>Ga0256405_10011264_pt1 | contig 11482 bp, 9 predicted proteins | sample RumenRJG_02DNA_FD_189096 | JGI IMG/M metagenome (GOLD analysis project Ga0256405, IMG submission 189096) | Bovine rumen microbial communities from Lethbridge, Alberta, Canada - RJG_02 | ecosystem: Host-associated > Mammals > Digestive system > Stomach > Rumen | place: Canada: Alberta | collected...
AACTCATGAAAAACTTCCGGGGGGCTGCCTTAGCGGCAGGGGTCGGAACCCCTGAGAGCGTTCCTCTTGAGCTTCATGGAAGCTCACTCCACTTTTATTCGGGTTTCAAACATAAGAACTTATTTAAAATTTCCTGTAATTGTAACCGAGGGTGTCGAAAATCTTGAATGCACCGTTCCTCATCGAGGTGGAGAATCTCTCGAAATTCTTAGCCTTAGGATCGCACCACTGGATCTCAGAGAGGGCGCACATTCTTGGAAGCAGCATGTACTCAAGATATTCGTTGGTCCCGATGTACTCTGTCCAGAGATTTGCCTGGACTCCGAGGATATGCTTCTGCTGCTCGGCGTTAAGTCCCTCGAACGGCTCATATCCATAAACTTTCTCAATCGGAAGGTTCCCGCCGATAGCCAGAGGTTCCTGCTTCTGGTCCTCGCTTTGGTAATAGTCGAAGTAGCAGTAGGTGTTGGGGGTCATGATGACATCAAAGCCCATCGCGGAGGCCTGGATGCCACCTTGGACACCGCGCCAAGACATGACAGTCGCTCCGGGAGCGAGCTCACCTTCGAGAACCTCATCCCAACCGATGATCTTGCGGCCGTGGTCGTTGAGGAACTTCTGGACCCTGGCGGTCACGTAGCTCTGGAGGTACTGCTCGGCTGTGTGCTTGGAGTCACCCTTGATCCCGAGAGCCTTGATCCTGGCCTGGCAGGCGGGGCATTTCTCCCATTCTGTCTTGGGGCACTCGTCGCCACCGATGTGGATATATTCGGAAGGGAAGAGCTCCATAAGCTCTGTGAACACATCCTCCAGGAAGGTGAACATGTTCTCTTTTCCGGGGCACATGACCTGATCGGACACACCCCACTTTGTCCAGACCTCGTAGGGGCCTCCGGTGCATCCCAGTTCAGGATAAGCCGCGAGGGCTCCGAGCATGTGGCCAGGCAGGTCGATCTCGGGGATGATCACGATTCCCAGCGACTCGGCGTAGGCGACCACCTCGCGGATCTGGTCCTGGGTGTAATATCCGCCATAACGGACACCATCGTTGGAGGAGAAGTCCTTTCCGACCATGGTACCGTTGCGGAAGGCTCCTATCTGGGTGAGCTTGGGGTATTTCTTAATCTCAATCCTCCAGCCCTGGTCCTCGGTGAGGTGCCAGTGCAAGCGGTTGAGCTTGTATATCGCCATGACATCGAGGTACTTCTTGACCTCTTCGACGGAGAAGAAATGCCTGGCGCAGTCAAGGTGCATGCCTCTGTAAGCGAACCTGGGTTTGTCCTTGATCGATACCGCCGGGAACATGAACTTCTGGGCCGGATCAATCTCGTCAGAATAGACGGCGGGATCGGTGAGTTGCTTGAGAGTCTGGATGGCATAGAGGAATCCGTTCTTCCCGTTAGCCTTGACCACGCAGTTCTTCTTTGTGATGTCAATCGAATATTCCTCCGGACCCATAGCACCGTCCTTAAGGAACACGAAACCTTTCATCTTACCATCTACGGCCGCTTTCGAGAGTCCTAAAGGAGAGGCGAAGGAGTTGGTCCTTCCGCTTACGAATGTGATCCTGTCCGCGAAGTCACGGATGAGCCTGGCGCTTTCCGCGTCGATGGCCTGATCGCAGTTGAAGTTGGCACCAGCGCCTTTGAAAGCGCCTTTGCCGATCTCCACACTCTGGGGATAGGGAACCACATTGATGACCGTCTCGGTCTTTTTGGCGCACATCACCATCGGAATGAGGGTGAGGACGCATGCGAGCAATCTCATTGAATGTCTCATATTTACTGTTTTTTCGGATAATTATCAGTATATCATGGCCAAGTTACAAAAATCCTAGTAGATGAGCAAACCGAGCGCTCCACCTGCAAGGATAATCGGGATCGGTCCGACTTTGAAGAAAAGGGAGGCCACGGTGGCAGCGGCGAACAAAACCCAGCTGATCCAGTCGGAGAAATTCTCCTCCACGATGGAGACCACAGGCTTCGCTCCGGCCCAATCCACACTGAACATCAAGATTATAGCCGCTGCTCCAATGAGTCCGACGACAGCCGGGCGGAGCCAGCTCATTACTCCCTCGAATATCTTGTTGTGCTGGAACTTGGTGTAGAACCTGACGATTGTCAGGACTATAATAAACGACGGGAGAATCACAGCGAAGGTCGCCGTGAATGAGCCGAGAATAGCGACCAGGTGTCCCGCTCCGGAAGAGCGGACGACTTCGTAGCCAACGTAGGTGGCGCAATTTATCCCCACAGGCCCCGGGGTCATCTGGGAGATGGCCACAATGTCTGTGAAAGCGCTCTCCGTCAGCCATGAGTGGGCTGTGACAACCTGCGTCTGGATCAGGGAAAGCATGGCGTAGCCTCCGCCAAAGGTGAAGAGGCCGATGATGAAAAACACCCAGAAGAGTTGAGCGAACACAAAAGGATCAACCATTTCCGTGCCTCCTTTCTTTAATTAGGGTGATGCAGAAAGCGACGACGATCAGTGTCAGGAGAATATAAATGGGCGAGAAATTCATGAAAGCGACCATGAAAAGGGTCGCCGCACTGATTACCCAGGCCCACCATGTCTTGTTGCCCTTCCTGGCCATATTGATCATCGGCACGAGGATCAGCGACACCACGACCGGCCTGATGCCTTTGAATATCCTGACCACAATCGGGTTGTCTTGATAGCCGGTGAAGAGCATGGCGATAAGGAGGATGATCAGGAAAGAGGGGAGTGAGGATCCGAGAGTCGCTGCCACACTGCCTTTGAAGCCTCTCATCTTGTATCCCGCGAAGATCGACATATTCACGGCCAGGATCCCTGGAGCTGATTGCGCCAGGGCGATAACGTCCGGCAGCTCCTCTTCTGAGATCCAGCCTCTTCTCACCAGTTCGTCCCGGATCAGCGGAATCATGGCATAACCGCCTCCGATCGTAAAAGAACCGATCTTGGCGAACACAAGGAATATCTGCCAAAGGGAGACCATAGCCATTATCCTAATACTTGATTGTCGAGACCATTTCCTGGACAGTTCTTCTGTCCGTACGTCCGTCGGGGCCGTGCGAGGAGGAATGGAACTCGGATAATCCAGCGGTGGATTCCAGTCTCGAGATATTTCCGGGCCTCACTCCGGATCCGGCCATTATGATGATCCTGCCCGCGGCCTTCCCGTTGAGGATCTTGAGGGTCTGTTCCCCGTCATTCACATTGGTCGCATGGCCTGCTGTGAGAAGCCTGTCACATCCCAGACTGATAATCTCCTCAAGTGCCTGGAAAGGCGAGGAGCATTCGTCAAAAGCCCGGTGGAACGTGATCTCCATCCCTTCAGCGGCCGCCACAAGGCGTCTCATCGCCTCCATATCGACCGATCCGTCCTTTCTCAAAGCCCCGATCACCACTCCGTTCACTCCCAGCTTCCGGCACATATTGATAGAATCAATTGTCTGCCGGATCTCCTTCTCATCATAAACGAAATCACCGGCCCGTGGCCTTACGAGCACGTTTACGGGAATATCCACGGCGGATAGCACTTCCCTGATGTTGTCCTCGGACGGGGTGACTCCGCCGCAAGGCAGATCCTCGCAGAGCTCTATCCTTCCAGCTCCACCAGCCTGAGCCTCTGAGGCCTCGTATGCGTTGGTGCAGCAGCACTCGAGGAATCTTCTCACGGATCCTCGTCCTTCAATCTCCAGAAGCAGCTCTCTTCGGCAGATGTCCGCGGAGAGGAAGTGGATGGGAACGTGCTCCCAATGCTTTTTGAGGGTGTTGATTATAGCCTTCGTGTCTTTCTCTCTCTTAATATATACCCTTAGCGCCTCATACCTGAAACTCCGGCAGCCAGGATTGATATTCCCGGGACGTACCAGGCTCTCAATAACTTCTATGGCCTCTTCGCTCTGACGAGAAGGATCCTCGGAAGGTGAGCTCGTCTCTCCTTTGATCGCCGCTGTTCCTGAGATCAGAACAGTCTCGCCAGAAAGCCTTCCCCTCTCGAATTTCGGAGTAGTCTTGGAAGATTCCCGCCCGTCTTCCAATACGGCGGATGAATACTTATGGGCCGGGACTTGGATGGGATTATCGATCGGAGCGCTGTATTTTCCGGCGTTTTTCACCGCATGGACGGCGACGGTGACACCCCCGGCTGAGCAACCGATCCCGGTCGCGGCGGGGTAGCCGTTTTTCCAGTCCACTTCGGAATAGAAAGCCGTCCTCTCATCGTTGAAGAGCTGGTAATTCTGGACTCCGGAATGGATGCCGGTAATGTCATCGATGTAGTTCCATTGGCGGACAATATCGTCAATTCTGAAGTCCTCAGACTCAAGGATCTCACCAATCCTCCTGAAGACGGCTTTCGCCTGACGGCCGGTGTCGCCTTCTTCGGGGAAACATATTCCTTTAGTAATCAACTCTTTCTCCTTTCCATTACGGATAAGGAGATAGTCGCCGTTGTACTCCACAGTCCCTTCGCCCCTGAGGTAGAGGACCTCAGCTGACAAGGTGGAGTCCAATGGTTTCTGAGCGATGATGGTTATCATCGGCATCGCCTTGCCAAATCTGGCCGCGCATATCTCCTTGATCTTATCCTTTCCTGTCTCAAAGTCCTCTTTATCAAGGAAAAAGACGATTTCCAAGACGATCTTGTCCCTGGCGACCTGACTCAGGATGTCCTCACAGCGGCAGGCGACAGTCCCTGTCAGGCTGGTTGATAATATCTTTAGATTTTTTTCAGTAATCATTGTACGCGAATTTCGTCATTTTTCCTCTAAATACAAGATTCTTCGCTTCGCTCAGAATGACAATGGTCGCTAATGACATTGGTGGCTCAGAATACCAACTAATAGTTATTGGCCTTAAGAAGAATTATAACTAATTTCGCGTCGGATGAAACTTTCCGATCTCAAGACAGGTGATACGGGCGTCGTCGTAAAAGTCGGCGGCCAGGGTAATTTTCGCAAGAGGCTCATTGAGATGGGCTTCATCCCTGGCAAGAAGGTCTCCGCCGTGATGAACGCTCCTTTAAAGGATCCTATTGAATATGAGATACTTGGATATAAAGTTTCCCTTCGTAGGGCAGAGGCCGCTCTAATCGAGATCTCTTCTGAGGAAGATTACAATTCCGATAAAGCCGGAACAATCCGGGTAGCCCTGGTCGGAAATCCTAACTGCGGGAAGACCTCCCTTTTCAACATGGCTTCCGGCAGCCACGAGCATGTGGGCAACTACAGCGGAGTGACCGTTGACGCCAAAGAAGGCCACTTCACATGGAAAGGCCGCAGGCTTATCTTTGTGGATCTCCCCGGAACCTATTCACTGTCAGCCTTTTCGCCTGAAGAGAAATATGTCAGGGAGAATCTCGTCAATAACGTTCCCGACGTTGTGATCAACGTTGTTGACGCCTCCAACCTTGAAAGGAACCTCTACCTTACGACACAGGTCAGGGACATGAACCTCAAGGTCGTTATGGCGTTGAACATGTTTGACGAGTTGAAGAAGAGGGGAGACAGGATCGACACCAAATGGCTTGGGCGTATCCTCGGGATGCCGGTTTGTCCTACTGTCTGCAGGACAGGCGAAGGGGTTCCCGAGTTGTTGGACACCGTCTTGGAAGTAGCTGACAGCAAGTCTTCCGGTGAGACGGTCTCGGTGGATAAGATCATCTCCGGAGAAGATCCGAGCGACATCGAGCGTAGATACCAGTTTATCCACGACACCCTCTCGAAGACTTACGTACGCCACATAGAGCCGGTAGGGGAGAAATCATGGACCGAGAAGATCGACGCCGTGGTCACGAACAAATGGGCAGCGTTCCCGATATTCATCCTGATCCTCTACATAATCTTCCAGGCGACATTCTCCCTTGGGGAGTATCCCATGAACTGGATAGACTGGCTTGTGGCCAAGTTCGGAGGGTTCGTTGGAGATTTCATGAAAGAGGGGTGGCTCAAGGACGTCCTCGTCGATGGGGTAATCGCGGGAGTGGGGAGTGTCCTTGTGTTCCTGCCTAACATATTGATACTGTATTTCTTCCTATCCATAATGGAAGACTCCGGGTACATGGCCCGCGCCGCTTTCATCATGGATAAGCTGATGCATAGGATAGGCCTCCATGGCAAGTCGTTCATCCCGATGGTGATGGGATTCGGCTGCAATGTGCCCGCTATCATGGCGACAAGAGCGATTGAGAGTCGGAAGAGCCGGCTTATAACGATAGCCATAATACCTTTCATGTCGTGCGCCGGCCGGCTCCCGATTTTCGTCCTTTTGGCCGGGGCTTTCTTCCCCCGCCATTCGGCGTTGGCTCTTTTGGCCATTTACTTCATCGGCGTACTGCTGGCCATATTCTCAGCGTTGCTCCTGAGTCGTTTTGTCAAGGACGACGACCTTCCCTTCGTGATGGAACTGCCGCCATATCGTGTTCCAACGGGGAAGTCCCTCTGGAGGCATACCTGGGAGAAGGGCAAGCAGTACCTCGAGAAGATGGCTACCACAATCCTCATCGGCTCGGTCGTCATCTGGTGTCTGGGTTATTTCCCGCGTTCAGGCCAGAGTGCCGAGTACCAGCAGGAGCATTCTTACATCGGCCAGATCGGGAAAGCTGTCTCGCCGGCCCTTGAGCCGCTTGGCTTCAACTGGAAGATGGACATAAGCCTTCTTTCCGGCGTGGTCGCCAAGGAACTCGTGGTCAGCACTCTCGGTGTCATGTACGCTCCTGAGGCTGAGGATGTGTCCGGTGACGGGGACAACACCCAGTTGCAGGCGGCCCTGTCCTCTTCGGTCTCTTTGCCGGCGGCTGTCGCCTTTATGTTGTTCATCCTGTTGTATTTCCCTTGTATAGCCACCTTCGTGGCCATCAAGAACGAGACAGGGAATTGGGGATGGGCGATCGCGGTGTGTGCCTACACTATGGTTGTGGCGTGGGTGTGCGCCTTCATAGGCTTCCACCTGACCGCTTTGCTGATTTAATATCTAATATTCATGAGAAAGATTTTTTCCCCGGAGATGAGATTGTCGGACATGCTGGACATGAACTACAATCTGGTGCAGGTTATCTCCAGAGTTGGGATTGAGCTGAAGCACTCTGGACTGCGAGTGGTTGACGCATGCGCTTTCGCCGGCATAGATCCCTCGACATTCATCCTTATCAGCAATGTTTATTCTTTCCCTGACTACACTCCCTCTCCTGAGGAAGTCGCTTCCGCGAATGTCAAGGACATCATAAGATACCTCCACGGCTCTCACGCCTACTACACAGGAATAGCGCTAAGCAACCTGGAATCTTCTTTCGATGCCCTTGTCGAGCCGTGTGACGAGAATCAGAAGAAAGTGATTATCAAGTTCTTCCTTGATTATAAGAACGAGCTTGAGAAGCATTTCGCCAGGGAGGAGGAAGAAGTTTTCCCGTATGTGAAATCCCTTCTTGAAGGCAATCGCCCGGAAGGTTATTCGATAGCGGACTTCGAGGAGCATCACGAGGATGTGGACGAGAAAATCGAGGACATGAAAAACATCGTGATGAAGTACCTCCCGGATGTCTGCGCCGAGGATATGAAATTGTGGATTCTCTCGTCTATCTATCATTTACGTGACGATTTGCGTCGCCACACCTATGTTGAGGACTGTATTCTGGTGCCGTTGGTAAAATGCCTTGAGGGGAATGGAAGATAGAAAAAAGATAATTGTCGTAGCGCCAGCCCCACAGGATGCCGAGAGGCTTAAAACCATCCTTGAAGCCAGCGGGGAGTTCGTCGTGTCTGAGGTCTTGAGAGACATGTCCGAAGCCAAGTCGGAAAGTGTGGCTTCAGGGATTGTCATGGTGGACACTCCGGACCTTCCCTCATCCGACGGGGATGAATTGTCTTCCAGGGAGAAGGAAATTCTTGTTTGCGTGGCTAAGGGCATGCTCAATAAAGAGATAGCCGACAAGCTCTGCCTCTCGATCTACACTGTCATCACGCATCGGAAGAATATCACGCGCAAACTGGGCATCAAGACCGTCGCCGGTCTCACCCTTTACGCTCTTCTTAACGGACTCATCGACAGCAGTTCCGTTCAATAGGATATTTCCGCCACGACTGGATAGTGGTCGGAGTATTTCAATCTGGGAATACGGTTGGACAGGGCCTTGAAGTGGCTGGGGTAGAGGATATAATCGATCCTGATGAAAGGCCATAGGGCGTAATATGTCGCCCCGAATCCCTTGCCTGCCTCAACGAAGGTGTCCTTTCGTCCTTTCATCAGCCTGTGGTAAGTGTACGACATCGGATTGTCGTTGAAATCACCGGCTACGATAGACTCCAAGGAGCATTCTCTGATGTCTTCCATCACACGCTCAACCTGCTCCGGACGCCGCGCGATTGATCTTTTCAGCTTCACTTCGGTGTCTTTGACGAGTGTGCTGTCCTTACCTCCTGACTTTATGAGGTTCATTATCGAGACATTGTAGCTCTCGAAATGGCAGTTGTAAACCCTTATCGTCGAGCCCTCGTTGACTTTCAAGTCTGTGTAGATGGCGTGGTTGGAACTTTTGTCGAACTGGATGTGACCTTTCCCGGCAATGGGGAAGCGGCTCAAAGTCACGTTGCCGTAGGCTCCCTCATCGTTGATGTGCATGTAGTAACCGGCCTCATAGTCAGGGAAATGGTTCTTGATGAAACCGGCCACGTCATATTCCCCGGAAAGGTCCACCTCCTGGAGGCAGATGATGTCGGCGTCTGTCGCCTTGATGAAACTTACAACGGAGTCCATGCAGGCCTTATGGCCGTCGGCCTCTTTGAACTCTGGTTTTCTGCCCATTATGAAGCGCCCAACGTTGTAAGAGACAATCTTTACGGGCTTTCCGCCAGAGTCGGCCCCTGAAGAGAACTGGATATATTTCCCGATGAGGAATATTGAAGGCAGCAGGGCTATGAGAGGAATCATCAGGGCACCGGACTTTCTTCGTATCGCCCAGACCAAAAGGAACAGGTTGAGGACAGCTATCGGAATGAACAACAGTCCGATAGCGTTCATGTACCAGGCCTTGGCCGGATTGACAATCATTGAGGCATAGGACATCAGCAGCAAGCCGGCGGCCAGAAGCATAAGGATTCTAGCCACCATTCCGGTCAGCCGCAAGCCCTTTTTCTTTATCTCTGCCAAAGCGTGCCTCTCTTTTTCCACCAAAATATAAGCAGGAATCCGAACAGCGCACCTCCAAGGTGAGCGAAATGGGCGATCCCGTCCATGGTTCCGGTGATTCCGGTGAATAATTCAATTGCCATGAATATCAGAACGAACCACTTGGCTTTCAAGGTGATGGGAGGAAATACCAAGGTCCATAGGGCGTTGGGATACAGCATGGCGTAGCCAATCTGGATTCCGAATATCGCGCCGGAAGCGCCCAGGGTCGGAGTGCCGAGAAGGGTATAGTACTTCTGCATGTTGGCGCCGTCGGCAAGAAAGTGTTGCGCTTGTATGTCCTGCACCAGAAAATGGATAAGGAGCGCTCCGAGTCCTGTCACGAAATAGAAGATGAGGTATTTCTTCGTGCCGATAGCTCTCTCAAGGACGGAACCGAACATCAGGAGACACCACATGTTAACGAATATGTGCCAGAAGTTACCGTGCATGAACAGGTACGTCACTGGCTGCCAGATGCGGAAGAAAGGAGACTTGGGGTAGAAAACGGAGAACGTCTCGATCATGAAATTCTGGTTGATGAGAGTCGCCAGAAACATCAACACGTTGATGAAGAATATGTTCCTGGTCACGACCGGGATGCTTCCCATCATCCTTGACAGAAATCCGCCTTCCTGGTTGTTGTCGTAGCCGTAGTATTGTGCCATAGTTGTATTCAGAAAAGTTTGTCTATCTGGGCAGCCGTCATCACCGTCATTGTCTTTTTCCCGGAGATCGTGAGTTCGGGGTTGGAACTTGACAGGAGAGCGTCCAGTAATGCCCTTGCTTCCATCGGGGAAGAAAGCTGTTCCCGGGTTGAGGCCCCGAGGAGCGCTATCTTCTCAGCCATAGATGATTCCATGACTCCCGGCAGGGACACACTGTCGTCCGAAAGGATGAGCAGCAAGTCCTGGATCATAGTCTCGACTTTACCGGGCTCGCCGGAAAAACCGTCCGGCACCCCGTTCACCACTATCGTGTCTGTCCCGAAAGGAGAGATGTCAAAGCCCAGGGAAGTCAGAAGCGCCGCCTTGCTCTCGAGAAGGAGCTTTCCCGCGGCACCGACCTCGACTTTCACGGGGAACATATTGGCCTGTGTGACATGGCCTTCTTTAGTCAGGGCGGCTATGGCCCTGTCGTACAGTACCCTTTCCCAGGCCCGGCGGATATTCACCACCATCATGCCGTCCCTGGCCGGAGCGACAATGTACCGTCCTCCGAGGATGAGGGTCTGGGTGATAGGTAATGACTTGTCCTCGAATAACTTCCCGTAATCCTCCCGTTTATCCACCAGTTTGCTCGGCTGGTAGCCTCCGCCTTGGCTTCCGGATGGCTGGTACTCAGGCTCCCTGAACATCGGTTCGAAAGGATCGTATCCGGGATCCACATTCACCCGTGGGGCGGTCTGCGGTTTATATTCCTCGAAGTGCTTCCCGAGCACCGGCATGTCGTTGGCCTCAGGGTTGGAAAAGTCGATGTCCCCGGCGAACGAGTTCTTGCCAAGAGTCTCTTTAACTGTGGCATAGACAACCTGGAACACCAGAGAGTCATCCTCGAACTTTACCTCCGACTTAGTCGGGCTTATATTCACATCCACTGAGCTTGGATTCGTCTCCAAATAGATGAAATACGCGGGAGTGGCACCTTCCGGGATAAGCCCCTCGTACGCCCTCATGACGGCTTTGTGGAGGTAGGGACTTCTGAAATAACGGCCGTTTACAAAGAAATACTGGTTGCCGAGGGTCTTGCGGGCCGTGTCTGGCCTGCCGGCGAACCCCCGCAGGCTCACCATCGAGGTGTCCGCTGAAAGGTCAACAAGATCTCCTGCCACTGAGGTGCCGAGGAGGTCCATAATCCTGTATTTCATGGATTTGGCGGGCCTGAGGACGAATATGTCTTTGCCGTTGTGGGAAAGTGAGAATCCGGTGTCGGGGCGGGTGAGAGCGACCTTGGTGAATTCCTCGATTATATGCTTCAACTCAACGTTGTCTGACTTGAGGAATTTCCTTCTCGCCGGGATATTGTAGAAAAGGTTCCTGACAGAGATATTGGTTCCTACCGGGCCAGAGACTTCGGAAGTGGAGACGTGCTTTGATCCTGCCATCTCCACCTGGCAAGCGGTCTCGCTGTCGGCGGTCCTTGTCTTCAATGTCACTTCAGCCACGGCGGCGATGGAGGCGAGGGCCTCTCCGCGGAATCCGTAGGTCATGATCTCTTGCAAGTCCTCCGCTGTGGCTATCTTCGAGGTCGCGTGGCGCTCGAAGCAAAGCACCGCGTCGTCCGGCGTCATGCCGGAACCGTCATCAATCACTTGGATTAACGTCCTTCCAGAATC
>Ga0256405_10011265_pt1 | contig 11480 bp, 8 predicted proteins | sample RumenRJG_02DNA_FD_189096 | JGI IMG/M metagenome (GOLD analysis project Ga0256405, IMG submission 189096) | Bovine rumen microbial communities from Lethbridge, Alberta, Canada - RJG_02 | ecosystem: Host-associated > Mammals > Digestive system > Stomach > Rumen | place: Canada: Alberta | collected...
CCTTGATAATTATCACGAGGATATGTCACTTCTTGCCATTTATTTAGATTTTTGTCTTTCAAATACATTGCCCTATCATAATAATAGAATTCTATTTCTGCAAAACGGAAAGTTTCATTCCCGCATTCGAGATGATAGTTGCTAAATAGTTCACGTGCAATTTCTGCACATTTGGCTTGGATACTTTCATAGTTCGATAATCCTTCAAATGGATTCTTTAATTTTTCCATGATTCATTTCTTTTGATTTATTTTGCAAATATACTAAAAAATAGACATTGTCCCTATAGGTAACGGAAAAACTATCGCTTACATTTGGTTTTAAGCATATCATCAATCTTGTTTTTGATTTGATCTTTCTTATAATCTTCCAAATCTATTATAGGAATGCGTGCACATTTCGCTAATACTTTAAGATAATTCTCATAGATTGTCCATGTAAGACAATTCAATGCACCACCATTCTCTGCTATAAAATCTCGCATCTGCACTTGATAGATATTGTCTTCATACTCGGGGTATAGTTGCTTGTATTGGGCCAATGTTTCCGCGTCTGTGACTTCATCTCCAAGTCCAGGAATGATAATGAAGTCGTATGTTTGTAAACTGTTGATGTATGCCCAACTCAAGTCATCATATTTGCTTAGTTCGAGCTCTATGACTTCAAAATGCTTTGCCAGTGATGAATACATCTCTTGAGCTATCTTGTCATCGTACAGTTGCAGATTTACCAATACTTGAGGCTTACCGGATTTATTTATTCCAACATACCTTACTATTCCATCTGTGTGACCAAAGATATCTTCTTTATCCCATGGAAGCCAGACGATTGTTAAGTCTGGTGAAAGAAAAGCACATTTAAGAATACACTCTATTTGTTTTTTACTGAAATTCGGATTTTCTTTGAAAACCTTTTCTGTCATGACTACGTATTCCATTTCTTTACCATTTTTTCTTCCTTTGCAGAATACCATATTACCTCCATCAACAACAAGCGGAATGTCCACAATCTCGTATTCTTGTGCAAACGGACAGTTTTTAATAACTTTGTCAACATCCGTAATATACTTCTTCTGGTCTTGAAGATAATCAGGGTTAAATACAAACTTGACAAAAACATTTTCATCCATCTGTATTGGCATAAAATCTCTAACCCAATAGTCTTTCGTGTGAGAAACAGTTCCCATACCTTTGTGATATGTCCCAATAATGTCCCAAAGTTCTAATTTCAGTTCGGGGTAGTGTCTTTCCAACAGGCTTGACAAGACGACCTTGCTCTTTTCTTTTTCTGTTATTATCATATCGCAATTCTTTTTAATGTTAAACATGATGATTCGTCGACTAATCACGGCGCAAAGATACAACATATTTAATACTTGGGCCAAACTTTTTTGTTAACTTTTGTTAGAGTTTTTGGAATAGTAATTTATTGATTATTAATATGTTATATGAATATTTGCATTGAAATTTCCATCGTATTTATATTATAAAAAATGCATGTTTTATGTCTATGAATTAAAGCGCTAAGGAAAAATAATGATGCACATTTTGCGACGTTTTACCACCAAAATCGTCTGGAGATAAAACATAAAAAGGGACCTGTCCAAACGGACAGGTCCCTTTATTTATATCAGAGAGTTAATTTACTCCTCAACAGCTGCCTGCGCGGCTGCCAAACGTGCGATAGGCACGCGGAACGGTGAACAGCTTGCATAGTCAAGTCCTATCTTAGCGCAGAACTTCACTGAAGAAGGCTCACCACCATGCTCACCGCAGATACCTGTGCGGAGCGTCGGGCGAACAGCGCGTCCCTTCTCAACAGCCATCTTCACGAGCTGACCAACACCCTTCTGGTCGAGAACCTGGAATGGGTCAACCTTGAGAATCTTCTTGTCAAGATATACAGGCAGGAACGATGCTATGTCGTCGCGGCTGTAACCGAAGGTCATCTGTGTCAAGTCGTTGGTTCCGAATGAGAAGTATTCTGCTTCGGTAGCGATACGGTCAGCTGTCAGGGCTGCACGTGGGATTTCGATCATCGTACCGATTTCAAATTCCACCTCAACGCCATATTCTTCAAACACTTCAGCAGCAACTTTCTTGATGATTTCCTTCTGCTGTTTCAACTCGTGAAGGATACCAATGAGCGGAACCATGATTTCCGGCATCGGGTTCTTACCTTCTTTCTTCAGTTCGCATGCTGCACTGAGGATGGCGCGAGTCTGCATAGCTGTAATTTCCGGGAATGTGATACCCAGACGGCAACCGCGGTGACCGAGCATCGGGTTGTTTTCAGAGAGACTCTCTACGCGGCGACGGATTGTTTCCACGCTTACACCCATTTCGTTAGCCATTGTTTCCTGACCTGCTGCATCGTGCGGAACGAACTCATGGAGTGGCGGGTCGAGCAGACGGATGTTAACTGGCAGTCCGTCCATTGCCTCGAGAATTCCCTTGAAGTCAGCCTTCTGATAAGGAAGCAGTTTTGCAAGGGCCTTCTCACGACCTTCTACTGTATCGGAGAGAATCATCTCACGCATAGCAACAATCTTCTTGTCCTCGAAGAACATGTGCTCTGTACGTGTCAGACCGATACCTTTTGCTCCGAACTCACGAGCGACGCGTGCATCATGCGGAGTATCGGCATTGGTACGTACAGACAGTTTTGTATATTTGTCGCAGAGATCCATCAGTTCTTTGAAGTCGCCGGAAAGTTCGGCAGCTTTGGTAGGAACTTCACCTGCATATACCTGTCCTGTCGTACCGTTGATAGAAATATAGTCACCTTCTTTATATACAACACCGTCGATTTCAACGGTCTTTGCTTTATAATCTACGTTAAGTGCACCTACACCCGATACGCAGCACTTACCCATACCACGTGCAACAACGGCTGCGTGTGAGGTCATACCGCCACGTGCAGTAAGGATTCCTTCTGCTGCTGCCATACCTGCGAGGTCTTCAGGTGAAGTCTCGATACGAACGAGAACCACTCTGTGACCATCTTCATGCCAAGCCTTTGCATCGTCAGCATGGAAGACAATCTGACCACATCCGGCACCCGGAGAAGCGGGCAGACCTTGTGCAATCACTTTAGCCTGAGAGAGTGCCACCTTGTCAAATACAGGGTGCAACAACTCATCGAGCTTGTTAGGCTCACAACGCATGATGGCTGTCTTCTCATCAATCATACCTTCATGGAGCAGGTCGATTGCGATTTTCACCATAGCAGCACCTGTGCGCTTGCCATTACGTGTCTGGAGGAACCAGAGTTTGCCTTCCTGTACGGTGAACTCCATATCCTGCATATCGTGATAGTGGTGCTCCAGTTTGTCCTGCAGTTCGTTCAGCTGTGCATAAATCTCAGGCATAGCCTCTTCCATTGACGGGAATTTTGCCACGCGCTCTTCTTCTGAGATACCTGCACGCTCTGCCCATTGCTGTGAGCCGAGTTTTGTAATCTGCTGCGGTGTGCGGATACCTGCAACAACGTCCTCACCCTGTGCATTTACGAGATACTCTCCATTGAATACGTTTTCGCCATTAGCAGCGTCGCGGCTGAAGCAAACACCGGTAGCACTGGTTTCACCCATGTTACCGAATACCATCGCCATGACTGAAACTGCTGTACCCCACTCATCAGGAATACCTTCCATCTTACGATAAAGAATAGCGCGCTCGTTCATCCAGCTGCGGAATACGGCACAGATTGCTCCCCAGAGCTGTTCAATCGGGTTGTCGGGGAAGTCTTTTCCTGTACGTTCCTTGATTGCGGTCTTAAAGAGTTTGACGAGTTTCTTCAGGTCATCTACGGAGAGGTCTTTGTCGAGAACGACACCACTCTCTTTCTTCACCTGCTCGATAATTTCCTCGAACGGGTCGATATCTTCTTTATTAACTGGCTTCATTTCGAGCACCACATCACCGTACATCTGTACGAAACGGCGATAGGAGTCATAAACGAAATGAGGATTCTGTGTCTTTGCAACCATTCCTTCAGCAACCTCATCATTAAGACCCAGGTTAAGAATGGTGTCCATCATACCCGGCATAGAAGCGCGAGCACCTGAACGTACAGAAACGAGAAGCGGGTTCTGAACGTCTCCGAACTTCGAATTCATCAGTTCTTCAATGTGCTTTACAGCAGCATTTACTTCGTCCTGAAGAAGTTCCATGATACGCTCCTGCCCTACTTTGTAATACTCATTACAGCAGTCTGTCGTGATTGTAAAACCTGGAGGAACCGGTACACCGATAAGGTTCATTTCGGCAAGGTTAGCACCTTTTCCACCGAGTACCTCACGCATTTTCGCATTACCTTCGGCTTTTCCGTTACCAAAGGTATAAACTCTTTTTTCGTTCATAATTTTGATTAAATAATAATATTAAAATTTGTTGTTCTTACAAGTTCATGTTGTTTAAAAACGAACAGCATCTATCGACTTTCGCAGGCACGAATGTCCTTTTTTGCTATTGTGGTGCAAAGATAATACAAATTCGGTAAAAGGACAAACATTTGCAAAAAAAATCCCCGAAATAATGACATTTTACTACTTTTTTGTTTTTATTCTTCTTAAAATGCCATTTACATCTCCCCTTTCTCTTTTTTAATAACACGCCATCCTCTCAAAAATCTTTTGATAAAAAAATGCAACCTTCGACCGAAAATAAATCATTTTCCGTTCGTTAAATCATTTTTTATAATTATCTTTGCAAAAGATTAGCTATATGCCGACATGAGACTATTCCCACGCTCGACATTCATGAGCTTTACAATCTGAAAACATTGTTGATATGGCAAGAAAGAAAAAGCCGCTTCCGATTTTCGAAAACGTGACCATCACCGATTGCGCAGCCGAGGGGAAAGCTCTCGCAAGAATCAACGACCTCGTTGTTTTCGTACCTTTTGTCGTACCCGGCGATGTCGTTGACCTGCAGGTCAGAAGAAAAAAACACAGCTACTGCGAAGCTGAGGTCATCCGCTTCATCAAGTATAGTGACGTCAGGGAAACTCCCATGTGCCAACATTTCGGCATCTGCGGAGGATGCAAATGGCAGAACCTTCCCTACGAAGAGCAGTTGAAAATGAAAGAACGGCAGGTCAGAGACCAACTGACACGCATCGGAAAGATTGAACTGCCCGAGTTCCGCCCCATTCTCGGCTCTACCAAGACCAAGGAATATCGCAACAAACTTGAGTTCGGATGCTGCAACAAGCGGTGGATGACACGTGAAGAGATACAAGACGAGAACTTGGTTATCACTGACAAGAACGCCATCGGATTCCACATTACGGGATCTTTCGACAAGATTCTCCCCATTGAGAAATGCTGGCTGATGGACGATTTCCACAATCAAGTGCGAAACGAAATCCGCGATTATGCACTCAGCACCGGCATGTCATTCTATGATATCAGAGAACAGCATGGACTCTTGCGGGATATCGTGTTCCGGAACTCTAACACAGGCGAATGGATGGTGCTCATCCAGTTCCATTACGACAGCCCGGAAGACGAACAGCTTGCGAAAGGCTTACTGGAACATATCAGCCGTAAGTTCCCGGAAATCACGTCATTAATGTATGTTGACAATCAGAAATGCAACGACACTTTCGGCGATCTTGACCTGCAAACCTACAAAGGCACGGACCATATCTTCGAGACGATGGAAGGACTCCGGTTCAAGGTGGGACCCAAAAGCTTCTATCAGACGAATACGGAACAAGCATACCATCTTTATTCCGTGGCAAGGGAGTTTGCGTTCGGTGCGCAACCGCAAACAGGCGACGGCGAAGAACTGCCCCTCGTCTATGACCTATACACCGGCACCGGCACCATTGCCAACTTCGTTGCCCGCAACGCCCGGAAGGTCATCGGCATCGAATATGTTCCCGAAGCCATTGAGGATGCGCGCATCAATTCTCAAATCAACGGCATCGACAATACGCTCTTCTTTGCGGGAGACATGAAAGATATTCTCACAGACGAGTTTGTTGCGACACACGGTCGTCCCGATATCATCATCACCGACCCTCCGCGTGCCGGAATGCACGCAGATGTTGTCCAGACTATTCTCCGCACGCACCCGAAGCGGATAGTATATGTCAGCTGCAACCCTGCCACACAAGCGCGCGACTTGGCATTGCTCGACGAGGACTATCGTGTGGCAACCGTCCAGCCTGTAGATATGTTTCCACACACACCGCACGTTGAGAACGTCGTACTTTTAGAAGCAAGGACATAACAATGAAATTTCTATCTTACACATTATTTAATTAATAACTTACGCTTATGAACAACATTCCATTTGTTTTTTGGCTCATACCCATTGCATCCATCGTGGCTTTGGGCATGGCATGGTATTTCTTCAAATCCATGATTAAGGCGGATGAAGGTACACCCCGCATGCGTGAAATCGCAAAATACGTCCGTGACGGTGCGATGGCTTACTTGAAGCAACAGTACAAGGTGGTCGGCATTGTCTTCGTGGTGCTCTGCGCCTTGTTCGCATTCATGGCGTATGTGCTGCACGTGCAGAACCCATGGGTTCCGTTCGCATTCCTCACTGGCGGTCTTTTCTCCGGATTAGCCGGCTTCTTCGGCATGAAGACAGCGACTTATGCGTCTGCCCGCACAGCCAATGCAGCCCGCAAGAGCCTCGATGCCGGTCTTAAAATTGCTTTCCGCTCGGGTGCCGTAATGGGACTTACCGTCGTTGGACTCGGATTGCTCGACATCGCCATCTGGTTCGTAGTGCTGAGCGCACTCACCGATGAGAGCCTGATTGCCATTACCACAACGATGCTTACCTTCGGTATGGGTGCATCAACCCAAGCGCTGTTTGCACGCGTGGGCGGTGGTATCTATACGAAGGCTGCCGATGTGGGAGCCGACATCGTGGGCAAAGTGGAAGCCGACATTCCCGAGGATGATCCCCGCAATCCGGCAACCATTGCCGACAACGTAGGCGACAACGTAGGCGACGTGGCTGGTATGGGCGCCGACCTGTACGAGAGCTATTGCGGAAGTATTCTTTCGACGGCGGCACTCGGTGCTGCTGCCTATGCTGCTGCCGGTGGCGAGACGCAGTTGAAGGCGGTCATCGCCCCAATGCTGATTGCTTCTGTTGGCGTATTCCTCTCGCTGTTGGGCATCTTCCTCGTACGCACAAAAGAGGGTGCTACCATGCGCGATTTGCTTCGCTCGCTGTCGCTCGGCACGAACATCAGCGCCGTACTGATTGCCATTGCAACATTTGCCATTCTCTATCTGCTGGACGTGAACAACTGGCTCGGCTTGTCATTCTCCGTCATCAGCGGTTTGGCTGCCGGCGTGATTATCGGACAGGCAACGGAATATTACACATCCCACAGCTATAAACCGACCCAGAAGATTTCCGAAGCCGGACTGACCGGTGCTGCTACGGTTATCATCAAAGGTATCGGAACGGGTATGATTTCCACTTGCATCCCTGTCATAACTATCGGTGTTGCCATCATGCTCAGCTATCTGTGCGCCAACGGTTTCGACCTCTCGATGTCTTCCGAGAGTCTTTCTCACGGCTTGTATGGTGTGGGTATCGCTGCCGTGGGCATGCTCTCCACACTGGGAATCACATTGGCGACCGACGCATACGGTCCTATTGCCGACAATGCCGGCGGTAATGCCGAAATGAGTGAGTTGGGCGAAGAAGTGCGCCACCGCACCGATGCGCTCGATGCCTTGGGTAACACGACCGCTGCCACGGGCAAGGGCTTTGCCATTGGTTCGGCTGCACTCACCGCATTGGCACTGCTTGCTTCCTACATTGAGGAAATCAAGATTGCCATGGAGCGTGCAGGCACCATGATGACCAATGTTGCCGGCGACACCATCAGCGCTGCTGAAGCAACTATCCCCGACTTCATGAACTTCTTCCAGGTGAACCTCATGAACCCGAAAGTACTCGTCGGTGCCTTCATCGGTGCCATGGCTGCTTTCCTCTTCTGCGGTCTGACCATGGAGGCTGTGGGACGCGCCGCACAGAAAATGGTTGTCGAAGTGCGCCGCCAGTTCAAGGAGATTGCCGGAATCCTCGAAGGCAAGGCGACTCCCGACTACGGACGTTGCGTTGAAATCTCCACGCGCGCTGCACAGCAGGAAATGATTTTCCCATCCATCCTCGCCATCATCATTCCTATCATCGTTGGTTGCGTACTGGGCGTGGCTGGCGTTCTCGGTCTGCTGGTCGGCGGCTTGGCTGGCGGATTCACCCTCGCCGTATTCATGGCAAATGCTGGTGGTGCGTGGGATAATGCCAAGAAGAATATCGAGGAAGGCAACTTCGGAGGCAAAGGTTCGTTCGCCCATAAGGCAACGATTGTTGGCGACACGGTTGGCGACCCATTCAAAGACACCAGCGGTCCTTCGCTCAACATTCTCATCAAACTGATGTCAATGGTATCTATCGTCATGGCAGGACTGACCGTCGCATTCATGTAAGAGCCAGATATCACGATAACTAATCAAAACAACAGGGGAAAAGACCGTTTTTACACACCATCGGTCTTTTTCCCTGTTTTTATTTGGTCATTTCATATTATTGTCATACCTTTGCAACCTCGAATCTGAAAAAATTTCATTATGGAAAACACGAATCACAGGCATCATAAAAAGCACCACCATCGTCCTTCAAAAGACAATGCTGGCTATTACAAGCGGCGCGCACTGTCGTCCATCGAGTTTCGGAAGAAAGTCTCAAAGGTTCTCTTCATGCTGCTGACGATTGTCGCCATCCTTGTTATCATTGCATGTATTTACGTTTATAGTTTCTGAAAAACGATACACGGAAAGCGTAAAATATACAGACAAATTCCACTGAATAAATATACGCATATTCAAGCGTTGAACTATCAGTTTTCAAAAGTTCAACTTTTAGCTTGCGAAAGTTAAACTTTTGCGTCCTCAAAGTTGAACTTTTGGAACGCGAAAGTTGAACTTTTAGAACGCACATTCTAACACATTCATAATCAATTGTTTACAAAGCGGCTTCCGTTTATGCAACATGCGCATAAATATACAAAAACCGACATCCGCTTGTTCAGCAGAAACGAACATTTTTCATCGCATTTTTAACAACCCGTCTCGGACTAAATGACATTGACAAAATTGTTGGCTGCCGGCACTATCCGGAGCAGATAATTCACGTCGTGCACAATTCTCATCACCTTCTGAGGCTCCATCGGACCAGGCGACAACGCCAAAGCCACGTGCCCCATCGTGCGCCGGAGATTCATTTCCACACAGGGGTGCAGCCGATAGCCCTCGTCACTGCCAACGATCATCATATCCACACCGAAAGGTCCGACATAAATGCCCGCCACATTTTTCTCCACCCATAGGGCAACAGCCGAAGCCACCTCATCTATCAAGCCGTCCGGCACGTATTCACACAGCATCTTTCGCTTCTCCTTTTCCGTTGCCAAGAGATTGCCGGTATAGGCAGCATGCTGCGTATGAAAGAGCGACAGCCCGAGATACGCCACCCGACCGTCTTCATTGAGCTCGAACTCCATGGCAAAATCCTTCACCTTCCGATAAAAAGGCTCCACGACAATCATGCCCTGCTGCTCCAACACGCGGTTTGCCCAACCCCGAACGGATGCATTCTGCTGCTCGTCTGCCATCACATAGCGCACCCCTCGCCCACTGCTGCTCCAAGGCGACTTCAACACGCAATCGCCCGTCTCAGCCATCAGCCTGACGAGCATCTCCTCGTCCGTACAGCAACAGCTCTCTCCCACCAACAACGGCGACGCTATTCGCTGACGCATGTCAGCAAGAAGGGCTACCGACTGCTCGCGACTGGAAAGCCGCCTGATTTCCAAGAGACGCTCCTCCGATGGCAACAAACCGACGGGAATCCCGGCTGACAGCAACTGCTGACGCAACGCCGCATCCCATCCCCAAGGCGAAACCCTCATCGAAGCGTGCTCAGCGAATGACGGCTGCTGCCTCAAATCAGCCAAGGAGAGAAACAGGACATCAGCACACCGGTCAGCGAAACGCCGTACAGCCTTCACCGCATAATCCACATCATCGACGAGCACAACATCTCCATCGCACGCCCACAATGCCGGGAGGAATCCCATATTGGTGCGCAACTCCCGTGCTGCATGCGGTGGCGTGAAATATTTCCCGCCAAAAGCCAAAGCCAAGTCATGCTCCGGATTGAATATATGTAGCGTTGTCATCTTACAAATAATCTCATGCAAATATAGATAAAATATCCGAAACACAAGTCCACTGCATCAAGAAATCATGTCTTCTCCAAAGAAATGACCACCAAGAAAACCAATTTGCGCACCAATTCATCCGCTTTTCCCCACCTTTTTCGCGGTTTTTCGCATCCCATTACCGTAAATAATCATTAAAGTTGAGCGTTTTACCGACTTTTGTTTGCGCGACAGAAAAAAATTATTACCTTTGCACGAAATTTATAGTTCTACTTCAACTGGGTGGACAAAAGACACCAAGCATAGATTCAGGATAACAGCATGCAGTCTATCTCCATTCGGACATGGTGACTTGTTGAGTAGAAAATCCCCAAAGGCCGTGCAGATGCACCTTTTCGGGGAATGTTCACTATTTTGATAAAACAAACATTATATAATACATAAAGGACAAACAAAAATGAAAAAAGAAAAGAAATTCATCACCTGCGACGGTAATGAGGCAGCTGCACACATCAGTTACATGTTCAGTGAGGTAGCCGCCATCTATCCCATTACCCCATCTTCACCCATGGCAGAACATGTGGACGAATGGTCGGCACAAGGACGACAGAACTTCTGGGGACAAACCGTCAGCGTACAGGAGATGCAATCTGAAGCCGGAGCCGCCGGAGCCGTACACGGAGCTTTGCAAGCCGGCGCACTGACAACGACATTCACCGCCTCACAAGGGCTATTGCTTATGATTCCGAACATGTATAAGATTGCGGGCGAATTGCTGCCCTGCGTCTTCAATGTATCGGCACGCACACTTGCCTCACATGCCCTTTGCATCTTCGGCGACCACCAGGATGTCATGGCATGTCGGCAGACAGGATTCGCCATGCTGTGCGAAGGAAGTGTGCAGGAAGTGATGGACCTCACCGGCGTGGCTCACCTTGCTTCGCTGAAGACCTGCGTCCCGTTCATCAATTTCTTCGACGGTTTCCGCACGTCACACGAATATCATAAGATTGAACGGATTGACATGGAAGATATCCGTCCGCTCGTAAGCGATGACGACGTGAAGCGTTTCCGCGACCGCGCCATGAGTCCCGAGCGCCCCATTACAAGAGGAACGGCAGAGAACCCGGAGACCTTCTTTACACACCGCGAAGCATCCAACGACTATTACAACCACGTGCCTGAAGTGGTTGAGGAGTATCTCCAGGAAATCAGCAAGATTACAGGACGGGAATACCATCTGTTCTCTTACTATGGAGCTGAAGATG
>Ga0256405_10011267_pt1 | contig 11479 bp, 8 predicted proteins | sample RumenRJG_02DNA_FD_189096 | JGI IMG/M metagenome (GOLD analysis project Ga0256405, IMG submission 189096) | Bovine rumen microbial communities from Lethbridge, Alberta, Canada - RJG_02 | ecosystem: Host-associated > Mammals > Digestive system > Stomach > Rumen | place: Canada: Alberta | collected...
CAACAATTTGCGACTGTCCCTACAATACCATCTATGATAATATTCTAGGTATTGAATCGGAAATAGTTCTGTCCCGCGGCATGGAGTGCAGCAAATTCTCATGCAATGGTTTTAATGGCTCCTTCTTTCAGAAAAATGAGTTGGGTACGCTCGAGACCGTGGCAGGAAAATGTGTGCAGATGACTACGTCGGAGATTATCTCCGCCAGTCACAAGGAACCTGCGTGGATGAATAATCATCATTCGAGGGCGGCTGGTCCCTGGTTCGCGATTACGGGGTTGGTCGTACAGGATGATGGAGCGAGATTTCGCAAAGTGCTGTCGGAGTATGTCCTTCCTGAGGCTCTGCAAAGGGGTGTCGGTCGACAACGTGGCTCTTGGGAGGCCTTGATGTCGGGACATGCCCTTCCCTACGCACTTCTGTGCAGCCTGGCTCGACAGGGTTCTGCGAGACACTTCTTCCGAACGGTTTGAATATACGTATGCAATTATTTATTCGCATCATCGACAAGGTTTTGTGAAACCTTGAAGAGAGGTTGTGATTATTCACAATCGTAGGCAACGGTGATATTCATTTTAAGAGCCAAGGATACATATTCTCATAGCCGACCCCCGTTTTGTGAAACCGGGTGGGCAGCACTGTACCTCATTACAAGCCAGCCAGTGGCACGCCACCGTTGCCCATAAATTCTCGTCCTTCTAATCGAGGACATGGATGCATTCTTTGCGACCACTGCTTCGCCGGCGGCCTCGCATTTCACGATGACGGGGCAGGTCGTTCAGGATGCCGTGGTGTATTCTTAAAAACAGTGTATATTCTTAAAAACAGGGTTCTGGACTTGATCCTATTCAACCGTAATAAAAGAATTGTCTGTAACGGTCTTTCCTAGACTATGCCTTGTATTCCTGATGAAAGTCAGAAAGGAATACAAGGCCGAGGCCCTGTTTGATCTGACGATGAAATTCTAGGCGCCGCAGTCAATCTTGCCTGCCAATCTCGACCACGTATTTGCCATCGTAATAATCATCTTTGAGCCAGAGGGAGATGGGCCAGATGTTGATTAGCCTTTTGGGAATATGGTGCCGTGAAATAAGGTCGGAGATCTCGTCGGCGATGGCTCCCCCCTTCAGGCAGAGAAGGCTCTTTGAATATTTCACCTTCACCCATGGCCACATGTCGCATAGGGTAGCTACGGCACGCGTGACAATGAAGTCGAAAGGGCCTTTGAGTGTCTCTGCGCGGGCGTTGATTACCTCGACGTTGGCCAGGTCTGCCAGCTTGGCAATTTCTTCGGCAACAAACGTTTTCTTCCCGATAGAATCACAAAGCGTGAAATGAGCCGAAGGGAACAGGATCGCCAGCGGAATGCCAGGGAAGCCCCCGCCAGTGCCAAGGTCCAGAACCTTCAGCGAGGAGGTCTGCATCAATGAATATGTCTCCGGCCGCTCCTCCTTCAGATATTCCGCAATCGCCAGCGAGTGCAGCACATGATGGTCATACAACGAATCAATATCCTTCCTCGAGATTACGTTTATCTTAGAGTTCCACTCCCGATACCCAGCCTCCAGCACCCTGAACTGATTAATTTGATGCATATTTTCAGAGCATCCGACAGGTGGTTCGGACTGAGCCGCATTTTTTAGCGGCTCAGGATAACCACCGGAGGATGCTATAGACGATGGAATATTCCCGAAAGAAGCATTAGCTATATTAATGAACTCATCAAAATTCATCATATCTAATTCTCCTCATCATCTTTTCGCAACTCATCAATGATGCTCTTTGCACGCCGGATCCTGGTCTTAACAGTATTCAGCTCCAATCCAAGATTCTCGGCAATCTCATTATACTTCATCCCATCAATGAGCCGCTTGCGCGCCACCGTCCTGTAAAGTTCCGGAAGCCGGTCTATATATTCCTGCCTCTCCTCCTCGGTCTCGTTCTTGATCAAGGAGTTAAGAGCATCCTCTGTCTTATCCGCAATATCCTCCACGCCGGAAGGATCGCTATCATCAATATATACTATCCTATCCTTTGGGTGTATCTTTTTATCCTGCTCTAAATAGTCCAATGCGGTATTTTTCGCAATTGTGCATAGCCACGTCAGAAACTGGCTCTTCTTAGGGTCGTAAGTCTGAATCTGACGGAAAGCTTTCTCGAAGCTCCGGCTGCAAATGTCATCGACCACATAATCGTCCATATTCTTAACCCTGGACTTTATGTAATTCTTCAATTGGCCGGCATGTCTGTCCCAAAGAGCAGTGAAAGCCAGGCCGTTGCCCTCCTGGGCAAGAATTATCAATTCATCAATGGGCTTCAAGCCAGTTTTTGCCATGATTGCATTCAACAGTTAAAGGTACAGAAAGTTTGACGACGTTCTCCATGCTTTCCACTACGATGGCTCGCAGCACGTCCAGTTCCGAAGGAATCACGTCGAACAGCAGTTCATCATGAATCTGGAGCACCATCTTGCTTTCAATGCCAGCCTCAGTCATTTTTCCGTCCACCGCTATCATCGCAAGCTTGATTATGTCGGCTGCCGTTCCCTGGATTGGGGCATTGACCGCATTCCTCTCTGCCAGCGAGCGCAGAGTGGAATTCTTGGAATTGATGTCCGGCAGGTATCTACGGCGGTGGAATAGAGTCTCAACGTAACCGTTCTCACGAGCGTCAGTCTTGACTTTCTCTATGTAGGCAATGATTGAAGGAAAGCTTGCGAAATAGTCATCGATTATCTTCTTCGCCTCATTCCGGCCGATTCTGAGCCTCTGAGCCAGACCGAAAGAAGAAATTCCGTAAATGATTCCGAAGTTGGCCGTCTTGGCTATGCGCCTCTGCTCCGGAGTCACATCTTCGTGCGGAACCTTGAAAATCTTTGAAGCAGTCGCTGCATGCACGTCCGCGCCATTCCTGAATGCGTTCACCATATGCTCGTCTCCACTAAGGTGAGCCATGATTCTTAGCTCGATTTGAGAATAATCTGCGCTGAGGATCATCCCGTCCGGAGCGCTTGGCACGAAAGCTTTCCGTATTTCCTTCCCTCGTTCTGACCGTATGGGAATGTTCTGCAGGTTCGGGTTCGAGGAACTGAGCCTGCCGGTGGCCGTAAGCGCCTGATTGAAAGTCGTATGCACCTTGCCGTCTTCGGGATTGACGTAGTCAGGGAACGGCTCTATGTAGGTAGAGAGAAGTTTCTTCACAGCCCTGAACTCTAAGATTTCTTCCACGATTGGATGCTTGTCATAGATGTCCATCAACGTGGTTTCATCAGTCGAGTACGTTCCTCCAGCGTTTTTCTTGGGCTTTGCCGACAGCTTCAGCTTGTCGAAAAGCACCTCGCCAATCTGTTTTGGAGATGAAACGTTCAGAGCAGGCTCGCCGGCCAACCCGCGTACTCTGGCTTCTCGCTCTTTCATCTCTTGCTGGAGATGGAACGCGAAATCTTTCAATGTGTTGAGATCTACTCGGACACCATTGCGCTCCATCTTGGAAAGCACTTTAGAAAGTGGCTCCTCCATGCTCTCGTAAAGTTTCGTGACATCGTGAGCCGACATCTCCCCCTCGATCTTGCGGCCAAGTTCGATGATGGCGGCAGCCTCATTGCTCCTGTCTTTAAGAGGAACGTTGTCCGGAATGTCATCGAACAGAGAACCGGTCGTGGCCTTAGCCTCCCCGGCAGGTGCATCTAAAGATATTCCAAGATAGCTCTGCGCCAGCACTTCCAGATTGTGGCTCTTCTCAGGATCGATCAAGTAGTGCATCAGTTCAAGGTCTCGGAGGCTTCCGTTCATCTGCAATCCACTGGCACTCAATGTGTTCATCTGGCGTTTGAGGTCGTCGCCATATTTCCTCACAGAGGGATCTTCCAGCAAAACCTTAAATTCTGGACAACCACCTTCGGCGACTATGAAATCTTTCCCTTGAGGCGCTGCGACTATGATTCTCCTGGCTTTCGAGAATATGTCGGAGCCGTATGCCTCCACGATTACAGAGCAGAGTCCAGTTTTGCGGGCAGCCGCCGCTACCTTGTCCGGCGCTGACTTTGAAACTTCCGGCCGCTCGTAGACACTTGCCTGAACTGCTCCTCCGATGTTGCTGATGTAACGCCTCAGCGAGTTGAACTTATATTTCGTGAATAAGTCGGCAATCTTAGGCTGGCACGAATCCGAGAGTTTCATGTCGGCGGTGGCCACAGGCACGTCTATGTCGGTTTTTATGGTAACCAGTTCGTGGCTGAGTTCGATGTGGTCCTTGGCCTCTTCGAACATGCCTCTCTGGCGAGGAGTCAGCTCGTCCAGATGTTCGTATATTCCTTTGACAGAGCCATATTTTGCGACAAGCTTGCTGGCCCCTACTTCTCCTACGCCTTTCACCCCAGGCACGTTGTCGGAGGCATCCCCGCAGATGGTAAGCATGTCGATGACTTGCAGGGGGCTTTGGATTCCGTATTTGGCACAGATTTCCTTGACTCCCAGCACTTCTTTTTCGCCTCCGCCCTTTCCTGGCTTGTACTGCCAGATGTGGTCTTCAATCAACTGCCCGTAATCCTTGTCCGGCGTTACCATAAACACGTCGTAGCCCTCACGAGCGGCACGTTTCGAGGCTGAGCCTATAACATCGTCAGCTTCGTAGCCCGTCATCATGAGTACCGGGATGTTCATTGCCTTGCAAATCTCGATCAGCGGATCCAATGCGTCGATGATCAGCTGGGGAGTAGGCGGCCTGTTTGCCTTGTAGGCAGGATACATCTTGTTCCTGAACGTGCCTCCGGGAGGGTCGAAACTTACCGCAATGTGAGTCGGCTTCTCCCTCTCGATCAGCTCAAGCAGGAATTTAGTGAAACCAAAAAGTATGGACGTGTCCTCGCCCTCATCGTTCTTCATCGGATGCCCCAGGAAGGCATAGTGCATCTTGAAGATAAGCGCATGACCGTCAAGTAAATAGAGTTTTCCTGACATATCTGAAATTTTGCGAAACAAAAATAGATAAAAGTTTCAATGTTTCAAAAGCGAAATCTCTGCATCTGAATATTTAGCGCCATCGGAGATGTCGTGAGTGGAGAACATGACAGTAGTGCCAGATTCCCTTGCGAGTGAGCGGAGAGTTGAGAGCACCATTATCCTGTTATCTACATCTAAGAAAGCCGTCGGCTCATCCAAAAGCAGTACGGAGGCTTCGTTAGTCAGTGCCGTGGCCATGCAGGCCTTCTGGAACTCCCCGTCGCTGATCCTGCTAAGGTCCTGCGACTCTAGGCTTCCCAAACCGAGAGCGTCTATTGCCTCATCGGCCGCTTTCTCTGCGGACTGCCTCAGCCGGCCGAACATTCCTGATGACTGAAGCATTCCTGTCAATATGAATTCCTTAACCGTGAATCCTTTGACTTTAGGAATATGAGTAGGGACCATGACGACTCTGCCGCTAGAGGAGAATTTCCCTGATATTGGGGGAATCAACCCTGCAAGTGTCTTAAGGAGAGTGCTTTTCCCGCTCCCGTTGGAACCAGTCAGCATGATGCACTTGCCATCCTCGAATGCGAATGACAGAGGCTCGCAGATGGCTTTCTTATACCCTACTATCAGATTCTCGGCTTTGAGCATAGTATGATGAGTATTAACGGAATGCCGATGATGGCCATCGTGCTGCCGACAGGCAGAGGAGTGGCGAATACTTGGGAGAATATGTCAGCAAGCAGCGACAGGCAAGTGCCGACAGTGAGGGTTGCAGGAATTACTTTACGATGCATGGAAGAGCCAATGGCGAGGCGCGCGATGTGCGGCGCCACTATTCCGACGAAACCAATCGGGCCGCAGAAGGCTGTGACCGCACCTGTCATGATGCAGCTGCCTGCCATTGCTATATTCCTGATTTTGAGTATGTTGGCTCCTGCCAGTGCGGCATATTCATCGCCAAACAAAGAAATGTCAAGTCCTCTTGAATTGCATTCTGCCATGAAAATCCCGATTGCCAGAGCAGAAAGCATGATGAGAATATCCGTCGGGCGTGTCCCCATGAAACTGCCTGCAGACCAGCTGTAGAAGATTTTAAGGCTTTCCTCATTGGCAGAATATTCAAGAATGGATGTGATGGCGCTGAATACGAATCCCAGCATTACGCCGAAGATTAACAGCGTGTAGGTGCTCTGGATGTGGGAAGCCACTGCCATAATCAGCATGAAGGCCACCATGGCACCGAGAAAGGCTGATAGCACGATTGGAAACCCGGAGGCAGTGGCTCCAGCTATCATGGTGGCGATCGCAGCGCCAGTGCCGGCCCCAGCGCTCACGCCCATTATGTGAGGGTCTGCAAGAGGATTTCTGAATATGCTCTGCATCTGAAGCCCCGCAAGCGAGAGGCTGCATCCAGCCAAAACCGCAGTGAGCATCCGTGGAAGGCGGATTTTTATGAATATGACATATTCGGGAATATTGAAGCACGAGCCTCCGCATAGAAGGTCCAGGCCCGAGAGCAGAATCAGACAGGCACAGAATAATATTATTCGGACGGCTGGTTTCATTTTTACGGCTGCAATTTACGCACTTTCGTTGAATTTTCTTAAATTTGAAAACTTTATCGCAAATTAATAGAAGACATCATAAACGAATAATCATGAAAAAGTTTTTATTTTTCGCAGTTGCTGCCATCATGGCATTGCCATTGTCATCTCAGAACAAAAAGTCCAATGAAACTTTCCCGGACAACACCCTGTCTCCGACTGAAGTGAGAGAGGGCTGGAAGCTGCTCTGGGATGGAAAAACGACTAACGGCTGGCGCGGAGCCAAGCTTGATGAATTTCCGGATCATGGCTGGAAGATTGAGAACGGGGTGCTTTCGGTGCAGGCCAGCGAGGGCAAAGAATCTGCCAACGGGGGCGACATAGTGACGACCGAAACCTACAAGGATTTCATTTTGAAAGTAGATTTCAAAATCACGGAGGGAGCCAACAGCGGAATAAAATATTTCGTGGACCCTGATGAGAACAAAGGAGAAGGGTCTGCCATCGGCTGCGAGTTCCAGATTCTCGACGATCTGCGTCACCCTGACGCAAAATTAGGCGTGAAGGGTAACCGCAAGCTGGGTTCCGTGTACGACCTGATTCCGGCTCCGGAAGACAAGCCGTTCGATATCAATGAATTCAATACTGCGATGATCATTGTTGAAGGCAATCACGTGGAGCATTGGCTGAATGGCGTGAAACTTCTCGAATACGAGCGCAACAATCAGGAATGGAATGCTCTCGTGGCGTATAGCAAATACAAGAATTGGAATAATTTCGGCAACCATGTCCGTGGCAACATCCTGCTTCAGGATCACGGCAACGAGGTAAGCTTCAAGAATATTAAGATCAAAGAGCTGTGATTTTAAATCAGTGACTTAGATAGTCGGGGGCGGCAATGGCGAAAAGCGGACATTGCCGCCTTCTATTTTATAAGTTTCGTTTCGTGGCAATGCCTGAATATGGATGAAAATATGAGGAAATATGATGGAATTTTAAAAAATCTTCATAAATTAGAACCGAAAAACGAACTTCCCCATTTGCCCGATGCTTGCAAGTTTTACGCAAAGGGCATTTTATCCTTGCTTAAACAATTTATAGTCAGAATATTAACCATTATTGGTTGATTTTAATATTATTAACTATTAAATTGTAATGCTTATGAAGCGCTATTGGTCATTAATCACCAGTTTGTTCTTGGCGTCGTTGTTCTATGCCTGCACGGTTGAGAAACCTTTCGAGGCTGATTTGAACATCGACGATTCTGATGTCGAGTACGTAAATGCGAGCGAGGCTGCGCAGATCGCTCAAGAATTCCTTGCCGCCAATTGCGGTGAGGTTGCGACCAGGGCGCTTAATCTCGACCTGGCCTACACGGCTGAGGATTCTTCCAGCCTCATTCCTGGGAAGACCAGGGGAGCAGCTGACTGCTATGCGCCGTTCTATCATGTATTCACTCTTGGGGAAACCGGCTTCATCATCGTTGCTGGTGACGAGGCAGCAAAGGCCGTGCTGGGGTATTCGCTTACAAACAAGTTCGATGTCAGCGACATACCTGCCAACATGGAGACCATGCTTCGTTTCTACAGCTCTGAAATCAGCTGGAGAAGGCAGAATGGCGTGAAAATAACCGAGGAAATGAGAGAAAGCCGCAAGGCAGAGATCAACGGCACCCTTGTCACCAGGGCTTCCGGCAGCGTGTCTCCTCTGCTCGGGGAAATCGAATGGAACCAAGACCCATACTACAATGACTACTGCCCTTCAGGTACGCCGGTTGGATGCGTCGCAACAGCGACCAGCCAGATCATGAGGTACTGGGAATACCCTTCCAGGGGCCAGGGGTCTTACACCTCTACTGTCAAATACAATGGCAAGACCCTTTCTTTCAATTATGATTACGATCTCAATTGGAGCAATATGCCGAAGGCTACCCTGACTTCTGCCAATTCCGACATAGCGAAGTTCTGCTATGGAGTTGGCGTAGGGGTGAATATGCAATATACATCCAGCGGAAGCGGCGCTTACCAGTATGATGTGCCTCGTCTTCTGACTGAGAACTACAAATACCCTGACACAATCAAGAGATATGTGCGCGAAACCAGCCACGGCAATTACAATTACACTACCGCAGAGTGGGAAGCTCTCCTGAAAACAGAGCTGGATGCCGGTCGTCCGGTGCAATACGCTGGATTCTATTACAATGGTTATTCATATTCGGGAGGTCATTCTTTCGTGTGCGACGGTTATAATTCCAGCGGTTATTTCCACTTCAACTGGGGATGGGGAGGCGTTTCCAATGGATATTTCGTTACTGACGGCTTGCAGCCTTCTGCTCTCGGAACGGGGGCGGGCGCCGGTAACTTCAATGCGCTTCAGGAAATCCTAACCGGCATCCAGGCTCCGGAAGGCGGCGATAGCGGGAATGATGGCGGTGATGACAGCGGTGAGGTCACCTATCCTGGCTCGAAAGGAAACAACAACAGTTACGAGTGGATTTCCAACTTCTCGATGGGCTCATTCTCGAACAGTTCCTCAGCCGAGGCTGGCGGTTACGCTTATTATTCAGACAAGAAGATAAGCCTCAATGCTGGGGAGTCCGTTTCTGTCTCTGTCACCCCTAACAGCTCTTCTTACACTGAATATTGCAAGGTGTGGGTGGACTACAACAAGGACGGCAAGTTCGCCGACTCCGAGTGCGTTCTGAGCAGCGCTGGAAAAGGCAAGCGGAGCGGAACCTTCACCGTGCCTTCGGACACTACGAACGGCTACGTGAGAGTGAGGGTGGCGCTTAAATATGGAAGCTATCCGTCTTCGAACGAGACTTTCAGTTACGGAGAAGTTGAAGATTATGACCTTAAGGTGGTCGCCTCTGGCTCTCAGCCAGATCCTGATCCTGATCCAAATCCGGATCCAAATCCAGACCCGGAACCAGATCCGGATGTGGACAATTACGACAGCCTGACTTATCCGGAGTCATATTCAAAGAACTATTCCTACATGTACATAAAGAGCGTGACCATCGGTAACATGACAAATGCTTCATCTGGCTCCACCTACACGTATTATCCAGACAAGCAGGTCAACGCATCCAGCGGGGCGACTCTTTCGGTTTCGTTCACCCCTGGATTCTCTTACTATCGCTACTACACCTACTGGCAGATGTGGCTGGACAGCGATAAAGACGGCGCATTCTCATCTTCTGAGCGTCTGGCTTATGGAAGGAAGTCCAGCACTATTTCCGGCTCCATCAAGCTTCCTTCACTTAACAACGGCAAGTACAGGATAAGGGTGACGATGTCATACGGCTCATACGTTAATCCAGATGCTGTCTTCAACTACGGAGAGGTAGAGGACTATGTGCTTGTGATACAGTAATATACTACAGAAACTACTTTAGTTCAGGCTGGCCTTCGGGCCGGCCTTTTTTATTGTGCAAGATTGCAGGGATTCAAGAAATTCTCTAATTTTATGTGTTCGTTTGCAATATTAAACACTAAAATACGTCATGAGAAAAATTTATCTGTCGCTGTCAGTCGTCTTCCTAATGATATCAGCGCTTGTGTCTACAAGGTGTGCCTTAAGCAATAGGGTAGCCTCTGACAAAAGGCTTTCCTCCTTGCGGGAAGGTTTTGCGAACCCTCCTTGCGAGGCCAGGCCTTACGTGTGGTGGCACTGGATGAACGGGAACATAACGAAAGATGGCATCAGGAAAGATCTTGAATGGATGGACAGGGTCGGCATTGTGGGATTCCATCATTTTGATGCGGCTATCAGCACCCCCACGATTGTGGATAAGCGACTTATTTACATGCAGGACGACTGGAAGGATGCTTTTGCTTATGCGGTGAAGGTGGCGGATTCCTTGAATATGGAAATGACCGTGGCTAGTTCGCCTGGCTGGAGCACTACAGGAGGCCCTTGGGTAGAGCCGGAAGATGCCATGAAGAAAATTGTCTGGCGTACCGTCGATGTCGAAGGGGGAAAGAAATTATCCATGAAACTGCCAGCCCCTATAATGGCAGTGGGCAGATTCCAGGATGAGAATGTGGGTACTCCATACAAAGGCAAGCCATATTACGGGGATATTGCGGTCGTTGCAGTACGGCAACCTGGTAAGCGTGCGGAAATATCTGGTGAAGGCGTAAAGGTCACTGTTAGCGGTGGAAATTTCACGTATGGCCAGCTGACAGACGGTAGCGTTGCTGATCCGGGTACTCTTATATCCAAGGACAGAAGGGCGTGGATTCAGTATTCGTTTCCTCATGACGTTACCGTAAAGACAATTTCCCTTGCGTCTGACAGATGGGGCATTCTGGAAACTAGCACAGACGGCATTCATTTCAAAAAAGTGGTTGACCTGAATGAGATAAGACCCATCCAGAGGACATTTCGTATTCCTGAGACGACTTCCAGGTATTTCAGAGTCACTCTCAATGACCTGAGAAGCAGCAAGGCATCCGTTTATTCTGTCAAGGTCTCGGAATTCAAGCTGTTTCCATATTCAAAGATCAATTCTTATGAAGACAAGGCAGGATATTCAAGCGTAGCCCATGTCAACATGTTCCCGACCTCCATAAATGGAGAGCAGGTTCCGGACGAGGAAGACGTAGTGCTGCTCAGCGATTTCACTGACTCTCTTGGGAACCTCGAGTGGGACGCTCCCGCTGGCAGGTGGAGAATATATCGTTTCGGATGGTCCCTTACGGGCAAATGCAACCATCCAGCTCCAGATGAAGCCACGGGGCTGGAGGTTGACAAGATGGACCCGGAGGCATGGACCAAATATTTCCATGAATATCTCGACATGTACAAGGATGCTTCTGGCGGGATGCTTGGCCAGGAAGGAATACAATATATTCTCAATGACAGCTATGAGGCGGGTCAGGAAAACTGGACTCCTGCCATGTTCGAAGAGTTCTCTAGAAGGAGAGGCTATGACATGCAGAAATGGCTGCCTGCCATCGCAGGAGAGATTATCGGCTCGCC
>Ga0256405_10011268_pt1 | contig 11479 bp, 16 predicted proteins | sample RumenRJG_02DNA_FD_189096 | JGI IMG/M metagenome (GOLD analysis project Ga0256405, IMG submission 189096) | Bovine rumen microbial communities from Lethbridge, Alberta, Canada - RJG_02 | ecosystem: Host-associated > Mammals > Digestive system > Stomach > Rumen | place: Canada: Alberta...
GAATCAATGAAGGCTGTCCTTAAGAATGGAAAACTTACCATTACCGCAGGACAAGTCATCAAGAAAGCGGAACCTGAGAAGGACGACGACGAAGACGTTGAGTTCGAGATTGAAATTGGAAAATAATCCCGACCTGGCAAGGAAAATCCCGTGTTCTATCCGTAGAATGCGGGATTTTTTTATATTTATATGAAACAGGAAATGAAATGGAACAGAAGAACTTCAAAACATATCCGGAATATAAAGACCGTCTCATTGCAATTGGCAAAAGGGTCGGTCTTAATTTGGACTTGGATAATCCAAAAACTATTCAGGATAAAATCAACTGGATGAAGTTGTATGACAGCACTCCACTTAAGACGAAATGTGCTGATAAAATCCTGGTCCATGATTATTGTAAGGAGAAACTCGGCGTTGACCTATGCATACCGATACTCAAGATATATGACAAGGTAGAGGACATCAAGTGGGATGAACTTCCGGATAGGTTTGTAATCAAATGTAATCATGGCAGCGGAATGAATATCATTGTTAAGGACAAATCTAAACTGAATATTCCTGAGGTCGAAACAAAGTTGAGAAGGTTTATGAAGGATGACTTTGCGTTTCATGTTGGCTATGAGATGCATTACCACGATATTCCTCATAAGATATTTGTGGAAGAGTATAAGGAGGATGAAAACCAGAAAAATTCTCTTTATGACTATAAGTTCTGGTGTTTCAACGGCGAGCCTAAATTTTATACAATAAACGATGGTCACGGACATGGTGATATCATTTATTATGATATGGATGATAAGATTATTGACCCATATTGTTTAAACAAACCAGGTTTACGATACAAGAAACCAGTAAATTTTGATAAAATGGTAGAAGTCTCAAAAAAGTTATCAGAAGATTTTAAGTTTGTTAGGGTTGATTTTTATGAGGTCGGTGGTCAACTATACCTTGGAGAACTTACTTTTACTCCTGGTGCGGGATTTTTCAAATACAAAAAAACAGAATATAATAATATTTTTGGCGATATGTTGACATTATGAAGATAATTGTATCAATGACGAGTTGGCCGAAACGAATTTGTAATGTAGCGGTGGTAGTAAAAAGTCTCCTTGACCAGGATGTTGAGCCGGATATTGTTCAGATTAATTTATCGGAGGATGAATTTGAAAACAAAGAACTTGATTTTCCAGAAGACCTAAAAATGTTGATTGCAGAGAACAAAAAGGTTGAGATACATTGGGTAAAGGGAAATGATGGGGTGTTCAAAAAAATAATTCCAACATTAAAGAAACATTACGGGGAAGAATATCTGTTATTAAGTGTTGATGATGATTGGATTTATCGTAAGGATTATATCAAAATGATGGTTGATTATCTTAAAAAATATGATGCGGATTCATTTTGCCTTCATCATGCTGGCGTTATTGGCAATCGTATGATATATAAATCTTCTGTTTTTTCAAGTGATTTTTGGGAAAAACTTACGCCGGAAGTTATTGCCACAAGAATTGATGATTCATACATTGAACATTATATGAAAAGTAAAAAGAAAAAAATGTCCGGATTTAGGCCAGACGACGCACCTGATATCACTAAACGATTTAACCCAATTCATCCCAATTCGCATAACGCATCTACTGGGCAGTATTCGCTTAATGAGATAAAAAATGCACAAGCCATTATTTCAAAAATAGTTTTTAAGTAATGAATAAAAATGTACTGATAGTGAACTTTAATACTCAGATGCTGACAGAAGCGTGTATAAAAAGCGTAAATAAATTCAGTCCTGGGTGTAAAATATACGTATTTGACAACAGTGACAAGGAGCCGTTTATAAACATATTCGACAACGTTACGGTATTGGATAACACTGAAGGACAAATAGTTGATTTCAAAAAAGTATTGGATAGACATAAGGACTTTATCAATAAAGGAGCCACTGATAATGACTACGGAAGTTTCAAGCACTGCCTGAGTATAGATGCTGCGATGGACATAATACAGGACGGATTCGTTCTCATGGATTCTGATATCCTCATTAAGAAGGATTTCACTCCATTATTCGATGAAAGAAAGGTATATGTCGGCAGTATTGAAAGAATATCGCATTTTAAACCAAGAGTTGCCCCATTTTTATGCTATATAAATGTTAAAATGTGTAAAGAAAACGGGATACGCTATTTTGATGAAGACCATATGTTCGGGTTTTATGACGCACACGGAGGAAAAAACTACGATACTGGGTGTTGGTTTTATGAAGCTTGCCAAAATTTACCAAAAACTGAAATAAATATAAACCAATATATGATACATTTTAGGGCCGGAACATGGTATAAAGATGCTGTCGAGAAACAAAATTATAAAAAATTCTCGCCGGAAAGATGGCTTGAAATATATAGAAGGTATTGGAATGACACTAAGCCGACACCAGTCGTCATGAGAAAAAAAATAACGGAAACACGTAAAGGGGCTGAGGAAATAATTGAAAATCCAGCAGAGGTAGAAAATAAAAAAGATGAAATGCCAGGACTAAAGAAAACAACTATAGAAGATAGTAAAAAGGTTGTAATAAAACGTCCTGTACGCAAACGACAAACAGAACATGCTACATTAGTGAGCCAGATAAAAAAATCAACATTGACAGGAAGAAAGATTGCATTAATAAAAAAATAATAGGAAGAACGATGGAAAAGACAATAGATTATGTATTCCCTTACGTGGATTGCGACGACCCTTCGTGGATAGAGGAGTACAACAAGTACGCACCAAAGAAGAAAACGGTAGAGAACAGATGGGCGGTGGACATGTCAAGATTCAGAGCCAACGACCTTCTTAAATATACCTTCCGTTCAATTGAGAAGAACATGCCGTTCATTAGGAAAATACATTTCATTGTAATGAGCGAATCACAGATTCCTTCTTGGTTGGACAGGGAGAAGGTACATGTGGTGCTCCATAAGGATTTCATACCAGAGGAATACCTGCCGACGTTCAATTCAAACACAATCGAATCGTTTTTGTCAAACATCCCAGGTATTTCCGACAGATTTATTTACGGGAACGATGACCTGTTCATAACGTCAAAATGTGAGGAAAAGGACTTCTTTAGTGGTAATGTCCCGAAATACACAATAGAAAAAAGGAAGTATATCCCAACAGCACCTGGAGACGGTCTTAGGTATGATGACAAGAAGTTGATTACTGGAAAGGACGACAAGACGGTCTATGAAGTACAGCACATATGTATGCCTTATGTAATGGATACGTTAAAGGAAGTCTATGAGAAATATAAGGACAGGATAGAGAAAAGCATTGGTAAATTCAGGGAGAGAGGACAATACAACCAGTGGATTTATTCCCTTTACCAGGCGCTCAACAAGAAATTCATCAACAAAGGGATAAAATACCTCTCAACAGAAATCCGTCCAAGTTTAAGGGGAAAATATCTTGTCGACTGGAGCCGGTTCAAAGCCATATGCCTCAATGATTCGTACAACACCACCCAAACTGACCTTAAACTCGTGAAAGAAAAACTGGAAAGGATGTTTCCGTCGCCGAGCAAGTTTGAAAAGAAAAAGAAGAAGACGGTTGTAGCAAAGCCGAAACCAGAAGAAAAGCCAAAAGCAAAACCAGTAGCGAAGACCACCAAACTGAAAAAAGACAGACCTGACGGAAAGACTTGGAACACGTTTTTTGATTTATAAAGAATAATACCGATACAAAATGTTACATCTTTTTATTTACGACGACATTAAATTCAGGGAAATAGACAAACCAGAGTATTGTTTTATTTCAAGTGTCAACATGACGAACAATGCCAAGGAAGCGGACGAAACCGCAGCACCGTTGCATCGGGAAATCAGGTATGAGGAGTTTGTGTGTTTTGACAGAAAAATGAAGAAACTCATTAACAAGACCCCGGAACTTTATGCTAAATACGGCGGAATATGTTTTATTTACACAGGAGAAGGAAACAGGCTAAGAACACTGAAAGAGCATGTTGAGTACGTTCTCAAACAGAAATATGATATTGACCCTATTGGAAATGACGGTCTTCTGGAACTGTCATCACCAGCCGCTTATGCCGATAAAATCATTTTAAGGACGATATTCAAATACAAAGACGCTTCTCTCCTGAATTATAGACCGACAAAACAATTTCTTGCGTTGTCTGCTGACGAGTTGAAAAAACTGTCCAAAACAGCAACACCTGATTCAATAAAAAACGACAAAGACCTATTCTATAAGAGGTTCAACTTATAATAAAACCCCAGGTTCAACACCCGGGGTTTTATTTTTAAGCGGAAGCAAATATTTCTTCGCCATTTATATATGGTCTCCAACCATGTTTTTTTTTTATTTTTCGTTTATTATTCTTTCAATGGCTTTCACGTGAATTTCGGCAATGGCTTCCTGCCCCTCATCCGTCATAAGCCACATAACTTCTTCCTTGTTTGTGAAGAACAGGTTTTCAGTAAGGATTGCCGGGCACCACGTCTTATAAATAACGGTAAAGTTTTCCTCGTAATCAGGGTCACCGTCCGTCATCTGTGACCTGGTTGTCATATTGTATTTCGGCAATATCTTCTCAGCCTCTTCAAATGCTATCGTTGCGTACCTGTCAGATTTAGTCTGTCCCTTAGTCGTCCATACGCTCCATCCCTTTGCAGAAGTGAACGTCTTACCGTCACCATATGCGTTAGAGTGGACGGAGATGAAGAAACAGTTGTCGGTTCCGTATTTCGTGCAGAAAGAATTAGCCCTCGCAGCCCTCTCCGTAAGTGAAATGTCCTTATCCACTTCTGGAACGAGTATCTCGAACGGAATTCCGAGTTCGTCCAATTTCCTTGCAATTTTCTGGACAACTTGACGGTTGAAGAGGTATTCATAGAAATACTGACCATTGTCCAACTGCTGCCTCTTTCCTGGCGTTGAACTTGCATGCCCGTTGTCAAGAAGCACATGGAAGTTAACTCCCTCATATTTTTTCTTCGCAATAATGATAGGTTCTGCTACGTTATTGTTTTCTGTGTTAGTATTTTCATCACTCCCCGTCTCCGGGTCGATAGGTGCTACAGTGGTACCAGTTTCGGTATCACTAACATGTTCGGCGTTTCCAGAACCAATCGCAGGCTCATCCTTAACGAATAATTTTTTTAACCAAGATATACACATAACGTCTATAAATAGTTTTCAAAACAACATTTTTTATGTATATTTGCAAAAACTAAGGATATGTTTATTAACGTGCATGACATAAATGACGGTCTCCGTGTGATGGTGAACGCCGACGACATTTCCAGAATAGAGGAAAGAAACGCCGGTTGTGTAATCTATTACAAGACTTCCGCTGATGATTTTGATGGTTCGAGACATCAGACGATGACGGCTGTCCAGGAAGACTACGATTTCTTCAGGAATAAGTTGAATTTATTTTAATAATAGGTATGGATGAATACAAAGAGATTCCAGGCGGAAAGTTTTCTGTTGGATGCGGAATCCTGACGGCAATCGCTATAATGACTGCCACTTCACTCAATTTCATTGCTGGACTGATACTATTCGGCATCGTTGGGCTTCTTTTCTTTTTTACAGTAAAGGGCTTCATTGGTGACAGGACGCTGGTGGCTATTTTTTCAACTACGTTTGCCGTTCTCCCTGCGATGTTACTGGCTTACCTTATACTTTTGGCGATAATTTCCCTATTTTGCTGCATAATTCTTTTATTTTTGTAGAAAATTTTGTATATTTGCAACCGAAAAACGAAATATAACTTTTAAAACATTTCATAATGAAGAAAATCAAGTTTATTTTGGCCGCTCTCGCAGTGGCTGTGATGTCCCTGAGTGCATTTGCTCAGGAGGATGGAAACCGTGATGCTAACGGTTATGTTGTAAGAGGACCTTATCTCACCAACGGTGGTGGCTCTAATTGGTTTGTAGGTGTTGGTGGTGGATTCAATACTACTATCGGCAAGGAGTTGAAGCCGTTCGCAGAATTCACACCAGAGAACAACTGGGCCGCAGAGGCTTTCGTCGGTAAGTGGTTTACCCCTGCTATCGGTGCCCGTGTCGGTTACAAGGGTGTTATGACCAACGTCGGTTATGATACTGACCTTTACACCGCAAACTTCGCAAATGGAGAGCAACTTCGCTTCGGATATGCACACGCTGATGTGATGTGGAATATCTCCAACACTCTCGGTGGTTATAAGGAGACCCGCTTCTGGGATATCATTCCTTATGTTGGTGCTGGTTATCTCGGAATCAACAACGGTTCCACTGACAACAAACTTGGTGTGAGTGCCGGTATTTACAACGAACTCAGACTCAGCAACGTTGTTAATCTTTTCATCGACCTCAGCGTTATCGGTACTGAGAATCCCACCGGGCTTAGGGGAGAAAACGGTCCTGTCGTTACCGACGAGACCTTCGTTCTTGCAAGACCTCTCTACATGCCAAGTGCTACTATCGGTATTACCTTCAACCTTGGTAAGAAGAAGAACTTTGACCGCTTCTCTTCCGTAGGTGTCTATAAGGCTGACTATGATGCTCTCAAGGCACAGTATGATGCACTTGTTGCCCGTGGCCCTCAGGTTAAGGAGGTTGTAAGAGAGGTTCCTGTTACCAAGGAGGTTCAGGTTGAGAAGGAGGTACAGGTTCTTGTTGGCAGCACTGTGATTACTTTCCCTATGGGCAAGAGCACCCTCTCCACCGTTGAGAGGGAGAAGGCTGAGATGTTTGCAAAGGCTTTTGATGGCCAGGATGTCGTTATAAAGGTTGTTGGTTCCGCTGACAGCAAGACCGGCACCGCAAAGCGTAACAACCAGCTCGCTAAGGAGCGTGCCGATGCAGTCAAGGCGGTTCTCGTTAAGAATGGAATTTCAGAGGACAAGATTAGCGTTGAAACCACCCTTGATGCTACGGAGAATGTCGAGACCTCCAGGAGTGCTATCATCACCCTTGAGTAAATGACTGAAAACCAAATGAAAAACCCGAGGAGCAATCCCCGGGTTTTTTTGTTATTGTGTCTGTACCGTCCATCCCTTTGCTGCGGCGGCGTTTATAGCACTTGAACTGATTTCACCCTGATGTAATGTGCTGAATGTTACGGTGTGAGGGTCTGACGAACAATCTTCCACGTGGTTCAAAAGGTATTCTATAGAAGTGACATCCATTTTAGGAATGTATGTATATGTTGAACCATTAGCAAAATTCCAGTCATTATGGCTTAAGTTAATGATTCTCACATCTGTTAATTTAGGACAGTTGAACATAGGCTTGCCGTCACCAGTTATAGCATCTTGATTTACGGGACCTGTAATCGTTTGCTGTTGCCTATCATCCCAATATGTTTCTGTTGAGGTGTAACCACTTAGACTAATCCTACTCATATTTATAACCGGACCTATTGATTCAAGACCAGTAGCGTTAAATAGTCCTTCACATGTTGCACTTCCCCTTTGCCCGTCATTACGAGGATAAATGGTGTTGTATGCATTCTCCCTGGACCAAGATGTGCTGTAAGGTATCGATTTAAGGTTATTATCCCCATCAAACACAAGATGGCACGTTCTCCATGTGCTATAATAAAATCGACCAGTGATTAATAGTTCTTCCAAATTTACATCGTGTTCAAACATTCCGGTAACATCATGTGGACCAAAGTCCCCACTACAATTCAATGTTATACCGGTTGTTGTATTTAACATTGAAAAGTTTGTTTGGACAACAGAACTATACGTGCTACGAATATTCACAGTAAGATGTTTAGGGGTTTTGAAGGTTATATTTGGGTAATAGTTCCCGCTACCTGCATATCTTTGTGATATAATGCTTGAATGAATAGTTTGATAACTACCACCGGCAAATGAGAGACTAAGTTCATCAACGCCAGAAAGGTCAACGCATGGAAACATTTCTGGGCTGATTGGTCTGTAAAGTTGAACACCATTATATTTTGCAGCCAATTCGCTTGGTTTCCACCCGTTAGGAAGTTCCTCCCTCCATACAAATGTGGTTGCACTGGTAAGTATCTCGTCGAAATTCGTTATATTTTCAAGTTTAACCGGGCAATTTGAGTGAATCTGTATTACATAATAGTTTACTTCTGAGCCCTTGCTTGCGGCTCTAACACTATCTTTTTTTATTTCCGCATACCCATTGTCAATAAGTTCCTGGACGGACATCTCAAGGTCTTTGTTATAATGGACTTCCTCGTTCTCTAATGTATATGAAACCCAATCTTCGTGGTAAACACTACCATTGTAATCGGCCTCAAACTCAGAATCAGTTGTGTAAAAGTGTAAATAATGTTCATTTTGATTCATACTAATGATTTTTTCTATAAATATCTGGACAAACCAGAAATAGCGCCGGGTGTTTTGGCGTTTTATTTTATTTTTGTATATTTGCAAAAACTATGGATTATGATTAAAGTTATTGGAATATCGGATTTACATGGATATCTTCCGCCTATCACGGAGGAATTTGACCTGTTGCTCATCGGAGGGGACATCTGCCCGGCTCACAGCCACTACAACTACTTTCAGCGGATGTGGCTGGCTACGGATTTCGTGAAGTGGGTCAGTGAACTTCCGTATAAGGATGAGTGGAGCAAGGTAATTTTCATCGGCGGGAACCACGACTGTTTCCTCGACCAGGAACCTAACCCGAACAAGGGAGATTTTTCTTCCATCTACACGGACATTCTCAAGCCTTGTGGTGGTCGGTTGATTTATCTCGAGGATGATGAATATACCTTTGAGAAGATGGACGATGATGGCCAGCTCGAGATGCTCAAGATATATGGAACCCCCTGGTGCAAGATATTTGGTAACTGGTGGTTTATGCGGAATGATGAATTCCTGGAGAAGGCTTTCGATGCCATTCCTGAGGACCTCGACATCCTCCTCACCCACGATGCCCCAGCAATCCCTCCTTATGGGTACATTACCCAGGGACCGTGGAAGGGAACAGATGCTGGTAACAAGATTTTGGCGAAGTACATTAAATTGAAAAAGCCAAAATACGCCTGGCACGGTCACATCCATTCGAGCCCCGGGGAGGTTCAGGAAATAGATGGAACTAAAATTTGTTGCTTGTCAATTATGGATGAAAACTATGACCCGGTACACCCTATACATATTTTCGAAATCGAAGGGCATAAAAGCGCCAAGGATGGGGAGGAATAAAAATTTCTCCCTATCTTTGTACCAGAAACAAAAAAGAAGAAAGAATGAAAATTTACAATTTGGTCGTTTTAGGTGACAACTGGGTGAGTTCCACTCCCTATACCAATCTCGATGATGCTGTCAACGAGGTGAACAAGATGGTCGAAGGACAGAAGTACCTGGAGGGTTCGGATAAGGTTGATGTTCACGAAATCAAGGACTATGAGATGCTGTGCCTGCCCATCCGTCTTGATTGTGGAGAGAAGAAGTACGCCGTGGAAACCCGTTCCCTTTTCAGGGGCGAGATAACCACCATGTGGAGAGTCGTTTACGAACAGGAGGTGAAGTAATGCTTACGAGAGAAGAACTACTTGAAATCGGCGTAAATCCCGATAATATGACCTACCCCATGGGGGAGATGAATGTAATCGTCCAGTGCTTCGGGTATGAGGATGGAACGTTTATGAACGAGGATGGTGAGGATGTGGTAATCGATGACGAGCATCCTGTCACTGAGGTACATCCGGACATCTATCATCCAAGGAAGAACAGGGTTTGGTCTTGTGGTTGTCAGGGTGATTCTCCTTCCATTAAAACCGAAGATGATAAGAAGGACTGGTGTGCCCACCTCCGTGATTCCGCTGAACGCCTGAAGATTATGGCTTACTACCTCTCAAAGCAGGCAGATGAGATTGAAGAATTCGGCTATCCGAAAACAACATGTTATTATCCAGAATAGTATGAAAACACAGTATAGAATTTGTATTAAACATGATGAACTTGATGGTAGGAAGACCTCAACTCTTTACCTTCCGGAATACCGTAATATTTGGACGCTTTTCATCTGGAGAAGATTGGGCTTTCGGGATATATACGGGTCCAGGGAAGAGGCTGAGATGGCTATAAGGATTCATCGTGGAGAAATGAAAACGGTTAAGAGTTACGAAAACTTTGAATAACATTACACAGATTATGAAAAAGTTTAGAATCGTAGCAGATACCTCAGAGGGTCCGAATCCGGAAACACGCTACTACGTCCAAAAGAGAGACCGAATCTTATTCATCCCTTATTGGACGGCGGTCAGAAGTTATGCCCTTGACCCGGTGGTGGGAAGCCCATTGTTCTTCTGGAATTTCAATGAAGCAAAGGAGTATATCAAACACTATCAAGAAGGTAAAACTGTTGTAGTTTACAAAGAGTAATATGTGTTTCAAGAAGAAAAAATTCATTCCTCATTGCTCATTCTTAGACTGTATGGAATTCGGACCGAATGATGTGAAAGAGCATACATGTGAAGACTGTATATACTGGGTTGATTCTCCGGAGGTTGAGAGGTTCATGTCGGTATATAAATGGGAATATGAAAAGATTAAGGAATATAAAAAGCGCCAAGACCGCAAACAATAAAATAATTTGTCGTATCTTTGCAATACAAACAAAAACAACGAAGAACATGGATACAATGATTTCCCTGGCCAATCAGATGGCCCCGATGACCAACGAACAAGTCAAGTCTGTTTGTCCTTACGCTTTCGCTGAGGACCCCACCAATCCTGCCGTTTCCGGCAAGTACGTACACGCCAACACCGCCACTGTTATCTCTGATATGGAGAAGCTCGGCTGGTATCCCGTGGAGGCGAAGCAGTGCCGCCAGAAGAAGGGCTCCAAAGGTATCCGCTCTTTCCACATGGTGGTTATGGAGAGCAACGATGTGAAGACCAATATCCTCGGTGCTGACGGCAATGTTGAGGCGAAGGTCCGCATCATCATCCAGAACAGTCACGATGGTTTCAACTCCTTCCGCTTCATGATGGGCGTTTACCGCTTCGTCTGCTCCAACGGAATGGTGGTTGCTGATGCTCAGTTCGCTGACTTCTCCATCCGTCACATCAACTACTCCTTTGACGAACTCCGTGGAATCGTCGCCAAGGTCATGGAAAGTGTTCCTGCCACCATCGACAAGATGAATGCGATGAACACCACCATCCTCACCGATGACCAGAAGCGTGAGATGGCAGTCGAGACCTACAAGATTCGTAAGGGTTACGCCCCCGAGGACGACATCAACGTCGATGACCAGACCGTCGAGGACCTTCTGACCCCGGTCCGCACAGAAGACGAGGGCAACTCCCTGTGGAATGTCTTCAATGTCCTCCAGGAGAAGATGATTAAGGGTAGTTTCATGGCTCCCGGTAAGAACGGGAAGAACCGCAAGCAGCGTCCTATTACCTCCATCAAGAAGGACCTGGACTACAACGAGCGTCTGTGGGCTGTTGCTGAGCAATATATCCCAGTACCGGTGGCTG
>Ga0256405_10011270_pt1 | contig 11478 bp, 10 predicted proteins | sample RumenRJG_02DNA_FD_189096 | JGI IMG/M metagenome (GOLD analysis project Ga0256405, IMG submission 189096) | Bovine rumen microbial communities from Lethbridge, Alberta, Canada - RJG_02 | ecosystem: Host-associated > Mammals > Digestive system > Stomach > Rumen | place: Canada: Alberta...
AAAGAAGCATGAATCTTCTCCAACGAGATAAAAAACCGCAAGCTGCGTTCTGTCTCTGAGCGATAGCTTTTCCAATATCGAACTTATATAATTTCTTACAGTTCCTTCCGACAGAAAAAGACTCTGAGCAATCTCTCTATTTGATTTACCCATAGCAACCTGCTCTATTACCTCCTGTTCTTTTTCACTTATATCATACTCTTCATATGAAAATGTACTTTTAGGCGCAGTAAGTACAGGTATTTTTGACACTACCTCACCACCAAATACACTCTGACCGCCATATACCGACTTAAGTGCCGGAATTATCGCTTCAAAATCCTGTTTTAATATATATCCCTTCACACCTATTCCAAGTGCTTTTACTATATATTCCTCATCTGAAAATGTTGTAAGAAGAAGTATCTTTGCTTCTTTATTGATTGACAATATCTTTTCAGATGCCTCCAGACCACTCATTTCTTTCATCTGTATATCCATGAGAACAATATCCGGAGATTTCTCCTTATATAACTCCACAGCCTCTGTTCCATCATGTCCCTGACCTACAACTTCGATCTCCGGATCAGACTGAAGAATTGTTGTAAGCGACATTTCGACAAGCTGGTCATCATCTACTACTATTACTCTCATATTTCATCTCCTTTTTGATCGATACAAGAATTGAAAATCCTGAATCTGTCTTGAAATTGATCGAACCTCCAAGTGATTCGACACGTTCCTGCATATTTTTGAGTCCAATCCCGGGATTCATATTTTTGTGTATATCGGTTCCATTATCCTCTATAAGAAGCTGGTAAAATCCGGGATGCTCACGAAGTATTACAGATACATTTGTTGCATTTGAATGTCTCGCTATATTGGACATAGCCTCTTTAACAATAGCTATCATAGCATATTTTACATTCCTCGGAACATTATCAGACATATCATAATCGACTTTCATATTGTAATTCTTACGCATTTCAGATGTTGCTTCAATTATGGACTGCTTCATATCAACAGATTCATCATGAAGGTCATGCACGCTCTCTCTTATATTGTTCATAGCCTCATTAAGAGATTCATTTACACTTGAAAGCTGCGCATAAATATTTTCGTCTTTTTTATGTACCACCATCAACGCCCCAAGCTGCAATATGCATCTTGACAGCATATGACCGACATTATCATGAATTTCCCTTGCAATCCTGTTTCGCTCTGATAAAGTCGCAACCTTTATCTCATAATCCTGCTTCTCAAGAAGTTCTCTGTTACGACGTTTCATGGCTGTCTTCTCTTCCTCATTGCTGTCTCTCATAAGCTGAAATTCTCTATGTTCACGAATTTGTATTTCAGTTCTGTATGAAAGTATTGATGCAGCAATGACTATTATACTCATAAGTTCTATCTTCCACCATTCATTAAACAGACCGGAATTTATAATATACAAAATACATATGCCATACCCCCACCCCCACCACTTCTTTCTGTATATAAACTCATATAAATGTACAGGAAGAAAAAATATAAGCAAAGGGCAGGCAAAACACGCCAGCACATATATTGCTGCGATTATATAAAATGCCTTTTCCTTTTCATAATATATAACAAGTTCCATGGATATAACAGCAATAAGAAAAGCAACAACCGGTTCATAAAGGCCTCTATCCAATGGCAAAAGCATTGCACACATTATAAATATCAGATGTTTATCTATTACCTTCTGCATCTACATATCCCTTTCATTCTTTTAACTCCTTTTAATTCCTCTAATATCACCATTATATCGAAAGACATGACAAATGTCACATTGTTTTGCTGACATTTATTACTTTAATGCAGACGTGCAATTTAATATACTAGCATCATAAAGTTGATTTCTTAAATGAAAGGGGTATTTATATGGCAAACTCAGCAGTTAAAATTGAAAACCTTGTAAAAAGATACAAAGAAACTATTGCTGTAGATCATCTTAATCTTGACATAAAGGAAGGTGAGGTATTTGGTCTGCTGGGACCAAATGGCTGCGGCAAGACAACAACCATTAACTGTCTTCTCTCACTGCTTTCATATGACAAAGGAAATATTGAAATATTTGGAGAGAAAATGACACCTGGCAATTATAAGCTAAAAGCTAAGATTGGTATTGTGCAGCAGAATGTTGCTGTATTTCAGGAATTGAATGTATATGAAAATATCGATTATTTCTGTGGACTTTATATCAGCGACAAAAAGCTCCGCAGCCAATATGTTGAAGATGCGATTCAGTTTGTTGGCCTTGAAGCATATAGAAAATTCTATCCAAAGAAGCTGTCAGGAGGACTTTTAAGACGCCTTAACATTGCCTGCGGAATTGCTCACAAGCCAAAGCTTATAATACTTGACGAGCCAACTGTAGCAGTTGACCCACAAAGCCGCAACAGGATTCTTGAAGGCATTACAAAGCTCAATGAAGATGGAGCTACTATCATCTATACATCACATTACATGGAAGAAGTTGAACAGATATGCTCCAGAATTGCCATTATAGACAAAGGTAAAAATCTCGCACTTGGCACCAAAGAAGAATTGAAGAAAATGATCAAAAAGAGTGAGATAATCACTATCGACATAATCTCACTTACATCCGAAGATATCAATGCAATCAAATCATTACCTCATGTATATGAAGTTAAATTTGATGAACATAAGCTTACAGTCTTATGCAACGGAGGAAAACACAATCTTATGCGCGTACTTGATTACCTTCAGTCGAAGGAATACTCATTTGGCCATGTTCATTCAGAACTTCCATCACTCAATGACGTATTCTTAGAGATAACCGGTAAGGAATTAAGAGATTAGGAGGTAAAAAATGGGACAGATAATCATATCAAGCTGGAAACGACTATTTAGAAATAAATTTAACCTATTCTGGATTCTCCTTTTTCCAATAATACTTGGTACATTTTTCTACGTTGCATTCTCAAACCTTGGAGAATCAGAAAATATGAGTGCTATTCCTACAGCCATAGTATTGTCAGATGATGAATACGGAAATGCTCTTAAAGAAACAATTGCAGTCATATCGAAATCCGACAATTCTTTTCTTAAGGCAAAGATATGCACCGAAACTAAAGCCAAAAAGCTTCTTAAAGATAATGATGTATCAGGCATTATCTACAGTGGAGAAAAAATAAGTCTCACTGTATCAGCCAATACATCAAAGGATACTATAAAACAAAGTATTCTTGAATCATTTGTCGAAGAATACAATCTCAGATATACAATGATTTCCGATATAGCCAGAAATCATCCTGATAAGCTGTCAGATGTAATCAAAGAATTAGAGGTAAACCGTACTTTCAATAAGGAAGTGCTGCTTCAGAAAAATCCAAACGTAGATACTTATACACAATACTACTACAACCAGATAGCAATGGCATGTCTTTATGCAGCAATGGCAGGAATACTTGTTGCTGTAGAAAATCAGGCTAACCTTTCATCACTGGCAGCCAGAAAATCAGTATCTTCCAGGAAAAAATATCAGTTTATCATGGGAGAACTTTTCGCATCTATTATATTTGAATTTATAATGAATTTCATCGGTTTCCTATATCTGTCATACGTATTAAAAGTCGGTGTCGACACACAGCTTCCCTATGCACTTCTTACACTTTTTGTCGGTGTCACACTCGGTATATCACTTGGATTTTTCATCGGAACGATTGGAAAAGGCGGACGTGAAAGCAAAAGCGGTATTATGTTTGCCGTAACAATGCCACTCTGCTTCTTAAGCGGTCTTATGGTTGGCGATATGCGTATAATCATCGACATGAAAGCACCTATCGTAAATAAGCTCAATCCGGCAGCATTGATTTCAGACAGTTTCTATTGTCTAAGCATTTTTGAAGGACATAAAAGATATGCACAGAACATGATCACACTTGTTATTCTGTCTGTAATCTTTATAACTCTTGGAATAATCAAAACAAGGAGGAGCAGATATGCAAGTATTTAAAGCATTTTTCAAAATAGCCAAAAAACATATTCCACAGGCAGCAATATATGTAGTCGTTTTTTTAGTCATTATATTTATGATGAGCTTTTCATCCAATAATTCAGGAAGCAGTCAGTTTAAAACGGATTCCATTGACATTACTATAATAGACCACGATAACTCTACTCTCAGCAAGGGAATATATGACTACCTTGACAAACATCACAATATAGTAAAGCTTAAGAAAACTGATGCCGAATCACTTACTGACAATCTTTTTTACCAGAGGATAAGCTATGCGCTCACTATTCCAAAAGGATTTGAAGAAAGCTTTAAGACAAACGGAACATTAAAAATGACACACAATATGCGTGAAGACAGTGCCTCAGGATTTTTTGTCAACCGCCAGCTCGACAGTTTCCTAAATTCTATCTCCTCATATATAACCGGTGGATATTCTATAGATAATGCGATAAATGAGACTATAAAAAATATAGATAACTCTCCAAAAGTTAAGTCTATAACATTTGAGGAGAAATCTTCCAGCAGCAACGATATAATGTTTACTTATTTTCAGTATATGAGCTATATATTTCTTATGATATTTACTATAAGTCTTGTTCCTATCCTTGTAACATTCCATCAGGAGGATCTGAGTGCAAGAATATCCTGCTCTGCAACATCGGCACGTTCAAGAAATGTTCAGCTTGGTATAGCATGTGTATGCTACAGCCTGATTACATGGGTACTGTTTGTTTTACTGGCAGCCATTGTCTTTAAACCGGCTAACTTATTCTCAGATCATGGACTCCTGTGTATACTTAACAGTTTTGTATTCGCACTTATATGCACAGCCATAACACTTTTACTTAGCACCTTCAACATCAAAGACAATGCACTTAATCTGATAGCCAATATCATTGGACTTGGAATGAGTTTTATATGTGGTATATTTGTTCCACAGTGGTTCCTTGCTCCTGAAGTTCTTAGAATAGGCAAATTTCTTCCTGCCTATTGGTATATCAAGATACTCAATATGATTACAGGCTGGTCAGGAGAAAAGTATTCTATGACTAACTATTGGAAATACATTGGCATCGAATTGATCTTCCTTGCAGCAATATTCTCTGTATATCTTGTATGCAATAAACAGAGAAAGAAAAATCACCTGTAATTGGTTATAGTTATACTTTTTTCACAATAAAATTTCCTATTGGTTATGGCAAGAGCCGGTTCCATTTAACGGACCGGCTCTTTGTAATCTTCCAAATCATATTTTATTTATCTGAAAATAATTTGATATATGCTTTTATAGCTTCATCTGAGTTTTTAAACTTACCCTCAACATACTGGTTTATACAGTTATACCAGTTTGAAATCATACCTGCATCTATACTGTCACTCATCACACATTCTGATTCAACATTCTTTGGCTTAATAACATTTGAATACAGTTTTACATCGTTTTTCTTCTTTGCAACTGATGGAACACCCTTTATATCAGCCATCTTATTTATTTCATCATTTGTAGCCAAAAACTTCATAAATTCAACAGCATAATCATAGTCATCACTCTTTTTGCTGACTGCAAAGCCATACCATGGTTAACGATATACATATGCCCCCTTATCTCCAATAGGTGCATAAATATATTTGTACTCAAAAGGATTTTTCTTGAACTCTTCTGACTTTGATTCTCTCTTTTTCATTCCACTTACTTTTTCTGTATCGCAGACCCAGAATGGAACATCTCCTTTAAAGAATCTAAGTATAGCTTCATCATAATTATCCTCCGGATAACTCTGATTGATCTTTAAGTCTGTATAACCATTGTCAATAATCGTATCAAGCTTGTCAAATACAGGTCTGATCTTACTGACTGCATTTTCATCTCCTGTTTTTAACTCATTATAAAGCTCTTCGTCATTCTGAATCAGATTAAATATCATATTGTATGTAAGCTCTGCATACAATTTACTTGCTGCTCCCTGAATTGGAACATATCCCTTATTCTTCAAAGTCTCAAGAACATCTAAAAATTCCTTATAGTTCTGTGGAATAGAAAGACCTTCTTTTTTAAGCAATGATACATTTACCACCAAACCACACATTCTCTGTCCCATAGGAATGGAAACAAGTTTATCATCATAATAGCTGTTAACAAGCATATCCTTTTCTATTGCACTTACATCGACTTTTTCTTTGGTAAGATCTGCACAATATTGTGATAATTCATCCTTCTTTGCATCAAGAACATCATTTGATGTCATAAAGATATCAGCGTCCTGATTGAACTCGAGGTATTCTACAACATTATCTCCACCTGACTGTTCATAGACAAATTCAACATTAGGGTAATACTTATTAAAATCTGCAACTACCTCATCGAGTGCCTCAAAATTTCCAAAAAATCCCATTACATTTAAAGTAACCTTTTTCTCTGTGTCAAGAGATGCCTTGAATCCATTCTTCCCTTCTTCATTCTTTTTGTCTGATGAACACCCCACCAGTGTTTCAACAAAAAGCAGCATTAAAACTGCTACCAAAAGTTTTGTGTGTTTTCTCATATGTATCTCTTTTTTCAATTTTATTTATTTCATTCTTTTTTGCCCTTCAGCTTACCAAGATAAACAAGAAGTTTTCCCATATCTATAGGTTTTGCAATATGTCCATTCATGCCACATTCTGCACAGGCACGGACATCTTCTGCAAATGCATCTGCTGTCATAGCAATTATAGGTATCTGGTTTGCATAAGGATCAGAAAGTGCCCTGATATGTCTTGTGGCATCCATTCCATTCATAACCGGCATCTGGATATCCATAAGTATTGCATCATATGTTCCATGAGGTGCAGATGATATCATATCAACACATATCTTTCCATTCTCTGCTCTGTCACAGACTATTCCCTGCTCTGATAACAATACACTTATTATCTCCCAGTTAAGTTCATTGTCCTCTGCTACAAGCAGCTTCAACGACTTCAGATCCTTATTTATATTATCAGCCTCGGATTCATCACTTATAGTCTTTTCAACAATAGGGAAGTCAATATATACCGTAAAAGTAGTTCCCTCGTCCGGAATACTGTCACATTCAATAGTTCCCCCCATAAGATCAACAACCTGCTTTACTATAGACAAACCAAGACCTGAACCCTGTGTACGGTTGACCTGCGTACTTACAGCTCTTGAGAATGAATTGTACATATTCCTCTGGAATTCCTCGGTCATACCTATACCTGTATCTGAAACTCTGAATACAAGACATGTTTTCCCCGAATCTCTCAGATCCTTTTCGTATATGGATATTGAAATTTTTCCATGCTCATTGGTATATTTAACTGCATTTGATATAAGATTCACATATATCTGATTCAGTCGCATCTGGTCTGCATAAATATGCTTATATGGAATTTTTTCAAAATCTGTCGTAAGTTCTATATTTTTCTGCTTTATATTGGGTGTCAGCATTTCAAGAAGATCCGATATGACATCGTCCAATGACACATCTTCCGGACTCAGCGCAAGCTTTCCACTCTCGATCTTTGATATATCAAGTACATCATTTATCAATGTAAGAAGCTGACGGCCTGCATTCATTGATTTGTTGAGACATTCCTCTACATACTCAGGCTTATCAAGGTTGCTCTTTGCAATAGTCATCATTCCAAGCACCGCATTCATTGGTGTACGAATATCATGTGACATGGCAGAAAGGAACTGTGTCTTTGCTTCGCTTGCCTGATTGACAAGTTTTGCCGTTACCCTGAGCTTGTGATTTATCCTGCTTAGATAAATACTGTCAACTACAGACAATACCAGCAATGTTCCACACAAAAGAAGAACTATAAACCATGCATTCATCGATGATTTTAGTTCATCTGTATTGACTACACCAAGTATATCAAGAGATGAATCATCACCAAATGATGAATAGTACCATAAACAATTATCTTTCCTGAAATTTTTATAAACAAACTTTCCATTGTCTGTATTTTTCAGTTTGTCGATAAGTTTGTCTACTTTATTATAATCATTCTGAAAATTATACCCTCTTATATATCCGGGAAATGATATCGACTTCATAGAGTATGACTGGATTACATAATCACCTGAATTTGTAATTATTCCAACCTCTGCGGATGAATATTCAACAGGAAATACCCATGACTTTCTAAGCGCATCTGTAGGAATTACCCTTAGCAGCAGATAGTCCCTTTTTCCACCGGATGTCCGCAATGTTATCCTGGTACCGACACTTACGCCCAGTGCAAGTATCTCCTGCAGTTTATACTTTCCAAGAATATTAAACTCATCCTGCCTGCCATTAAAAATATTTCTCATATTATCAGCAAAAGATTTTTCATACTCGCCACTCTTTTTCTGATGATATTTTTGATATGTATCTATCTTCGCATCTTTAAATGGATAATAGGATGAATACGCCTCAAAAGTATCCATATCTACAATATGTGCAAATCTCTCTTTATTGGTATTGATCTGGCTTAGGAACTTCATTGCCTGCTTCAATGTCATATTGTTTTCATTGATATACGCAGCCCAGTTTTCTACATAACCACGTTCACTACTTATATAGTTCTGCGAAACCTGTTTCATCGACTCTACCGTTGTGATAAAGTCAGATTCTTTTACTTCCATCTGAGATTTTCTTACGTACTCCGAATATATCAAAGAGGCTATGATGGCAACAGTCATTAGTATTATATTTGACATAATTAAAACTGCTTTACCAATTTTGCTTGTATATTTCAAGTTGTTTTCCTCCAAATAACCTCCGTAAAGTAACAGTGTTATCTCCCTTTTTCACTGTTACTCATTATATTATATCAATTTTATATAACTTTAGGTCTTTTGTCTACCCAAAGAATAAATTTCACTGTATACTTTTTGATACGTAAAATGCATAAATTGATATAAGATTTTTACTCAGGGACGGCTCTCGCCTTGGATGAACATACGTAGCAGTGCATAAAAGGGCACACTACGCCCTTTAAGCACTGACGATGTTCAACACCCTTCGTAAATATTCTTATATCAATTTATGCTATTAAATATATGTTATTTTCTTTATAAAAAAGTAGTCTTTTTAATATAATTTGAACACTTACATTATACACCATTTATGGTTGATAAAGAGTGCTTTTCTTTTATATTCTGACAGTTTTTACAAAGAATTTCTCTATATTTATTCCAATAGAAAGAGCGTTTGTCTTCGTCGGTACTTGTTCTGCGTATTTTGCAGAATTACGTACCACTACGTAAGACAACCGAGCGAAAGCGTCTCTTTTTATGGAATAAATATAGGGAATTCGTTTTTAGTGATCTCATTTTTAAGAATTATTGAAAAGATACCATATGTTAACTTGATATAAAAAATCGAAATTGATTTATTCAAAATAAAATATAAAGATGATAGATTTTTACAATTTTTGTATTCTTTTATATTATCTAGCATTTATTGAAGATGATATAGTAAGCTTTACTATAAAGATTTTTCACACACAAGTTTTGTGTCTGTGCGCACTTGACACAAACTTGTTATACACAAAAAACGTGCGCAGAAATGAGAATTAATATGAGAAATATGTACAAACAGGCAATTGAGCTTGACCATACAGATAATGATTATACAGAATTATTCCGTAAGAATAAAAATCATAGTCTAAAGACTTTATTCCTTTTATACAAAGGACACTACATGGAACTTTTCTGGTCCATTGTTTTTTTCGTCTGCAAACATTCGCCAGTCTGGTTTCTTCCAATAGTTACTGCCAATATAGTTGACGCAGCAACTAATCCGGACAGCCATTCAACACGCACCATTGTATTAAATATGATATTTATGATATTTATGGTGGCGCAGAATATACTGACAAACTATATTCATACATGGCTCTATGCCAAAACTATACGTAATGTAGAAAAAGATTTACGAAGTGCTCTTGTTCTAAAACTGCAACAGCTTTCTATATCTTATCACAAAGAAATGGAATCAGGACGTTTACAGTCAAAGATTATGCGAGATGTCGAACAGGTAGAAACCTTGTCATCACAGATATTTATTACAATGCTTTCTATCTTATTAAATATCATAGTTGCCCTTGGTGTTGTACTTACTAAGGACATGGTTGTATTTGCATTTTTCGGAGCAACAATTCCGCTCGCTATCCTGATAATGTTTTTCTTCAAGGGAAAAATCAAAAAATACAATTCTGATTTCCGTCAGGAGATGGAAGAAACTTCTGTTCAGGTTATGGAAATGGTTGAGATGATTCCTGTGACAAGAGCTCACGCATTGGAAAAGCATGAAACATCACGTATACAGACACAGCTTAAGCAGGTTGCCAAAAAAGGTCTCCAGCTTGATATGGTTCAGACCTACTTTTCATCAATAAGCTGGGTAACTTTCCAGATTTTCCAGGTAATTTGTCTGGGCTTCACTGGTTATCTTGCTTCAAAAGGAAAAATCTCTGTCGGAGATGTAGTCCTCTACTAGACTTATTTTTCTTCTATAGTGAACAATGTATCAAGTATAATAAGTCTGATACCTATAGTTGCTAAGGGACTTGAATCCGTTAATTCTATAGGAGATATTCTTACAGCAGAAAATGTAGAAGACAATCGTAAAAAGAAAAAGATTAAGGACGTTAATGGTGACATTGTATTCTCCGATGTTTCATTCCGCTATGATGACAATGACACCCCTATTTTAGAACACCTTAATTTCCATATTCAGCCCGGTGAAACAATCGCTTTTGTCGGACCTTCTGGTGCCGGTAAATCAACTATACTGAATATGGTTATCGGATTTTCAAAAGCATCTTCAGGCAAGATCATGATTGATGGAAATGATATAAACACGCTGAACCTTAACAGTTTCCGTAAACATATCGCTGTAGTTCCACAGACCTCTATACTTTTTTCAGGAACTATACGTGAAAATATTACATATGGTCTTGATAATATTACTGATGATGAACTTGAACAAGTTCTTATATCCTCTAATCTGAAAGAAATGGTGGACAGCCTGCATGATGGACTAAATACACGGATACAGGAACATGTCGGCAACCTTTCCGGCGGACAGCGTCAGCGTATATCTATCGCCCGCGCCTTTGTACGAAATCCCAAAATTCTTATTCTGGATGAAGCTACATCGGCTCTCGACACTATATCTGAAAAGCAGATACAAGAGGCAACACGCAATCTTTCAAAGGACCGCACCACACTAATTGTTGCACATCGTCTTTCAACCAGACGTGATGCCGATAAAATTGCAGTTATTGAAAATGGTGGTATTGCTGAATTTGGAAGTTATAAGGAACTCATCCAAAAACATGGAATCTTCTATGAAATGCAAAAAACTCAGATATAAAAATTCAAAAGCAGATGGCAATGTATGTAAACATATATTGCCATCTGCTTTTGTCCTTTACCTCATGTATAAAAATATACTAATTTATAATCTTATCTTCTGGAATCCACTTTCTAA
>Ga0256405_10011271_pt1 | contig 11477 bp, 9 predicted proteins | sample RumenRJG_02DNA_FD_189096 | JGI IMG/M metagenome (GOLD analysis project Ga0256405, IMG submission 189096) | Bovine rumen microbial communities from Lethbridge, Alberta, Canada - RJG_02 | ecosystem: Host-associated > Mammals > Digestive system > Stomach > Rumen | place: Canada: Alberta | collected...
ATTTCTTTGTTACCAACATCTGTGTTTACGTCATTAGCTTTAATAACATCAGTATTTTCAGCATTAACGCAGACAGCATCGTCATTGACTGCGTCTGTATCCGTTTGCTTGTTTTCATTTGTAACAAGAACAGCAGGATTTACTTGATTCTCCATAGGTGCAGTATTGGTTATAGGCTTAACCAAGTCCATAAACCCTACACCTGCTAACACCAAAGCAGCCAGGACACCTACCCCACCTAATAGATACCAGTCAAGAGGTTGACCTGCCCCATTTGGATGCCACATCATAATATATAATAGGTATGCGATGGATATAAATGAAAGTCCAAAGCATAGCCACTTTCGCATTGGCGACTTGAAACGAGCCATCAATACAAAGATAGCGAGAAATAGTAGCACTACCAATGCAACCAACCAAGGAAACGTTAATGTTATCATAACAATCTTTTTACGGAGTGCAAAATTACACAATAAAAACCATAACCAAATAGTGTTGAAAATAAAAATCCAAAATTTAACACTTCAGCCTGACACACATGAAGGATGACATACATGATACTAATTGCGAACTTCACAGTTAAACAATCTAAATGACTATAAGCCGAAAAACGATACTTATGGATGCTTATTGCTACGCACTATCTACTATTAAAAAATTGGGATATATTTGCGACACGTTGCTGTATCTTACTGATTTTCAACCACAATTATTTTCGAAGAAGTCAAGTAAGTCATTGACTTACAATCATATAGCAAGAGGTGCAGACGTTGAATCTGCACCTCTTTTTTTATTTTATTGCTACCCAAACCTTATGCGAATGGCTACCGCGAGTGGTGATACCTGAATCAGCATCAGCCACCAGCCGCTTGAGATCGTTCGAAGCTGCTGATCTCGACTGCTCAGTTGCCAAAGCATAGTCGGTAAGAGTCATGTATCCATACGCGCAGATAATACTGCTGAAATTCATCCACAAAATAAGGAACAATTTGAGGAATTAGATAGAATTCGTGCAGGCCTGTGGTGGTCTGCACGAATTATAATGATCGACAGAGTTTCCTGAAATCCGACTCCTTGCCGTAACACACCAGCACGTCGCTAGCTTCCATTATCAGATTGTTTTCTGTGGTGTTGACAACGATAGAGTTGTTATACTCGATGCCTGTGAAGTTCAGCACCCTTTCGCTTTTCCTAATGGCGATGATTTTCAAACGAAAGTTCTCGTAGAGATGAAGCTCATTGGCGCGGAGTCCGACGAATTTCTCAGGAATATGGAATTTATAGACGCAATACGTGTCATCTACACGAAAGAGATCGGTCTTCACCCCCAACTCCATCTGACGCACCAGCGAACGGGCTGCACGCTCTTCAGGAATCAATATCTTCTCGATATCAAACGCCTGTAGGATGCTCTTATGCACATAGTCGTTAGCACGTGCATAGATGTGCTCCACTCCTAGTTTCTTCAATAGCGCCACGACGCGGACGGAGGCCCCCAGATTACTGCCAATTGCCACGATGGTCACGTCGACTTTCTTTAATGGCAGCACGTTAAGGGCCAGTTCGTCACAGGCATCAATCTGAAACGCGGCATCACAGATGTCTTTTACTCTCTCTACACGGCTGGCGTCGCTGTCAGCGGCTATGACCTCATGGCCCAGGGCAGACATTTCGTCTGCCAGTACTCTGCCGTAGGTTCCTAATCCGATAATAATACACTTCATGATATGGTAATATTGTCTTGAGGTAATTTATAATTCTGGTTCTTATACTGTTTCAATAGTCCCTGTGCCAACGTTACCACGCCCACACGACCTATGAACATCAGCAGCACTATCAGTATTTTGCTGGTATCATGCAGTTCAGAAGTAATGCCTAATGATGAACCTACCGTTCCGAAGGCTGATACACACTCGAAGACGATGGCTTTCAAGGGCAATTGCGGATCGCTAAGAGTAACGAAGAATACGAAGAAAGCCAGCACTATGATGCTGGTGATGACTGCCGCATTGGCACGACGGATGGAGTCGGTGGACAGTTCACGTCCTGCAAATTCCACACGTGTGGTGCCACGAAGGATGGAGCGGATGTTGAGGATGGCTACTGCAAAGGCGTTGACCTTCACGCCACCAGCCGTTGACTGAGACGCACCACCTATCCACATCAGTATCGTATAGATAAAGATGGACTGGATGCACATACTGTTCAGATTCACACTGATGAAACCAGCCGTACGAGGACTGACGGCATTGAAAAAGGCCTGAACCAGTCTTTCGTGTATTCGCAAGCCAGCAAACGTGTTATTCCACTCAAAATAAGCAATGAGCGCTGTACCAAGCACTATCAGCACAGCAGTAGTTCGCAGCACTATCTTTGTGTTCAGGTCAAACAGGTTAGGAATATTCAGACTGGCATAGTGCTGCCCTCTTATCCACTTCCATACTACTTTCACATGTTTAAGCACTGCACCCTTCAAGTTTACCAACACAGGATAGCCTATACCTCCTAAAATTATCAGTAGCGCAAGAATAACGTACAACCAGCAATGGCCCGTCATCAGAACGTGGGCACCCACACCCTCCTGATAGTTGGAGAATCCTGCATTACAGAAAGCCGATACGGAATGGAACACGCTGAAGAACAACTCATGGCGAACGTCCAAACCTATGGTGTCGTGTATGTTTAAAAAGATGCCCACCGCACCTGCCAGTTCCAGAAATGCGGTGAAGCCAAAGATATTAAGCAAAGTAGACCATAGCGAGGCCAGCGACTTAGAGCTCACCATATCTTGCACCTGCATCTGGTTGTAAATGCTCGTGTTTCCCATAAAAAAGAGGGCGAAGAAACTGGTGATGGTCATCACGCCCAGTCCTCCCACCTGGATAAGCATCATGACAACCAATTGTCCTAAACAGGTAAACGTACTGGGCACGTCAATGGTAGTGAGACCTGTCACACAAACAGCACTGGTAGCCGTGAACAGCGAATCAATCCAAGAGAGGTGGACTCCTGGTTGGACACAACGGGGCATCAGTAGTACACCTGAGCCCACTAAGATGATGAACATGAAACTGACAGCCATCATCAAGGCTGGATTAGATTTTTTTCCTAGCGAGGTAATGACCGCGTCGGAAAGTTCAATGACAGAAATCAGGAACAGCACCAACAGATGAAACGTCCTGTTGCCCAATATCCTCATCACACCGATACTATCGTCAATAGCAAAGAATTCAATAAAAATAGGAATCAGTGTCAGCGTCAATAGCCCATTGATAGTCCATCCCAAGAAATTATATGCTGTTTTTCTTCGTCCACGTTTAGTCAGAAGCAGATGACTGACACGCTCTATCAGAAACATGTTCCATGCCCAGAAATAGACAAGGTTTAACTCATTTACCAGTTCTTCCGACAAATCAAAGCCAAATTCCAGGATGGCACCTACAAATATACACAGGGCAGCAACATCAGCCATAAAGGAAAACACCTTTAAGGCCATGTTGATACACGGTGCCACATACTTCTTATGATAGAGAGTATAGTGCCTAGGCCATGATTTCTTCATATTGTTGATATCTATAGTTTGACGGCAAAGATACAAAAAATATTTTAAATGCTATACTTTATCATGGATTTATTATAGATAATCCTATAGAAAAAGGTATAATCGTCAATGATGACTTTTGTCATTGTTATGCGTCTTTATAATAAATAATGTATACGAATCAAAAATAATAGAGACTTATGAATAATAGCCAGTATCGCGGCGTGGTGGTGCCAATGGTTACCCCCGTCACTCAGGATGGACGACTGGACACTGAGGCCGTTCAGCGTATCATTGATTTCTTTGCACAGAATAAAGTATCGCCCCTGCTGATGGGAACCACAGGTGAGGGCAACAGCGTTAGCCAGGCTGACGGACAGTTGTTTGTGGAAACGGCTGTCAAAGCTGCCAACGGACGAATCCTGATTTATGCAGGTCTGACGGGCAACTGCTTCGCTGAGCAGGTGCGCCAAGCTGAGATTTACACGGCATTGGGTGCAGATGTCATTGTAGCAACATTGCCCACCTACTATGCACTGACCCCAGACCAGATGTACGAGTATTACAAGACACTGGCAGATTGCATCACAGGTCCGCTGATGCTCTATAACATCTTGGCAACCACCCACATGTCTATTCCTGTGGATATCATCAAGAAATTGGCTGATCATCCCAATATCGTGGGACTGAAGGATTCAGAGCGCGACTTGGAGCGTATGGCCCAGTGTATTGAGATCACCAAGACACATGATGACTTCGCTTACTTCTGCGGATGGGCAGCACAGTCGGCTCACTCTCTGGAACTGGGTGGCAACGGCATTGTACCTTCTACGGGCAACTTCGTGCCTGAGATGTTCCAGCAACTGTTCGATGCTGCTGTGGCTGGCGATATGACAACAGCCAACCGTTTGCAGGATGAGACTAACGAGATTGCGAAGATATACCAAAAAGACCGTACCCTCGGACAGAGCCTTACAGCTTTGAAGGTGATGATGCAGACCAAGGGACTTTGCGAACCTTGGATGCTCATGCCGCTGACCAGACTTAGCGCTGCCGAAGAGCAAGCCATCAAGGATCAGCTTTAAGCCTACAACGAACAAACGTTTCACACCATGCACATCATAGACTATATCATCGTCATTTTGTCGATAGCCGCCGCTATCGTCGTGGGCATGTACTTCGCCCATAAGCAGAAGGACACGTCGCAATACTTTGCAGGAGGCGGAAAAATTCCTGCCTGGGCAGTGGGCATCTCGATTTTCGCCACCCTGATTTCGAGTGTGACGTTTCTTGCCTACCCTGGCGCCGCCTATGCAGACAACTGGATTCTGTTGGTACAAGGACTGATGGTGCCCATCGTACTACTGGCTCTTATTGGTATCATTGTACCCTTGTTCCGTAAGGTTATCCGATTGAGCACCTACGAGTACTTCGAGCGTCGCTTCGGACTCTTTGCGCGTCTCTACTCGTCGTTTGCCTTCACGCTAGGGCATTTCTCCAAGGCAGGAACGGTATTTTTCCTTGTCTCTATGGCTTTGGCGACATTCCTCAACATCAATATCTATAGCATCGTGCTTGTGTTGGGCATCACCATCATTATCCTGACACTGTTTGGTGGTATGGAGGCTATTGTCTGGATGGACGTGGCACAGGGATTCCTCCTCATTGGTGGCGGCATTATCTGCATCGGCATCCTGCTGTTTGGCATCGAGGGCGGACCGGCAGAGACGTTCCGTATCGCGTCGGAATACAACAAGATTTCGTTCGGTCCCTACGACTGGGACTTGACACAACTGACGTTTATCGTGATGGTGCTCAACGGTATTTTCTATGCCTTGCAGAAGTATGGTACCGACCAGACCATCGTACAGCGTTATCTGGCTGCCAAAAACGACCACGAGGCCAAGAAGGCAGCCTACATCGGTGTGCTGATGAGTGTTCCCATCTGGGCACTGTTCATGTTCATCGGCACAGCCCTATTTGCCTATTATCATGCTCAAGGTGCCCCCTTATTGCCTGAAGGAATCAAAGCCGACGAGGTATTCCCGTACTTCATCGCCCATGAATTGCCCGTTGGCATTCGCGGACTCATCATTGCAGCCTTGGCAGCAGCAGCAATCTCGTCGCTCGACAGCGACCTGAACTGCCTGTCGGCCATTGCCGTACAGGACTACTACAAGCGTTTCCGCAAAGAGGCTACCGACCAACAACAGTTGCGCTTTGGCAAATGGATGGTGGTTTTGGCTGGCATTGGAGCCATTGGTGTGGCTTGCCTTTATATTTTCTGGGGAGGCGAAGGTGTGCTAGGTGCCCTGTTCTCACTCTATGCCATCTTCTCTGCAGGCATCGTGGGCATCTTCATCCTCGGACTGTTCAGTCGTCGTGCCAACAAGCAGGGCCTCTACATCGGTATTGCTGCAGCGGTACTCTATACCGCCTATGCTGTTCTGACCTCCACAAAGGTTGACATTCATGGAACAGGAATCAAGGAAACGATACTCGACTTGGGCGACTGGAACTTTACCCACCATAAATATATGTTAGGTGTGTATAGCCATCTCATCGTCCTTGTGGTGGGCTACGTGGCCAGCTACTTCTTCAAGACCCCGCTGGCAGACAAGGAGTTAACGATTTACGGATATTTGGAAGATAAGAAAAAAGCAAAATAAGGATATGAAACAAATAACACTTTTGCAGCCACAGAAAATTGTGTTTGGCACAGGCTGCATCCAGACATTAGTAGAAGATTACAAGAAAATGGGACTCCAGCGCCTCTTCGTACTGACAGCCCCCCCTATCCGTCCACTCATAGAAGACACACTGGCAGAACTGAAAAGTGCTGGCGTCAACATTGAGGTATTCCAGGACATTGTGGCAGAGCCTACCGTCAACGATTTCAAGAAGATTTTGGAGGTGGCTCGACAATTCAAGGCTGACAGTGTAGTTGGCGTAGGAGGTGGTTCCGTACTCGATGTGACGAAGTTGATTGCAGCCTTTATCAATAGTGACCAGCAAGTGGAGGACTGCTTTGGTACAGGATTCATCAAGCAGAAAGGACTCTGGTTTGCCTGTCTGCCCACCACAGCTGGAACGGGTTCTGAGGTGTCGCCTAATGCAATCTTGCTGGACGAGCGCGACCATCTCAAGAAGGGTATTGTGTCGCCTTTCCTCATTGCAGATGTAGCTTATGTTGACCCCAAACTGACGTGGACTGTTCCTGCCAAGGTGACAGCAGATACGGGTATGGATGCTCTGACGCATTGTATTGAAGCTTACACCAACAAGTTCGCACATCCCTCTGTGGATATCTATGCCCTGCAAGGCATCCGTCTGATTGCAGCCAATCTGGAGAAAGCAGTAAAGAACGGACAAGATCAGGAAGCTCGTGAGGCATTGGCCTTTGGTTCGCTCTATGGCGGACTCTGTCTGGGTCCTGTCAATACGGCTGCTGTTCATGCGCTGAGCTATCCGTTGGGTGGCGAGTTCCACATTCCCCATGGACTGTCGAATGCCATACTCTTGCCCAGCGTCATGAAATTCAATATGCCTGCTAACATCAAGCGCCATGCTGAGGTAGCTATTGCCTTAGGATGTCAGCCAGGTAAGAATGACGAGGAGACCGCCCAGCGTGGTGTAGATTTCATCTATCAATTGGCTGATGCTGTCGGCATTCCCAAAAAGTTGACCGACTTAGGCATTCCCCAGACAGCTGTCGATGGTATGGCCAAAGCCGCTATGCAGGTACAGCGTCTGCTGAAGAACAATCCGAGAGAAGTAACTGAGCAAGATGCTCGCGATATTTACAATAGCCTTTATTAATATGAAACCAATATTAGCTATCACAATGGGCGACCCTGCAGGCATTGGTCCTGAGATTACCGTTCGCGCCCTAAACAGAAAAGAGACTTACGAAAAATGTCGCCCCATCGTTACTGGCGATGCCGCCATCATGTGCCAAGCCGTTCAGTTGTTAGGGTTCAATTTGCAGATCAATGCCATACAAAGTGTGAAAGAGGCCAAATTTGAGTATGGCACCATTGATGTACTCGACTTGAAATGCGTCGATCTTTCAACCTTTGAGTTTGGCAAAGTTCAGGCTCAATGTGGCAACGCTGCTTTCCAATATATTAAGAAAGCCATTGAACTGGCAATGGCTAACGAGGTGGATGGCACCGTTACGGCTCCTTTGAACAAAGAGGCGCTGAACTTAGCTGGTCACCACTACGACGGACATACAGAGATCTACGCCACTTTTACGAATACGAAGAAGTATGCCATGATGCTGGCTGACGAGAATATCCGTGTCATCCACGTATCGACACATGTTCCCTTGCGCAAGGCTTGCGATTTGGTGAAGAAGGCTCGTGTTATTGAATGTGTAGAACTGATTGATGATGCCTGCAAGCAGTTTGGTATTGAGAAGCCCCATATCGGTGTGGCAGGACTGAATCCTCACTCTAGTGAGAATGGAATGTTCGGCTACGAAGAGGCTCAGGAGATTATTCCTGCCATTGAGGAATTGCAACAGCGCGGTTTCGATGTAGAGGGTCCTGTACCACCCGACAGCATCTTCGCCAAGGCCAAATGTGGTAAGTTCGACGGTTGCGTAGCTATGTATCATGATCAAGGACACATCCCCTTGAAGGTATGTGCCTTCAACTGGAACAAGGAAACGGGCAAGATGGAGAGTGCCTCTGGAGTGAACATTACTTTAGGTCTTCCCATCATCCGTGTCAGCGTGGATCATGGCACAGCTTTCGATGTGGCAGGCAAAGGCATTGCCAACGATAGTGCTATGACCTTGTCGATTGACTATGCAACAAGAATGGCAAAATACCGTTTAGGCATCAAGGAATGATTGTCATAGCTGATGACATAACGGGAGCTGCTGAGATAGCGGGCATCGCTTTTTCTCATGGTGCTGACGTCCGATTAGTTTGCAGTAGTTCTGTGAGTTGCTATAATGTGGCAACGGACGGAACCACCGTCATTGCTACGGACACTCGTTCCATGAGCGAGGCGGAGGCTATTGCCGAAACCCGCCGTATCGCCTCAGCCATCAGCTATCAGCCATCAGCCATCTTCAAGAAGACCGATTCAGCCCTGCGCGGACATGTTGTTGCAGAATTGCAGGCACTGATGGAGGCAACGGGGGCTCTGCGTTGTGTATACTTGCCTGCTAACCCATCAAAGGGTCGCACCATTCGCAATGGAGTATATTATATTAATAATGTACCCATCCATGAAACAGACTTCTCGTTCGACCCAGAGTTCCCTGCCAAGACCTCTGTACTTAGAGAACGTTTCCCTGATGCAGAGGCAAAAGGCATCATCATGCCTGATGCAGAGAGTGAGCATGATATCCGTAAGGTCATTCAGCAATACAACGATGGCAAGACCATCTTCGCTGGAGCAGCTGATCTGTTTAGTGGGATGATAGGTATGGGGTGTGGGCGATTAAAAAAATCCATCGCCAAACACCCCACACCTATCATCCATCGTGAGAAGAGCAGCACCCTCATCCTCTGTGGTTCTACCCAAAGCAAAGCATTGAACATCGGCATTCCTATTTCGCCCATGCCTCGCGACATCTATGACGGTTCCGATAATCTCAATCTTTGGAATACGGAAGCTTATTCCCAGCAACACAGCATCATCCTCACCATCCCCCACACCCATCGTACTGGAAAAGAGGTTGCTGTCCACCTACGCTCTGTAATGGCTCAGATGGCTAAGCGATTAGTTAGCGAACATCGCCCTGACCACCTTATCATAGAAGGTGGTGCTACTGCATGGGCCACATTGCAAGCACTTAATTGGACAGAATTTCAGATAGAACGACAGATTGCTCCTGGAGTGGTACAAATGAGCGCCACGAATGGAACACTCGTGACGCTCAAACCTGGCAGTTACCCTTGGGGAAACCTGTTTTAATCCTTTAGTGAATAAGTAACCGTTGTTACTACGCGCAATTTCTTTATGTAAGGAGTGTTCTCGTCGCGGTTGTCAATGGAAAACACCCCTTGATCAGCTGTCAGAATACTACCAAGATCAGCATTGCTTGCCTCAGCAAACTGTTCAGCAGTTTTTTGGGCATTCTTAATAGCTTCCGCCATCATCTCAGGCTTCATCTGCTGGAAGGAGGCATATTCATACATGGGCGTATTCTCACCAAGAGCAACACCCTGCTTCAGAAGTTCGGCTTGTTTGGAAATGGCCTTGTTTACCTGATCCACTTTATTAGTAGCTACGGTAATGGTAGTGTTAACAATATAGCGGAATCCACGGTTGTTATCCCCCCATTCACGAGCCTCCAAGTCTGTAATAGACGGAGGATTAACGGTAATCTCCCCCTCAGGCAGTCCATATTTCAAAAGGAACTGCTTGATTTTTTGAGTCTGCACACTAATGTTCTCATAGAGTAGTGGCAGGTCGTTGCCCGTTACCTTCGTACCAATGCTCCACGTCACCTTGTCAGCAGGAACCTCACGTTCAGCCAAACCTTTCACTGTCACCTTTCGGTCCTTCTCGGCAAAGTCATCAATACCGGCCTTGACAAACCAGCCCAGGCAAACCAAACCTATTGCTATCAGGGCTGCACCCAATACATTTTTCTCTTTCATATGCATTCAATACTTAATTGTTTGACATTGCAAAAGTAGGAAGCTTTCTGATGATTTCAAAAGGATTTTCCCTATTCTTTTGGATATTTTCCCTAATTTTCGTAATTTTGCAGGCAAATTATAATCGATTATACAATAATGGCAGAAAAGAAATTCAAAAGAACGACGGTGACGTCAGCATTGCCCTATGCCAATGGTGGCGTACATATCGGCCATTTAGCTGGTGTGTATGTGCCTGCTGACATCTACGTACGTTATCTGAGACTGAAGAAGGAGGATGTGATGTTTATTGGTGGCAGCGACGAGCATGGTGTGCCCATCACTGTTCGTGCCCGTAAGGAAGGTATCACCCCTCAGGATGTGGTAGACCGCTATCATAAGATGATTAAGGACTCTTTCGAAGAGTTTGGCATCTCGTTCGACATCTATAGCCGTACCACCTCAAAAACACACCATAAGTTTGCTGCGGAGTGGTTCAAGAAACTCTACGACGAAGGTAAGCTAGTGGAGAAGACTACTGCCCAGCTTTACGACGAGGAGGCAAAGCAGTTCCTGGCAGATCGCTATGTGGTGGGCGAGTGTCCTCATTGCCATAATGAGGGTGCATACGGTGACCAGTGTGAGAAGTGTGGACGCGACCTGAGTCCTACGGAGCTGATTAATCCAAAGTCAACCATTAGTGGCTCTACCCCTGTGATGAAAGAAACCAAGAACTGGTATCTGCCCCTGAACGAGTATCAGGACTGGCTGAAACAGTGGATACTGGAAGGTCACAAGGAGTGGCGCCCCAACGTGTACGGCCAGTGCAAGAGTTGGTTGGATATGGACTTGCAGCCTCGTGCAATGACTCGCGACTTGGACTGGGGTATCCCCGTTCCTGTTGAGGGTGCTGAGGGTAAAGTGCTCTATGTATGGTTCGATGCCCCTATCGGCTATGTATCTAACACCGTTGAACTCTGCGAAAAGGAGCCTGAGAAGTGGGGTTCTTGGGAGAAATGGTGGCAGGATGAGGACACTCGTCTGGTTCACTTCATCGGCAAGGACAATATCGTGTTCCACTGCATCATCTTCCCTGTGATGATGAAGGCACACGGCAAGTACATCATGCCTGACAATGTACCCAGCAACGAGTTCCTGAATCTGGAGAACGACAAGATTTCCACCTCACGCAACTGGGCTGTATGGTTGCACGAATATCTCGTAGATATGCCTGGCAAGCAGGACGTATTAAGATATGTGTTGACAGCCAATGCTCCAGAGACAAAGGACAACAACTTCACTTGGAAGGATTTCCAGGACCGCAATAACAATGA
>Ga0256405_10011273_pt1 | contig 11476 bp, 7 predicted proteins | sample RumenRJG_02DNA_FD_189096 | JGI IMG/M metagenome (GOLD analysis project Ga0256405, IMG submission 189096) | Bovine rumen microbial communities from Lethbridge, Alberta, Canada - RJG_02 | ecosystem: Host-associated > Mammals > Digestive system > Stomach > Rumen | place: Canada: Alberta | collected...
CTATGAAAACAGGGCTGCATATATGCAGCCCTGCCTGATTCTCTGTAACAATTATTGTCTGGTTCTTTCTGTGTTACTGCGGATTGACGTCGAAATACTTGCGGCGGCTCTCAGCCAGGTTGTCGCAATAGTAACGGACTGTCAGATCTTTGGAAACCTTTTCCGCCGGACGGTTGATGAAGCAGTCACCTTCCAGCATGCAGTCAAGGATGGCATTCACGCATGTTTCCATGTTGTCAGCGCCTGCCTCAACCTCTGTCAGAAGATCACCGGCATTGACTTCAATATACAGCCAGTCCTTGTTGTGTGCTTCCCACTTCTTCCAGTTGATGATGTCCTTGTAAGTCTGGAAGCTCTTATATTCACGCTTCGGCTCTTCGACCGGTGCAGCCTTCTTTGCGGCAGGCTTCTTGGCAGCGGTCTTTTTTGCGGCCGGCTTCTTGGCAGCTGTCTTCTTCACAGCGGCTTTCTTAACAGCCGGCTTCTTTTCGCTGACTGCCGTCTTTTCCTCTTTCTTCACTTCATCGGCCTTGGCGACTGCAGCTTTTTCCACTTTGTCTGTTACTGTTGTCTTTGTAGCTTTCTTTGCAGGCATACCCTCAATCCTCCTTGAAGATACCGCTATTTTAGCACATAGAAACCATATTTTTCCCATAACTATGCAGTTCCAGGGCAAAGCAGGAACGCAAATGATCCAACAGCAGGAAAAAGGACCCGAAAGAAACACATACACTCTTTCCATTCCTGCAGGACAGGGGAAAAAGAGCGCAGAAGCCGCATGTATTAGTCTGTGGTTACGTACTTCCTAAATATATTCTACGGGAAGTGCAATAAGGTTATCCCTAAGATATGTCTTCCGCTCAATCATGCAGAGAACCACGCCCGTGCCTCTCTTTTTTTCTGGTATCTTGTCCAGAATTGTATTGGCTGATCCCATGGAGGCTTTGGGATTACCGGTCATCTTTATTTCGACCGGGTATAACACACCGTTTTCTTCAATGATCAGATCAATTTCATTTTCCCCGGTGTCTCTCTTGTCTTTTCCCCGGTAGTAATAAATCTGGAAATGATAATCGAGGCCCTCATTTGAATAAGATTTTAAAATCTCTGAAACAACAAATGTTTCAAACATACTGCCGGCGACAGCCGAATTCTTTAAGGCATCCGCTGTGAGCCATTTTGTAAGATAGCAGGCCAGTCCAGTATCCCGGAAATAGATCTTGGGAGTTTTGATTGCTCTGTTCAGTGCGCTTGCACTATAAGGCTGAAGAATATATACAATCCCAGTCCTCTCCAGTACGGAAACCCATCTTTTGATTGTCGGCTCAGTTACGCCGATTTCAGATGCAATATTGGCATAATTCAGAATTTCCCCGGTTCTTGCCGCCACAGCAGTCAAAAATTTTGTAAATGTAATACTGTCAGCAGAAATCAGCTCATGGATATCCCTCTCAAGATAGGTGGAAACATAGGAAGAATAGAAATCCTGCCAGTCACGATCAACATCATACAGTTCAGGATATGATCCTTTATGAATAATCTCCCAGATGTCTTGATAAGGCTTCAATTCCTTCTCACGTTCACTGATATACTTCTCTGTCGGGACAAAATGCCTGAAAAAAGGAACACGGTATATTTCCCGCATAGACAACCCGCCCAGCTCGCAGATTGAGACTCTTCCCGCCAATGATTCGCTGATGCCTTTCATTAATTCAAGCTTGGCCGAACCAGTAAGGATGAACTGCCCCCTTTTCTGTGAATTATCTACGACCTGCTTGATTTCCTCGAGGATTGCCCCTTCTTTCTGCACTTCATCAATGATGAGAGGACAAGGATTATTAAGGAAGAAAAGCTTCGGCTCATCTCTTGCCTGCAGACGGGTCAGCGAATCATCAAAGCTGGTCCAGTTGTATTCAGAAAATTCATGCTTTAGGAGCGTAGATTTTCCCACTTGTCTGGCACCAACTACTAAAGTGCATTTACTGCTTTTTACCCTAGACTTGAGAACATCAGAAATTGCTCTTTCTATATATGACATATTTTTTTCTCCGTCTGTTTCAAATTCCGATTTTAGATTAGTCGCTTTTACTGTGAATTGCAACTGCAACAGTCTCCTGCCTGTTCTCTGTAGAGCATGTCTGTCGGACTCCTGTGCCAGCCACCGTTCAGGTTTCCAATCGTATCCAAACATATGCAGAAAGCCCGGTTCCGGAAATATTTTGCAAATCAAAGAATATTGCTATGCTACACTGCAAAGGTATTTAGAAAGCGTGGTACCTATGATCCTGGACAAATCCGTGCTGGAGAACGTACTCATGCATGAAGGAATTTCAATGGCCGCATACCGCAGCCGCGCCGGCCGCGCCTGTGCCGATGCTCTCCTCATGCACGAAAACAATGCACGCCCCTTCCTCATTCTGACCGGATCCGGAAATAATGGCCGGATCGGCCTTCGCATCGCCGCGGAATTAAAAAGAGCCGGACGCACCGTCCAGGTTCTTCCCGTCGAAGGAAAAGCGCCTCAGCTTTTACAACCGCTCGAACACAGCGATATCGTTTCTTCCGTAAACCTGGACAGCGAATGTGTTCTGGTCGATGCCGTAAAAGGCGCAGATGAAGACTGCACACTTACCGCAGCAGAAAAAACACTGTTCCAGAAGATCAATGACGCAGACGCTACCGTCTACAGCATCGAAATCAACAGCGGCGCCGACGCTGACAGCGATCACATCGAACCGGAGGCCATTCACTCGGATGTTACCTTTGCGATCAGCGGCTATCGTCTCACCCATTGCTTCGGAAAGGATCATCCTGTCTTCAAGCATGTTGAACTGTGTGCTCCACTAACTGCATTGACCAGTATCCAGTCACCATACCCTCAGATGAATGAAGATCTGTTTTTCCATAACTTTCCCCGCAAAACGCCGGTTTCCTGGAAAGGAAGCCACGGAAAGATTCTCTTCATCAACGGCTGCACAGGCATGGCCGGAGCCGCCTGTCTCAATCTCATCGGAGCCAGAACTGTCGGCGCCTCGTATATCCTCGACGCTCTTCCGGAAAGCATCTATCCGATTGTCGCTTCACGTTTTCTGACACCGGTCTATCATCCCTTTACCAGAGAAACATGGTATGAGGTTCTGGAACCGCTGATTTCCCAGGTACGCGCCATCGGCTTCGGGTCCGGAGCCGTCTATATGGAGCACAAGCTCGAAATTCTGGATCTTCTGCTGCAGAATGCGGCGTGTCCCGTTGTTCTGGATGGCGAAGCGCTGCGCATGCTCAAGCACAATACATTCATTCTCCGCTTCGCAAAAGCGCCGGTCATACTGACTCCGCACATCGGAGAATTCGAAGACTTCTGCGGCATGGCAAAAAATGTCGTCGAAGACAACCGTCTCGCCGCCGCCCGGAAGTTTGCGGCCGATTACCATGTCTATGTCGTTCTCAAGGCACCCAACACCATTGCCGTTTCGCCCTGCGGCGATGTCTATGTCAACCAGTCCGGCAGTGCCGCCCTTGCCCAGGCAGGCAGCGGCGACGTACTGACCGGCATCCTGACGGCATTACTGTCAATGACAAGTGACGTCAGCCTCGCCATCCGCATGGCGGTCTGGCTGCACGGATATCTTGCAGAGATCGGAACCGCAGATTCCGTGCATTCTCTGCAGAATTTCGACATCACCCGCTACCCGCAGCTGATGGATACCCTCTTTGCCAAGCACGGATACTGATACACAATTCATTCACGGAACAGACGAAAAAATGGAGGAACAGCATCACCCGTTCCTCCATTTTCAATTATGCTTACTGCTTCTTTTCTTTTCCGTAGTCTTTCTTGCCGATCGCATCGAAGTACTTCTTCAGACGCTCTTCGTACGCAACATCCGAGAACAGATAGAACTTCTTGTCTTTAATCGCGTCCGGCAGATACTGCTGCTGTACCCAGTGATGATCATAGTCATGCGCATACTTGTAGCCGACGCCGCGGTTCAGCTTCGAAGCACTGTTATAGTGCGCATCCTGCAGATACGGAGGAATCGGAAGATTACCGCTCTTATGTACCTCATCCATCGCCAGTTCAATGCCCTTCGAGCAGGCATTTGACTTCGGCGCCGTCGCCACATAGCAGGCCGCATTGGCCAGAATGATCGCACTCTCCGGCATACCGACCCTTTCCACCGCAACTGCCGCAGCCGCCGCAACTTCCAGAGCCCTTGGATCCGCCGTCCCGCACTCTTCACTTGCCGCAATCATGATCCGGCGCGAAATGAAGCGCACATCCTCCCCCGCCTCAAGCATACGGGCAAGATAATACAGCGCCGCATCCGGGTCCGATCCCCGCATCGACTTAATGAACGCCGAGATCGTATCATAATGATTATCCCCGTTCTTATCGTAGTGGATCGCCTTCTTCTGAATGCACTGCTGCGCCACCGCCAGCGTCACATGAACACTGCCGTCATCACTGCGGTCCGTCGTCAGATCGGCCAGCTCCACCGCATTGAGCGCCGCCCGCGCATCACCGTCCGCCACATCCGCCAGAAAGTGAATCGCATCCTCATCCATCACCACATTGTCAGCCGCCACACCTTTGATCGGATCCGCCAGTGCCCGCCGGATGATTGTCTCAATGTCTTCCTGCGTCAACGGCTTCAGCTCAAAAATCCGCGACCGCGAAAGCAGAGCGCCGTTCACCTCAAAGTACGGATTCTCCGTCGTCGCCCCGATCAGAATCAGCGTACCGTCTTCAACATAGGGAAGAAGATAGTCCTGCTGCGCCTTGTTGAAGCGATGAATCTCGTCGATGAAGAGGATTGTCCGCCGCCCATACGCACCGAGGTTTTCCTTCGCAGCACGGACCACATCCTCCAGATCTTTCTTTCCCGCATTGGTCGCATTGACCTGCAGAAACGCAGCCTTCGTCGAATTGGCAATCACATGTGCCAGCGTCGTCTTTCCGGTTCCAGGAGGGCCGTAGAGAATGATCGAACTCAGACGATCCGCCTTGATGGCACGATAAAGGAGCGACCCTTTTCCGATCACTTCCTGCTGACCGACAACATCGTCCAGCGTCTCGGGGCGCATGCGCGCCGCTAAAGGTTCGCTCCTTTTCTTATCCGTTTCACCTGCGTAATCAAACAATGTGCTCACGCAGACATTATATCAGCGATCCAGAATGCCGACCGCCTTCAGAACATCCTTCACCTCGCTAACCGGAACAATGTTCAGCTTCTTCTTCACTTCCTCCGGAACCTCGTCGAGATCATCGACATTGTCCTTCGGAATGAATACCGTCTTGACACCGGCTCTCTGCGCCGCCATCAGCTTCTCCGGCAGACCGCCGATCGGCATCACATTGCCCCGCAGCGATACTTCACCGGTCATTGCATATTCACTCGACACACGCTTTCCCGTCAGTAACGACGCCAGCGCCGTCGTCAGCGTAATGCCGGCCGAAGGCCCATCCTTCTTCACAGCACCCTCCGGCACATGGACGTGAAGATCATGATCCTTGAGCTGCTCCGCCTCCTTCGGGAACATCGCCTTCACCAGCGAAAGCGCAATCTGAACCGATTCTTTCATCACATCGCCCAGCTGCCCCGTAACGATCAGACGACCACTGCCCACCGTAAGCAGCGACTCAATAAACAGAATTTCACCGCCCGCCTGCGTCCAGGCAAGACCTGTCACAACGCCGGGCTTCTTCTGCGCCAGCACATGTTCATGGTGAATCGGGTGCATATCCATGTAGTGCTGCAGATTGGAATTCGTAATGCGCAGCGTCGTCTTGCGGCCCTTGGCGATTTCCACCGCCGCCGAACGGCACAGCGTCTCAAGGCGCTTCTGCAGACCACGGACACCGCCCTCCATCGTGTAATTACTGATGATGGAGCGGATCGCGGAATCGGTCACCGTCATATCCTTTGCCTTGATACCCATCTTTGCCCGTGCCTTCGGAAGCAGATGACGCTTGGCAATCTGGAACTTGTCCGCCGCCGTATAGCCGTTGAACTCAATGATCTCCATACGGTCCAGTAACGGCGCCGGAATCGAATCCAGCGTATTCGCCGTGCAGATAAACAGCACATCACTCAGATCATACGGAACATTCAGATAATGATCCGTAAACGTATTGTTCTGCTCCGGATCCAGCACCTCCAGCAGCGCACTGCTCGGATCCCCTTCATAAGAGACACCGAGCTTATCAATCTCATCCAGCACCATCACCGGATTGCTTGCGCCCGCCTTCGCAATTCCATCCATAATACGGCCCGGCATAGCGCCGATATAGGTTCTCCGATGGCCGCGGATATCGGCCTCATCACGCACACCGCCCAAAGCGACACGTACATACGGACGATCGAGCGCCTTGGCAATCGACTTGCCGATACTCGTCTTGCCCGTACCCGGCGCACCGACGAAGAGAAGAATCGAACCCGACTGCTTCTTGTTCAGATCCATGACCGCAATCTGCTGCAGAACACGCTCCTTCACCTTCTTCAATCCGTAATGGTCCTCGTTGAGAATTGCCTCAGCCTTGTTCAGATCGATCGGCTTCATCTCCGCCTTCTTCCAGGAAAGCGACGTCATGAAGTCCAGGTAGTTGTACAGATTACCGTACTCTGGCGAATTCTGCCCCTCCTGCTTCATGCGCGACAGCACCTTGTCCGCTTCCCGGCGCGCCGTCTCGTTCATTCCCGAATCTTCAATCTTCTTCTGCAGCTTACGGACATCGGTAATATTCTCCGGGTGCATCTCATCGAGCTCCTGCTGCAGATATTCCATCTGCTTGCGGATTGCCTGTTCACGATACGCCTTCTGGTTATCGTTCTCCTGCGCCTGTTCCGCTTCATTGGTAACGACCGCCGGCTCCGTAAACTGATAGACGGCCTTTTCGATCAGGTCCGTCTGCTGGGAACGGGAGTCTGCCGCAAGAATCGCATAGCGGCCTTCCGCATTGAGCGAAAGCCACTGACTCGTCATCACGGCCAGTTCACTGATGGAGTCAAACTGATTGACCCAGCCCCGTGCCATCTGTGCCCATGGCGAAGCAGAAAGCGAGCGGACCAGCGCACTCTTCATCTGTTCCAGGCGGCGCTGCTCATCCTCGAGCGGAAGATCCTCTTTGTAGGGCTTGCGGATCATGGACTCCACGTTGATGGAATGATCCTCATTGAAAGTAAGCGACTCCACCTTCACACGGGCATCGGCCTTGATCTCAATGTACCCGTTGGAGCTGACTTCACCGATACTTGCCGTAACGCCCAGCGGATAAAACGTATCTGCCGCATAATCCTTCGGCTCAACCTGGTTCTTCTTGATCAGAAAAATCAGACGGTCGCCGCTGACCGGATCCTGCCCTGTCAACGTCTTATAGTTATCACTTGTCATGTAGAACACGGTTCCCGGAAGAACCAGTGTGTTATATACAGGAACGATCTGTGCCATAGAAAGCCTCCTTTCGGCTTAAAAAAATTTGCTACGCATATAATCTAGCACTCCTGTCAAATGAGTGCTAGCACTTTATTCATCAAACTGCTAACCTTGCCCAAACAGCCTTCCTGGCATAGAATAAATGCACGGCCCAGTGATGGAACTGGTAGACGTAGGGGACTCAAAATCCCCCGGCAGCGATGCCGTGCCGGTTCGAGTCCGGCCTGGGCCACCATAACCGGTAATACAGCAGGAGCGATCAGCGATCAGGCTCCTGCTTTTCTTGTTCCATGCAATACAGATCGCCGCCAATGTCGCCATGCACGTCTGAATTTCCCCCAAAATGCTATAATCAGCACAAACAGAGGAGATCCTGATTTATGGAACAGCTTGAATTCAAGTTTGATACCCAGCTTCTCATCGACGGCAAGAACCTGTCCGAAGATGACATTCATGACTACATTCTTTCGCACTTCAAGGGCGATTGCCTGCTTGTTGTCGGCGACGATACGCTGATCAAGATTCACTTCCATACCAACGAACCGTGGAAGGTCCTCGAATACGGCCAGTCCATCGGCGACATCTATGACGTCGTCGTCGAAAACATGCAGCGCCAGGAAGAAGGCCTCAAAGGCTGAAACCAGCGCGCACACCCAAAGAAGAAAAAGAAAAGAAAAAGAAACAGGCTGACAGCCGGATCCCGTAATCCGGCCGCCAGCCCTTTTTTTAGACAGTCACAAATGCCAGCACCATGTTTGCCGCAAACAGCAGGATGCACACAATGATCGACCATGAACTCAGCAGAATGCCCCAAAGCTTTCCTTCGGTCGCACCCCAGCGCACCTGCACCTTTTCATTCTTCAATGAAGTGATTGTAACGGCTGCCGTAATGTAGACAATCACCATCAGGATCGACATCAGCCACAGATACTTTCCAGGAATCATGTTCAATGCCTCAATGAACATTGCCGCAAACATATGGATCCCCATCGCCGGCCGGATCGAATGATACTTCAGCGTCACCAGCGAAAGAAACCATCCCAGGAAAAACGCCATCATCGCATTCATCGGATTCACCTGCGCCAGCATATACAGAAACGCCGATCCGAGCACCCCGAAGTAGCGCCCGTAGTGTCCCAGCTGCCGCTGAATCACGCCCCGGAAAATCACCTCATCACACAGCGGAACCACAACCACATACAGCACAAAGTAGACAATGTTCTTCTCAATATTCAGCGCCGTCGAATAATCCCCGATAAAGGTAAACCGCTGATTCTGCGTCCGCATGAAAAAGGTAAACAGCGTCAGCACCGACATCACGATCAGACAGATCGATGCCGCAATGCAGGACAGTCCGAAGCGGCGCAGCGGCTTGATCTTCCGCTTACCAAGATAGTTATGAATGTTGAGATCCAGCTTCCGCGAACTGATCGCAAAGCACACGAACACACTGATCAATAGTCCCGCAATCCCGGCAGCCATCACCAAAAGGTCGCCATCCATCCAGGCGGGAAGCTTCACATAGCTCACCCAGAGACCGGGAACGCTCTTTTCCAGAAGAGGGATCCCGTAATGGAGCAGCGCATAATAAACAATATAAAGGATCAGTGAAACGCCCAGACAGTTGATCTGACGCTTCGCCTGCCGCTTTGTAATCCGTACCGGCTGATTTGCCATATTTGTTTCTATTATAAACAAACTTTTTTACTTGCCAAACAGTGCCGAAATCTCCTTCCAGATTCCCCGCCCGTAACTGCCGTTGGCAATATCCACAAGACCTTCCAGCTGCCGCTGCTTCGCCCGCCCGAACACTTCGATCGAACTCAGCGGAATGTCAATCGCCGTCGACAGCAGCATACGGTATTCGGGACTGCTGTCATCCCCGTCGCATGCCTTCTTCACATGCCTGCACACCTGACCGACGATCACCTGTGCCACCTTCGAATCGCTGCTCATCTGCCGCAGCGTACTGTCCATCGAATAGTGGCCGCGCCCGATCGGCTGCACCGCAGGAATACTGCCAAGCAGCTCCTCAAAATCATCACGGCCGGGCTTTCCCTCCAGAGACGAATACCACGACGGACTGTCCGGGAGCTCGCTTCCTTCAACGCTTAGCGCCACCCGCTTACCATCCGCCTCAATCTCATACGTACCGCTGATCACTTCCCAGTGATCTTTTTCATAAACGGAGAAATCACGGTCATCGAGCGTAAACATTACCGTTCTGCGTTCGCCGGGCAAAAGTTCGATCTTGCGGAATCCGGCAAGCTTCCGCACCTCCCGATAGCCGCCTTCCGGATTTCTTACATACAGAAGCACCGTATGTTTCCCGGCCCGCGCCCCCGTATTTTCAACCGTCACCGCAGCCGTACGGCCATCGACCTTCAGATCCGTACACGCAAACGTCGTATAGCTTAATCCCTGTCCAAACGCAAAGCGCACCGGCACATGCGCCTTCTCATAGTAGCGGCTGCCGACGTAGATCCCTTCCCGGTACTCCGCATCGCTGCGCGGTTCCCCATAGTACTCCGCATTGACGACGTCCTCATATTTCATCGGCCAGGTTTCCGCAAGCCGTCCCGAAGGATTCACCTCTCCATAGAGAATCTTCTTCAGTGCCGAAGCGCCGGCTTCCCCGGGAAGACCCGCATACAGAACAGCCTTCACATCATCCGCAAACGGCACCTCCAGAACACCTCCCGCCAGCAGAATGACAATGACATTCGAATTCACCTCCGCCACCGCTTCCACCGTCTTCACAATGCCTTCCGGCATCGCCAGCGTCGTACGATCAAAGCCCTCCGACTCCGCGCTGACCGGCAGACCGGCGACGACAATGACCTTGTCTGCCTTCTTCGCAAGTTCGACAGCCCCGTCAATCGACTGCTCCGTCGCATTTCCATTGACATCGTAGCCGGCCGCATAGGGAAGATCTGCCAGTTCATTCCGCAGCGTCTCGACCCGGATCGCATTGACATGGGAGCTGCCCGATCCCTGATAGCGCATATGATCCCCGAGATCTCCGATGAGACACACAGACTCACCGTAACTTAACGGAAGAATACTGTCCTCGTTCTTCAAGAGAACAATGCTTTCGGCGGCCACTTTTCCAGCAAGATCATGGTGCGCCTCATAGTCGGCCGAATACGGAACCGACAGAGCCCTGGCCCCGCGGCGCATCGAATCCCTTACACGCTCCGCACTTTCTTCAACAATACGGCGGAAGTCTTCATCCCTTTCGGCCAGCTGCACACATTCCTTTTCCATGTAGGCCATCCCGCCGGGCATGCTGAGATCGCATCCCGCCCGATAGGCATCGATGCGATTATGCATCGCACCCCAGTCCGTCACAACCATGCCATCAAAGCCCCATTCCTTCCTCAGGATGTCGGTCAGAAGTTTCCGGTTGACGGAGCTGTAGACACCATTGATCTTGTTGTAAGAACACATCACGGCCCATGGATGCGCCTTCTTCACCGCAATCTCAAAGGGACGCAGATAGATCTCACGCGCCGTACGCTCATCAACCATGGAATTGGTGATGAAGCGGTCATACTCCTGGTTATTGCAGGCGAAATGCTTGAGACAGCAGGAGATGCCCTCACTCTGACAGCCCCGGATCCATCCTGCCGCCAGCGTACCGGATACCAGCGGATCCTCCGAAAAATATTCAAAGTTTCTTCCACACAGGGGATTCCGCTTGATGTTGGCACCCGGTCCCAGAACCATGCCTACGTTCTGATCCCGTGCCTCCTGGGCAATTGCCCTGCCTTCTTCCGCGAGCAGATCTTCATCAAACGAGCACGCCGTCAAAGAAGCTGTCGGAAAGCAGACAGCCGGCCGGCTGCGATTGACACCCTCCGTATCCGCATCATTCGTCTGATTGCGCAGACCATGGGGCCCATCCGTCATCCGCAGCGAAGGAATATGATTCTCCGAATCTTCCTTCGTCATCCAGTAATCGGCGCCGCTGCCAAGTGAAACAACCCTCTCCAGAGCGGCCGCCTTTTTCTTGTCTTCCATGTTGATATCTCCGTTTCCT
>Ga0256405_10011275_pt1 | contig 11475 bp, 8 predicted proteins | sample RumenRJG_02DNA_FD_189096 | JGI IMG/M metagenome (GOLD analysis project Ga0256405, IMG submission 189096) | Bovine rumen microbial communities from Lethbridge, Alberta, Canada - RJG_02 | ecosystem: Host-associated > Mammals > Digestive system > Stomach > Rumen | place: Canada: Alberta | collected...
TATGTGCAGATATTCGTCATCTCGAATGGTACTGAAACAAAATACTATTCAAACACTACTCGCTTTGCCAAAGAGAAGGAAGCCGATGGTGGGCCTCGAAAGCAAAAGACGGACGGTAACTCCTTTGAGTTTACATCGTATTGGACTGATCAGGAGAACACGCTGCTGACAGATTTGAGGGATTTTACTACGACCTTCTTTGCCAAGCATACCATCCTGAACATCCTGACAAAATACTGTGTATTCAATGTGGACAAACAGCTGCTGGTGATGCGTCCTTATCAGATTGCGGCTACTGAAAAGATACTGCAGCGCATTCAGACGGCTATCTATAATAAGTGGCAGGGAACCATCAAGGCGGGAGGCTATATCTGGCATACGACTGGATCGGGCAAGACGCTGACTTCATTCAAGACGGCTCAGTTGGCTTCGAAGATGGAGCAAGTGAACAAGGTGCTGTTCGTGGTGGATAGAAAGGACTTGGACTATCAGACCATGAAGGAGTATGACAACTTCGAGAAAGATTGCGCCAACTCCAATTCGTCGGCAAAAGTCTTGTTAAGTCAGCTGAAGCGCGACGACTGTCACATCATCATCACGACAATCCAAAAGCTGTCGAACCTGATGAAACCCAAGTTCTACGACAACGACGAGAAACTGCGCGAGGTGTTGCAGAAGGAGAACATCGTGCTGATATTCGACGAATGTCATAGAAGCCAGTTCGGGGATATGCGCCAGGATATTGCCAAGCGGTTTAAGAAGTACCTGATGTTTGGATTTACAGGAACACCCATCTTTGCGGTCAATGCCCATAAAGGCAGCAAATACTCTACGACGGCTCAACTGTTTGGCGGAGAGCCCGACGATCAAGGCAAGCCTACGCGTCCCTTGCACACTTATACGATCATCAATGCCATCAGGGATAAGAACGTGCTGCGCTTCCATGTGGACTATGAGAGCACGATGAAGATGAAGAACGATGTGGAGCGTAAACAGGTGTGGGGCATCGACAAAGACGAGGCTTTACACCATCCTCAGCGCATCAGCATCATCACGCGCTACATCATCGACCACTTTGCAGAGAAGACGAAGCAAGGGGCAGAGGCTTACGGCATAAGCAAGCTGTTGAATGTGGAGGAAGTCATCAAGAAAGGAAGAAAGGCCGAAGAGCAGAAGACGAAGATAAAGACACGCGGATTCAACAGTATTCTCGCTGTAGATGCTGTGCCAACGGCCATACAATATTATAAGGAATTCAAGAAACAACTGGCTGAGCCCGATGCGCCCGATCTGAAAGTGGCCACTATCTTTACCTATTCTGCCAATGAAGCAGAAGAAGACGAATGGGGCTTGGGCGAAGACGAGAACCCAGAGGAAACAGGTAAATTGGATATGCAGAGTCGTGATGCGCTCGAAGCAGCTATCATAGATTATAACCAGATGTGGACTCCTAACACCAGCTATTCGACGGATGGCGACTCATTCCAGAACTACTACAAGGACGTGTCGCTTCGCATGAAGAACAAGCAGATCGACATTCTGATTGTAGTTGGAATGTTCCTGACTGGGTTTGATGCCAAGACGCTGAACACACTTTGGGTGGACAAGAACCTGAAGATGCACGGACTGTTGCAGGCTTATAGTCGTACGAACAGAATACTGAACGCGGTGAAGAACTGCGGCAACATCGTCTGCTTCCGCAACCTTGAAGATGCCACCAATAAGAGTCTGGCCATCTTTGGCGATGATAAAGCCAGCGGGCTGGTATTCATGAAATCGTTCGACGAATATTACAGCAAAGGATATGAGGACGAAAAGGGAAATTTCCACGAGCCTTATACTGAATTGGTCAGAAGACTCTTGGAGCAATATCCTGTAGAGCAGATTGCCAATATTATTGACGAAGAAGCCAAGAAAGACTTTATACGGTTGTTTGGTGAGATCCTGCGTGTGAGAAACGTCCTGAGCGCCTTTGATGATTTCGAGGGCGATAAACTATTGGTGACGGATTCGCAATATCAGGACTATAGGGGATGGTATAACACATTGCATGATGAGTTCAGGCCCAAGCCTGGCGGCGATCAGGAATCCATCACGGATGATATCGTATTTGAGATGGAGCTGATCAAGCAGGTACAAGTGAACATCAGCTATATCCTGCAACTCGTCCAGCAATATCACGACACGAATTGCGAGGACAAGACGATCATCGTAAGCATCCGCAAGCAAGTGGAAGCCAGCCCTGATATGAGAGACAAGCGCGACCTGATAGAAAAGTTCATCGAGAGCTTGACGCCTGAAAAGGGCAAGAATGTAGGCGATGACTGGGAAGCGTTTATAGAAGAAGAGAAAAGGCGACAACTAAACACCATCATCACAGAAGAAAGGTTGAAGCCGGCAGAGACTGAAGCATTCATGCAGAGAGCCTTTGCTGACGGCTATGTGACGGAAACGGGAACAGGTATCGCCAAGATTCTGCCGCCTGTGAATCCCTTCCTGCCGGAAAGCGGCGAGAAGAAGCAGACGGTGATAGAGAGACTTAAAGCATATTTGAATAAATTCTTAAATACAAACGACTAAATATAAGTAAACAATAGGAGCCTATCCCTATAGGTAGGCATAGAAGCGTTCAGCCAATAAGCTCATGTAGTCATTAGGACTCTCAAAGCTTGCCAACTCTAAGAGTTACCCCAAAGACACAGACTTACAGCGACAAGTGGCGTTCGCGCGTAGATAATATGAATCTACAGCGTGGGCCTCATTTGTACGTATGTATGTGTCTAGGGAGGCAAGCCCGGAGAGTCCTGCTGCGTATATAATGATGGCTCACGCTTCCTAAATAAATAAGATTAATGTTGGTAAGTAAAAGATTAGACGGACTTCATAGGATGATGCAAAATGCAACTATGAGGGGGTGGGAAAACGTATCTCCCTTGTCAAGGCGTATGGTTGCTCTGGGTATTATTTCGGAAATGCAGGTGGTGATCGATCTGCTAGATGCTCTTAATGAAAAACTTGATCAGGAAATTAGCATAGAAGATGCTGATATCGACTTTGACCAATGGGCAGACAGACGGACACAGTCTGTATTGTTTAATAGTAACTATTACATTGAGGGGGAAGACGACGACGTGACGATTAATAGGATGACCGCCCTCTTCCCGTCGGGCAATAGTACGACGTTTAACGAAGAGACAAAAGACACGCTCAAGAACGGCATGGGTCATCTTGGCAAAGATGCCGCACTGAATCATTCCGATATCGCAGTAACATTGAGAAGGGGATATGAATCCATTGCCATATTGTTATCGAAGATAAAGCAAAAGATGACAGATGCCTCGAGCAGCCATTACGAAAACTTCTGTGATGAATTCCTGATTTCCGACTTAGACCTCGTTTTTCAGGAGGTGGAGAGAGAATATACATCATGGAAAGACGAGCATGAATGGGAGTCGCTTCAGGCATTGGAGGACAAGCGTACACAGGAGATCTTGTGTGTTCTGAAGACTGGTGTCTTTTCACATTCGACATTACCAACGAACAGGGAAATCAAGGAATGTCCCATAAGGATTTTCGAAGATGCGCTGGAGCGCAATATGACCATTCCTGAAGATATAGACATAGAGTGCGCTCGTCTTAACAGGTTTGTGCTGATGAATGGCGGTGTCATGCAGATTGACTATGCTAAACTGGGGAAGTATCTGTACAGACACTACAAGGAGTTGACTTATGAGGAGGAAATGGCCCTTAAATCCTTTACTGTCGCACTAGACCTGATCCAGCGTGATATGGCTGCTCTTGATCCTAACTTGAAGGTCTATCTCCCGGATTATGAGGACAACATGATGCAGGCTTTATTGGATAATGCAATCAATATCATCAATACCTGTAAGCCGTATCTAAACGAAAAGCTGTCTCAGGATTTCCTGGAATCTTATATCAATGATCTGTTCTTTGGCGAATTAAGGCAGGAGATGCATAAAAAGATAGGAAGTAAAGCGGTTTACACACACATCTGCAAAATGCTCGGTATGCTAAGAATATCAATGAAGGTGTTCAAGGCTGGTACATCATCTGAGGATCTGGCTAAGCTTGTCAGCGCATTGACTCAAAAGCCCAGTAAGGAATCTATGAAACGAAAAATAGATGAAGGTGCAGCAGACAAGAATTCAGCCATACGGAAATGGACGGATAACTATATCAGAGAACATTGTTACTCAAAAGTTAGGGATTATTCGTAGGATTATCGGGGAACCAGAAACGAATACTATGGGCCAATAATCCTAATATCAACTTATCTCTCTGTAAATTAGTCGTTTGCAGAGAGATTTTTTATTCTGACTATTTTTCTTGCGGAATTTGATAATCAGTATTTCCTTTGCCGACGAAATCAGAAGTCGACGGGACTCAATAAACTCCCTGAGATACTGAGATGGAGAATATTTAGGAAGTAATTATTAATCCGAGGTTTGTGGGGTCTCATGAGGAAAGTTGCAACGCCTGTCACACATCTCACAAAAACATCGGAAGAATGACAGATGTATTATTACGAGTCGATGATTCGGCTTTGGATCAGTTTCTTGACTTTATCGCCCTCTGCCCGAAGGTTGAGGTGTTGAGCACGGGTGCGGTTGTCGAGACCAAGTCTTTGCAAGACAAGTGCTTCTTGGAAGCTATCATGGAACTGTGTCAGGATAAGACTTTTCGTACAATGGGGGATTATGGCTACATTATGCTGGCCGTAAACGACGAGGCAATAAAGGGGCCTTTCTTCTATTCACCGTCTGACTTTATCAAATATCTGAAGGAGCTTGGATTGGATCGGCTCCCCGGAGTGACTACGCTCTATGGTACGCAAAAGAAACTTTCGGGCAGGTATCCAAACTGGACGTTTACAGACCATCCTGATAGCAAGGAAAAGCTCAGGAGAAACAATGTCGTTGTGCGCTTCGTTAGTGCCTATAATAGAACCATGAGAAAGCTTGCGGAAGGCAATCGGAAAGACTTTTCGTAATATCGGTGATAATCGGAAAGGTATTTCGTAAAGTAGAAAAATAATCAAAACAGCGTAAACAAATTACTCCTACCTTTGCAATGTGATTTGAAAGAATCCTCGCTCTTTGACTTATTGAAACAAAATAGAATCTACTCATAATTTTTTCATCGTCTGGGTTTGGAATTGTTTTTTGAAGTAATACAATTAATTTCAGCGGTGAAGTGTCGCCGCGCAGCCGCTTCGGTGCGAGATGCATAGGAGCGTTTTCAACTGAGAGTTTTATTCACCTATTTATAAATTTAAAGATCCCGCTAAAAGGAGCGGTTAATTAACATTATGGATTATACAATTAATTACAAAGAGAACTATTGTGATTTCTTAGTAAATGAGAAGAAAATCACCCGACTGGTGGACATCGGCAAGATCCCGGTAAAGTTTATAGAGGAAGCTTCTTCCAGCCCTCTGCCGATTCACCTGAACATGATGTACAGGCATGTTGACTGGGATCACTTCGACATCGTGCTCGACGAGCAGATGATTAGTCGCCTCAAAGACGTATTGATGTACGAGGAAGACGAGGCTTATCTGGAAACGCTGAAACCTGGCATGAGGGTGATGCTTGTTGACCGAGACGAGAAGAAGCCGATTACCTATAGTCAGATGAAGGATGAAGACCCCTATGTAGAGGTTGTCACTTACGACAGGGCTATCTCGTTTGCTGCCCTTTGCGCCTATCACGACATCAGCGGCCAATATGAAGGCTTTAAGTCGGCTACGGCTTACTTCCTGATGGGCTTCAGACTGGCTGTGCTGGATGGAGAGATGAGCGACAAGGATCGCTTCTCGTATGAAAGGTGTCAAAATGTATGGAATGAGACCTATTCCACGTTCCTCTTCAGATTAGGAGTGAACATTACGGAAAGTGCCCTCGACATGAAGCATTGTGAAAAGCCAGAAGGATTTTGCCTAGACGAATACGACGCATTAGAGTATAAGAGATATGCAAAAGCTGACTGAATATGTAGCCAACGGCTACGGTATCGCTATCCCGAAGCGCTGCGCCACTTGCGCTCATAAAGGTCAGACAAGGCTGATGACCAGACGGCATTGCCTGGTGCACGACAAGGAGGTCAAGCCCAAGAACGTCTGCAGCCTCTGGCAGATGAGCAGTCAGATGAAGGCTGCGGGGCTGGGCGGCGGCAGGATCAAACGCCGTGAATACCTCAAGTATCTGGCTTTGGTCAGAGGCGACGAGAATATCGCCAAGCAGAACGGGCTGAAGATCATGCCCAAGTCTGTGGACGCGATAAGAAGAGAATTTGAACAGGAGCATGGCTCCATATATATTAACATTTAATTTTACAAACAAAATGAAAGAACAGATTTTAAGAGTCGTGAAGTGCGGCGAGTGCTTCTCGGTAAAGAGTGAGAAATCAGAGGGTGGCATGCTGAACAAGCGAACACTCGTGTTGCAGGAGCTGGGCGGCAAGTATGAGCCAACCTATGTGGTGAGCGTCCTCGGGTCGCTGGCTACGCTGGAGTTCCAGGAGGGCGATCTGGTGATTGCGACACTACGGTTCAGCAGCCGTGAGTACAACGGACAGATGTTTATGGACGTAGTGGCAACCGAACTGATTAAAAAGTAAAATCTATTAACCTGAGTTGGAGCGGAAGAGGTCTTCACGTGATTAAAGATGGCCATCGGAACTCGGAAACTTCTTCTCGCAAACACAACTCAAATTTATGGCAAAGAAAAATAAGACTATTACGCTGAACGCCCAGGTGGCAGTCAGCAAGACAGAGACAGGAATGGATTATGTGCAGGTGATGCCCGACAATCCGCGTGTGGGACTGGTGGAGCCGTTTCACGGCATGGGCTACGGCCAGATGCTGAACAACGGCACGTTCGACTTCATCCGCAAGAAGCGAACGCGGGGCAAGCCTGAGTTCAGGGTGGACTACGGCAGTCTGTCGTTCAGTAATGACGGTAACGACCGTGTGATCTTTACGGTACCCTCTGAGCTTCGCGACAAGCTGCCGATACTGTTGAACAAGGGTATGAAGGAGATTATCAAGTATCTGCAAAAGAAAGGATACAGCCGATGATCTATGAGATAACTTATGCGGGGGAGGGCAAGGGCAAGAAGAAAATGGCCCACCCCGTAAAAGACCGTGCGGCGCTGATGGCGAAAAGGGACTCCAAGAAGAATCTCGGCTATCTGACAAAGGCCCGCAACGGCGACGCTAAGGCTAAGGCCAAGCTGATGCAGCTGGCATATAACCTCGGATATGTGGACGGACAGCTGGCTGGCTGCAAGAGCATCGGCAGCTACTTCTTCCACGATGTGGACTGCTATGATGCCAAACAGTCGGAACAGATCAGGCAGCTGGTGCTCTCGAAGAAGGACGAGATCGGGCTGATGATGCTGGAGAAGAGTGCCGGAGGCGGTTATCATCTTGTGTGCAAGCGCGTGCCCGGTACTACGATTTTGGAGAATCAGGTAAGGGTGGCCTGCATCCTGCAGCTGGAAATGGACACATCGGCCCACGACCTGCAGCGCGTTTGCTATTCAACCAGCGGCCATGAAGACGACCTGATCTATCTGGACGATGCGCTCTTCGGGGAGCCGATGACGCCTGAAGAGTGTGAGCAGGAGTATGAACTGCTGAAGCAGCGCGAGGCCAGAGGTCAGGAGGAAGTGCCGACAGGTGCTAAAAAATCCAACAAACATTATAAGCCTTGGGAGGATGAGGGTGGTTCACTGGTTCAGTGGTTCAGTTCCCAGAATCCTATATCTGATGTGGAGCATGACCCTAATGTTTCGTATAATGGGTACTCTTTCAAAGAGATCATCGAGAAGTATTGGGAACTGTTCAACGACGGGAAGGCTCCTGTAGAGGGTGACCGCAATGCACTCACTTTCGAATTGGCCCTGACGCTTCGCAGTATCTGCGGCTACAAGCTGGAAAAGCTGCTTTCGGTGATTCCTAACTATTGGAATAAGAAGGATGATCCTGAAGATGTTAGGCAGGAGAACAATCGAGAGTGGCGACAGACCATTGAGAACGCGCTGAAGGAACCCCAAAAGGGTATGTCGCTCAGACTCAAACAGATTCTGGCTGCGCTCAAATCTACTTCGGTCGTTAAGGCTTGTGGCGGTTCTCTGACTGCGCCGCCTCCTCTCCCCACGCGTCTGCCGCCGCTGATCAGGCTGCTGACGAAGAATGTACCGCCGCTGTATAAGCCCGCTGTGGCTAGTCAGGTGTTCCCGGCTCTCGGCTCTCACATGCACGGTGCCAAGTTCCGCTATTGGGACAACGTTATCCATGAGCCGACATTCATGGGTGTACTAGTCGGTATTCAGTCCATCGGTAAGGGCTCCATCAATAAGCCCATCGAGTATATCATGGAGGACATCCGTCAAAGGGATATTCCCAATCGTCAGCGCGAGGCGGAATGGAAGCAGAAGAATCCGAATGCCAAGCAGAAGAAGGATCCGAGGCCGACGGACATCTGTATCCAGATGCTAATTGACAACCTAACCGACGCTGTGTTTAATCAGCGTATCGTCGATGTTAACAATAACGGTGAGCGATATATCTACACCAAGGTGGATGAAATCGAGGCGCTGAAGAAGGTGACTTCGAAGCATACCTCCGATGATGTGGGCTTGCTGATTCGTAAGGCCTTCGACAACTCACTGGCAGGACAGGAGCGCGTAGGGGCAGACTCTGTTTCAGGCATAGCACCCTTAAGGTGGAACTTCAACGCCTCTACTACGCCGCCAAATGCTCGTAAATTCTTTTATAAGATGGTGAACGACGGAACGCTGAGCCGACTGGATATTGCAACCATCATCCGTAATAATGATGACGACTCTGATCCCATTCTGGGCATCTACGACCAAGCGTTTGCCGACGAGCTGAAGCCTTATATCGATAGGCTGGACGCTGCCAACGGACTCATTGAATGTCCGCAGGCCAGGAAGCTGGCAATGGAGATGAAGACGGAGAACGCTGACACCGCCCGTCTCTATGACTCTGAGGCATATCGTGTGCTCTCTTATCGTGCCAACGTCATCGCCTGGTTGAAGGGTATGGTGCTCTATGTGGCTCATGGGTACAAGTGGAGCAGGGAGATTGCAGAATTTGTGCGCTGGTCGGCAAATTATAACCTCTGGTGCAAGATGCTCTATTTCGGTCAGCAGCTGGAGAAAGAGATGCGCGAAGAGGTTGAGATCCAAAGACAGTCGGGGCCTCAGAATCTTCTGGATTTGTTACCCGATGAGTTCACCAAAGAACAGTTCCGGCAGATGCGGAGCAGTCAGGGGCGCCCGGGCGACGGTACAGAAACTCTTCGTACTTGGGTAAAGCGCGGTCATATTGTGTATGATGATGTCAGTGCTCACTACTGCAAAACAGAATCTTACAAACTTAAATATTCTAGGAATGGATATGGTAGAAGTTAATAAACAAGCAAAACTCTCCGAGCATTTTACGCTCGGGGAGTTGACAGTGACGAATGTGAAGACTGCGGATAAAAATATTCCGAGTCATGTGGCGATTGAGAACTTGAAGCGGTTGTGCAAATGGCTGGAGCATCTACGGGCGCAGTATAATCTGCTGTATGATGACGGGTCGCATCCGATTGTGATTAATAGCGGGTATCGCTCGGAGGAGGTGAATAAGCGGGTAGGAGGGAGCCCAACGAGTAATCATCTGACGGGGTGTGCGGCGGATATCCGGGTGTTTGGGATCGAGCAGGCGATGAGGTATGCGGTGATTCTGCTGAATTATGCGGATGATACGGATCAGGAGTTTGATGAATTGCTGATTGAGCGTTCGAAGAAGGGTTCGTATTGGGTGCATTTCGCGGTGCGTCCGAAGGATAATCGGCGGCGGGTGATGTTTTTGCAGACTTAGCATTCACTTGCGGCGGGGCATTTGCGGCGGGGCATTTGCGGCGGGGCCTCGCGCTAGGGTCAGGGCCTGACGAGAAAGTCGCAAGCGACTTTACGTCAGTACCAGACCCCAGTGCGAGGCGACTTTACGTCAGTACCAGACCCCAGTGCAAGGCGGTTGCGGCGGCGATGGGGCGCAGGGAGAGGCCAGACCCCATCGAGAGGCGGTTGCGGCAGTACCAGACCCCAGTGCGAGGCGATGCGGCGGATGCGAGAGCACAGTGAGAAGCGAAAGCACAGAATTACAGATTTGATAAGGAAATGAAAATTTACCCATAGATTTAATATGTTTTGTGATTATGACAGACCAGATTATCGAGTTTATTCGTATCTTTGCAACATCAAACTAAGAATTCGCATGAAAAGGCTGAAACTGGGTATCGCATTGGTGATAGTCGTCGCGCTTGGAGCCTGGGTGGCTTCGCGCTGGCATACATGGTTCGTGGAGGAGGTCGAGGAGACTTACGTGCCTTCGATGACGCCTGCACACGTGCTGCTGACCTTTGGCGACGCAGAACCATTGTCTCGTAACGTGAGCTGGCAAGCAGATACGGTAGTAAGACCTTCATGGCTGGAACTGGCCTGCCTCTCCGACAGTGACACCGTTCGCGTGGAGGCTGCTGGTGAGGTATTCCGTTCACGGGGTGGACTGGCAGCCTATTACGTGGCTCGCCTACGGGATCTCAAGGCGGCTACAGCCTATGCCTATCGTGCTGTCACCAACGGGAAGGCCTCGCCTTGGTATCAGTTTCAGACGCAACAGGGCGGGTCTGATAAGGTATCTTTCCTCTATGTGGGTGATGTGCAGGACTCCATCGGTGGCGAGACGAACCGCATCCTGCGTGCGGCGCTGCAGCGTCATCCCCAGTGTGAGTTCCTCGTCTGTGGCGGTGACTTCGTGGACGGCCCGATGCACAGTTGGTGGGATGAGGGCTTCCGCAACATCGACAGTGTGGCGCAGGCGATGCCTATGCTGGCGGTAACGGGTAATCATGACTATCGGAAAGGGGTCATCCAGCGTCTGGAACGCCGTTTTTCACTGACCTTCTCCTACTTCCTCGATTCCATGATTGGCGAGAATCAGGTCTATACACTCTCATATGGACCAGCGCAGTTCTTCCTGCTCGACAGCAATCGTGAACTGCCTTACCTGCTCACCCAGCGCAGCTGGCTCAAGACGCAATTGCAGCAGAGTCGGGCCCGCTGGAAGATTGTCGTGCTCCACCACCCGCTCTTCTCCATCAGGAGTGCCTCGCGCAACCTCATCCAGCGATGGGTGTTCAACAGTCTGCTGGAAGACTATGGCGTGGATCTCGTGCTGCAGGCGCACGAACACAACTATGCCCGCATGACAGCCCACGAAGACGGAATGGCTACAACACCTGTCTATACCGTGAGTCACTGCTCACCCAAGAATTACGACCTCTATCAGAACGAACGCTATGACAGGTTTGGCACAGAAAGCCGCTACTATCAGACGATAGACCTCTCGGGCGATACACTCACAATGGATGCCTA
>Ga0256405_10011276_pt1 | contig 11474 bp, 8 predicted proteins | sample RumenRJG_02DNA_FD_189096 | JGI IMG/M metagenome (GOLD analysis project Ga0256405, IMG submission 189096) | Bovine rumen microbial communities from Lethbridge, Alberta, Canada - RJG_02 | ecosystem: Host-associated > Mammals > Digestive system > Stomach > Rumen | place: Canada: Alberta | collected...
TGGGCTGCAGGGGCAGGGGTTGAGTAAGGTGCAGGCTCTTTATCCACAACAATGACATTCCGTCCTATATGGAGGTGCCTGTTCTTGTTGAGCCATGCCCTTATACGTGAGCGGGCCCTTGCAGTCTTTACTTCCCGGAGCCAGTGGAGGTGCGGATGAGCGCTGGCGTTTGTTATTATCTCTATCACCTGGGAGTTGTGCAGCTCCTTGTCCAGAGGAATGATGTTTCCGTCTGCCTTTGCAGCCATGCAGTGGTTTCCCACCTCGGAGTGGATGTGGTATGCAAAGTCCAGTGCTGTGGAGCCGGTAGGAAGTTCTATAACCTCTCCTGCCGGGGTGAATACAAATATGATGTCCCTTAATATATCTTCCTTGAGCTCATCCAGGAATCTTGAGTTGTCTACGTTGAAGCGGTTCCAGTTCTTGAGCCTGTTGATGAGGGCTATCTCCCTGGGCTTGAAATTTCCTGCCACCTTGCCTGACTTATAGAGCCAGTGGGCGGCGATTCCATATTCTGCCGCAATGTGCATGGCATAGGTTCTGATCTGAACCTCCACAATGCGACCCTCCTCGGCATAGACTGCAGTGTGGAGGCTCTGGTAGCCGTTGGGCTTAGGTATGGAGATGTAATCCTTAAGCCGGTGCTCTATAGGCTTCCACATGCTGTGGATTACGCTGAGCATGGCATAGCATTCGTTTACGCTCTGGCAGAAGACCCGGATGCCGAATATGTCAAACAGACCGCTGGGCTCCACGTCATACTTGAGCATCTTCTTGTAGATGGAGTAGATATGCTTTACCCTTGCCTCGGTCTTTATCTCTATTCCCTCTTTCTGAGCCGCTTCCCGTATAAGCTCCTGCTGTCTCTCAAGATATCGGGTCACCTTTGATTTCCGGTAGGCCACATAGTGTTTTATCTTCTCGTAGATGTCCGGCTTAAGGTATTTCAGGGAAAGGTCTTCCAGCTCTCCTCTGATCTCCGATATTCCCAACTGGGCTGCGATGGGGGCGTATATATTCAGGGTCTCCTGTGCCATCAGAATCTGCTTCTCCGGCTTTAAGAACCTTAGGGTCCTCATGTTGTGAAGCCGGTCTGCCAGCTTGATGAAGATGACCCGTATGTCGTTGGCCATGGCTATTATGATCTTGCGGATAGTCTCAACTGTCTGTATGGATTTAGACTGAGCCTTTATGATGTCTATCTTGGTGACACCATCCACCAGGGTGGCTACAACAGGGCCGAACTGCTGGGATATGAAGTCCAGGGTGATTTCGGTGTCCTCCACTGTGTCGTGGAGCAATGCTGCTATTATAGTCTCGCAGTCCAGGTTGAGGTCTATGAGGATGGAGGCAACCTGGATAGGGTGGATGAAGTAAGGCTCTCCGCTGGCCCGCTTCTGGTCTGCATGCCAGATCTTGCCGAAGCCTGCCGCCCGCATTATCCGCTCTATGTCGGCCTCGCAGTAGTTGCCGTTGAGGAGTTTGGTCTTAAGAATGTCCAGATCTTTCTCAATCCTTGCCACTGTAGCATCCTGCTATGACCCGGTCTCTCCCGGCCAGGTCTTTTCTGATTATTATATCATTATATTTATATTTTTCAAATTCTAATTTTATGTCATCCATCTGGGCCGGGTCTGCCTCGAAAAGAAGCCTTCCGCCAGGGGCAAGGTGCTCTCTTGCATCGGCGATTATACGGCGTATGAAATCCAGGCCGTCAGTTCCGCCGTCCAGGGCCAGGGGCGGCTCGGGCCAGCTTTCCCCTCTCATCTTTGCGGTCTCTGCGCAGGTCAGGTAGGGTGGGTTTGATACGATTACATCGAACTTCCCGGGGACAGATTTTAAAAGGTCACTTTTATAGGTCACAATCTGACCCTTTAACTGACCTTTTAAATGACTTGATAAAACAGATTCCTCGTTGCGGCGGAAAACAGCAAGTGCATCCTCCGAGATGTCGGAGGCCTCCACCCGGGCTTCTGGCACAGTGTGCTTTATGGCAATGGCAATGCAGCCCGAGCCGGTGCACAGATCCAGCACCCGGCTCCCCGGCTTGATAAAGCCAAGGGCTGTCTCCACCAGAATCTCGGTGTCGGCCCGGGGCACCAGGACCCGGTTATCCACATAGAAGTCCAGGGCGTAGAACTCCTGATGGTGGGTTATGTAGGCCACCGGGGAGCCGGCTGCCCGCTCCTTCACCCCTTGCATAAAGGTTTCGTAGGCATTCTTGGGCAGCGGGTCGCTGAGGCTTGCCAGAAGCTTTTCCCGGGTAGAACCCAGAACTGCCGCCAGTATGACAGTGGCATCCAGGTATGGGGTCTCCGGCCACCGGAGTGCTATCTTTTCTGTTCCTATGCTTATTGCCTGCCGTATTGTCACTTAAGGAGCTGCTCCCGGAACTCTATCTTGAGGGCATCCAGAAGCTCGTCCAGATCGCCGTTTATGATCAGGTCCAGTTTGTAGAGCGTAAGGTTGATCCGGTGGTCGGTAAGGCGGTTCTGGGGGAAGTTGTAGGTGCGGATACGCTCGCTCCGGTCGCCGGAGCCTACCTGGTTCTTCCTTGCCTCGGACCGCTCCTTCTGCTTCTTGGCCTCCTCCATCTCGTAGAGCCGGGACCGGAGGACACGCAGGGCCTTGGCCCTGTTCTTGATCTGGGATTTCTCGTCCTGGCATATAACAACCAGCCCTGTGGGGATATGGGTCATGCGCACTGCGGAATCGGTGGTGTTTACGCACTGTCCTCCCGGTCCCGAAGAGCGGTACACATCTATCTTAAGGTCTTCCGGATTAATCTGGATATCGGTTTCCTCGGCCTCGGGCAGCACCGCCACAGTCACAGCCGAAGTATGGATACGACCCCCCGACTCGGTCTCGGGTATGCGCTGCACCCGGTGGACACCGCTCTCAAACTTCATATTCTCGTAGACATTCTTGCCTGAGACAGAGAATACAATCTCCTTGAAGCCGCCGAGACCGCTCTCGTGGGAGGACATGATCTCTATCTTCCACTTCTTGAGCTCGGCATATTTGGAGTACATCCGGAACAGGTCTGCGGCGAAAAGGGCGGCCTCATCACCGCCGGTGCCTGCCCGGATCTCCATGATTATGTTCTTCAGATCCAGAGGATCCTTCGGAATAAGCAGGATACGGAGCTCCTTGATCTGGTTCTCCTTCTGCTCCTCCAGCTCCTTGATCTCCTCTTTGGCCATCTCCTTGAGCTCGGGGTCGCTTTCGCTTCCTGCCATCTCCTTAGCCTCTTCCAGCTGAGAAACTGTCTTCTTGTAAAGGGCATAGCTGTCCACGATCTCCTTGGATGTGGCATGCTCCTTCATCAGCTCGCTGTACTTCTTCATATCCTGCATCACTGCAGGGTCGGAAAGCTGAGCCTCAAGTTCACTGAACCGTTTCTCTATGCTGTCAAGTTTGTCAAACATATATTAATATTAACAATAAATATAGCTTCTTGCAATATTGCCCCGCAGCTGGTATCTTTTAAGTATGGAAACATCAGAAAAACTCAAAATAAGTGCAGAAATTGCAGTAAAAGATATACTCAAGGCAAAGAAGGGGGAGAAAGCCCTTATCATCACAAATCCTGAGCCGGATGTGTTCAACATCTCCATGGCTTTATACAACGCTTTTCAGGCAGCTGGTACAATCCCGGTGATAGCAGTTCAGCCTGTGAAGACTCAGTTCGATTACTCGGAGCCTTCTGTAATTGCTGCTATCAAGACAGAGCCGGAGATTATCCTATCCATAAGCAGGAATAAGCTGGGAAAGGACAAGGAGGCAATGGAGCATCCTTATGTTCTGAACGGCAACAAGATAAACAACACTTTCCACTATCTGATGGAGACAAAAAAATGCCGCTCCTTCTGGTCACCGAGCATTACCGAGGATATGTTCATCCGCACAGTCCCCATCGATTACCCGGGGCTTAAGGACAACTGCCGGCGTCTTAAGGCACTTTTGGACAAGGCGGTGCGGATGCAGATCACAGCCCCCGGCGGCACCGACTTGAGTGTGGGCTTGTCTGGGCGTAAGACTTTCCAGGATGACGGCGATTTCTCTGCACCCGGTGCCGGTGGTAATGTTCCTGCCGGCGAGGTGTTCATCAGCCCTGAGCTGGGAACTTCCCGGGGCACAATAGTGTTCGATGGCAGCATCTCGGTGAAGTCCGGGGATATTGTGATAAATCACCCTATCAGGGCAACTGTGGAAAAAGGCTTTGTAACAGCTCTCAACACTGATGAATCTCCGGAGGCTGCTGTCCTGGCCGAAACTATTGAGGAAGGGGCAAAGGCGCCTGATCCTGAATATGCAAAGAATGCCCGGAATCTTGGAGAGATAGGCATAGGATTGAACCCGGCGGCAGAGATAACCGGCAATATGCTGGAGGATGAGAAGGCTTTCCACACCTGCCACATTGCCATAGGCCAGAACTACGACGAGGATGCTCCTGCCCTGATCCACCTGGACGGCCTGGTGCGGAACCCCACGATAGAGCTTTATTTTGAGGATGGAAGTTCTAAGGCGATCCTGGAAGATGGAAATCTGATGGTCTGACCTATTTCTTGAAGTGAACCTTAAGTACCTGGCGGTCGGAGACCTCGTCCACAGTAAAGGTGTACCGGCCCAGGGTCACTTTCTCTCCGGCATTTGGAATCCGTTCCAGCTTCTTTATGATAAGCCCGCCAATAGTCCGTATCCTGTCGTCCCAGGGCAGGGTTATTCCAAGAGTGTCTGCAACTGATGTGAGAGGTGCCTCGCCGTAGATGACAAATTCCTTGTTTGAGATTTTCTCTATCCGCTCTGTCTCGGAGAATGTGGCATTGTCGTCTAAATCTCCCAGCACGCTGCCAACAATATCATCCAAGGTCACAATCCCGGTAAGGCCGCCGTACTCATCCAGCACAACGGCAAAATGCATGTTCTCCTTCTTCATCTGCTGGAACACGTCGCTTATCTTCCGGGTCTCGGGGACAAACAGAGGGTTCTCCTTTATCTCCTTGATCTTCCGGTCCAGATGTCCCTTGCGGATTTCGCTGACAATCTTGGATGATCTTACCAGACCTGTGATGTTCTCCTTGTTTCCCGAGTAGATAGGATACTTGGAGTGAGCATGTTTATCCACCTCGTGGATCACGTCCTGCATAGTTGCTTCCTGGTCCATGCTGACTAAGTCGGTGCGGTGGGTTATGATATTCTTGACTGTGCTGTGTCCCATGTTGAATACACCCCGTGTCATGCGGCGCTCGTAATCTTTTACCAGTCCCTGGTTGGCGGCAGTGCTTATAAGGCTGTAGATCATCTCGGTGGAGATTTCCTCTTTCTCTTTGTTTCCCACCAGGTGTGTCACAAAGGAGCTGCAGGCGTTTATTATTATGATGACAGGGTACAGAATAATGGAAAGAACCTTGAATATGGGAGCTATGAACAGGGCTATGGGCTCGTTCCAGGTCATTGCTATGTTCTTCGGAGTCACCTCGCCGAAAACGAGGACAAAGAGTGTCAGTATTCCAGTCACATATCCCAGATAATCGTTTCCCCACATCTTGATGGTGCAGTTTGTGACAAAAGCCGAAAGGTTTATATTCACAATGTTGTTGCAGATCAGGACTGTGGCAATGAAAATGTTCTGCTTCTCGTAGAGCTTCTTAAGGATTTTCCCCCGGTAGCCGCCGTTTCCTGCCAGGTTATCCACCTGAAATGATGAAAGAGACGTGAATGCAGTCTCGCTTCCTGAGAAGAAGGCGGAGAGAACAAGAAGGATCACTATGATTAGAATATCAATCATTTGAAAACAAAGTATCAAAGAAAAAATTATTTAGCAATAACTCTTGTTAAATATCGCCTAAAGATAGTAAACTGTCACTGCCAGGAGGCTATGCATGACAGAGAAGAAAGTTCCTTTCACTACAGAACAGATCAAGAATATCATCAAGAAATATCCCACACCGTTCCATATCTATGACGAGAAAGCAATACGGGAGAATGCCCGCCGTTTCTACAAAGCTTTCTCATGGGTGCCGGGAGGTTTCAAGGATTACTTTGCGGTGAAGGCACTTCCTAACCCATATATCATGAAGATTCTGAAGGAAGAGGGGCTGGGTGCCGACTGCTCTTCCCTGCCGGAGCTGATCCTTTCTGAGAAGGTGGGGCTTAAGGGAGAGGATATCATGTTCACCTCCAACGACACCCCGGCCGCCGAGTACAAGAAGGCTTACGAACTGGGTGCTGTCATCAATCTGGACGATATCTCCCACATCCCGTTCCTGGAGAAGAGCGCCGGAATTCCCGAGCTTATCTGTTTCCGCTACAACCCGGGTCCCCTCAAAGAAGGCAACGCCATCATCGGCAAGCCGGAAGAGGCTAAGTACGGCCTGACACGGCAGCAGCTTTTCGACGGCTACCGCATTATGAAAGAGAAAGGTGCAAAGCGGTTCGGACTTCACACCATGGTTGCATCCAACGAGCTCAACCCTGACTATTTTGTGGAGACTGCAAAGCTCCTCTTCGATCTGGTTGTTGAGATCTCCAAAGAGGTGGGCATCACCTTTGAGTTTGTTAACTTGGGCGGTGGAATAGGTATTCCGTACAAGCCTGAGCAGACTGCAGTGGATCTTGAGTATGTGGGGGAGCATATTCATCAGGCATATAAGGATACAATCGAGAAGGCAGGACTTCCGCCGCTGAAGGTGGTTATGGAGTGCGGCCGCATGATCACAGGTCCTTACGGCTATCTGGTTACAACTGCAATACATACAAAGGATACATACAAGCACTATATCGGACTTGACGCCTGCATGGCAAACCTGATGCGGCCGGCGCTGTATGGTGCTTATCACCATATCACCGACATGGACAACCTGGATGGAAAGCGGACATTCACCTACGACGTGACCGGATCCCTGTGCGAGAACAACGACAAGTTTGCAATCGACAGACAGCTGCCGGAGATCAAGGTGGGAGATATCATAGTTATCCATGATAGCGGCGCTCACGGCTATGCAATGGGATTCAACTACAACGGCAAGCTGCGCTCTGCCGAGCTGCTTCTGAAACCGGACGGCAGCGTGGAGCAGATACGCCGGGCCGAGACTGTGGACGACTACTTCGCAACCCTGGATTTCAGCCGGCTGTAATATCATCCCTTGCCCGCAGTAATATATTTTTGTATATTTAAGGCATAGGAGCAAAAACATGGCTACACATCAGTTTCAGACAGAAGTGTCACAGCTTCTGCATCTAATTATTCACTCACTCTATTCTAATAAGGAAATATTTCTCCGTGAGCTTATCTCCAATGCATCCGATGCTCTGGACAAGCTGAAATATCTCTCTCTGACCGACGACAAGTACAAGAATCTGGATCAGGAATTCCGCATCGATGTGAAGTTTGATGAGGATGCCCATACTCTGACCATCGCCGATACAGGTATCGGTATGAACAACAAGGACCTGGCCCAGAACCTGGGAACCATCGCAAAATCAGGCACAAAGAACTTCCTTGCCGGCCTTTCCGGCGATGCAAAGAAGGATTCAAACCTTATCGGACAGTTCGGTGTAGGTTTCTATTCTGCCTTCATGGTTGCTGACAAGATCGAGGTTCTCTCCAGAAAGCCCGGTGAGCAGAAAGCATGGCTCTGGTCCAGCGACGGCAAGGGGGAATTCGATATCTCCGAGGGCAAGAAGGAGAAGTATGGTACCGAAGTCAAACTTTACCTTAATGACGAGGGGAAGGAGTATGCCAGCCGCTGGCAGATCGAGCTTCTGATCAAGAAGTATTCAGACCACATCTCGTTCCCGATCTATCTTGAATATGACTCCATCAAATATGAGGGAGAGGGCGATAACAGAAAGGAAGTGAAGGAGCACAAGATCGACAAGATCAATTCCGGCTCTGCCCTGTGGAAGCGGCCTAAGTCCGAGCTTACAGACAAGGATTACAACGAGTTCTACAAGACTATCTCCCACGATACAGAGGATCCTCTCTACTACATCCACACAAAGGCAGAGGGAACCCTTGAGTACACCACGCTGTTCTACATTCCGCAGCATGCCCCCTTCGACATGCTCCATGCAGACTACAAGCCAGGTGTAAAGCTTTATGTCTCCCGTGTGTTCATCACTGATGACGACAAGGAGCTGATGCCTGATTACCTCCGTTTCCTCCGGGGTGTAATCGATTCTGAGGACCTCCCTCTTAACGTGAGCCGTGAGATCCTGCAGCAGAATAAGATCATGTCTGCCATCAGGAGTGCTTCTGTAAAGAAGGTGCTTTCTGAACTCAAGGCTCTGTCCGAGAGCAACAAGGAAAAATATACAAAGTTCATCGAGCAGTACAACAAGCTTCTCAAGGAAGGTCTCTATTCCGACTGGGCAAACCGGGAGACACTGACCGACCTTATCAGGTTCAAGTCCACAGCAGTTGAAGGCTACACCAGCTTCAAGGAGTACACCGAGAGGATGAAGGAGGGGCAGAAGGCCATCTACTTCATCACAGGAGGCAAGGAGTCTGCTCTCAAGAATTCACCGCTTATCGAGGCATACAAGGCCAAGGGCTTTGAGGTTCTGATCATGGATGACAACATCGACGAGATCGTGATCCCGAGCCTGGGCAAGTACAAGGACTTTGAGCTTAAGTCTGTGAACCGCAAGGGTGCCGCAGATGACCTTAAGGATAAGGAAGATGAGAAGAAGGCCGAGGAGGTCAAGCCTCTTCTTGAGAAGATTAAGGAAGTGCTTGGTGACAAGGTCAAGAGCGTAATCGCATCCAGCCGCTTAAGCGATTCTCCATCCTGTATTGTTGCAGACGAGAACGATCCGACTATGCAGATGCAGGCCCTCCTTAAGTCCATAGGACAGGGTGACACCGAGTATGCACCGGTTCTTGAGATCAACCCGGGTCATCCGATTGTGCAGAAGCTGGCAACAATTGAGGATAAGGAAATGATTGAGGATATCAGCTTTGTCCTTCTGGAGCAGGCACGTCTGGCCGAAGGAGCACCTCTGGCAGACACAGCAGGCTTTATCAAACGGCTTAACAGGCTGACCGAGAAAGCCCTTTGATTGCAGCTTGAATCAGTAGCTGAAACCGGCCCCCGCCGATGTGCGGAAGAGGCCGGTTTTTACATTATAGGCAGTAAAGATATCCACAGCAGGGAATGAGATCTTCTTTAAATAGAACTTGAATCCTGCAACAGGACCGTGACCGAAAATCTCATCTGACATAACACCGTCGGCCCAGACTGCCTGATACTGGGCATAGAGTGAAGGTACACCCCACCTGGTGTTGGCAACGCCCCACTCAAAGCCGGCTCCGGCGCCAGCCATGGAAGATGCCCTGAAGGCATTGTTGAGCAGACATATCTGGACTGCATTCTGGTTTTTGGCAAACACTGCCGGCACATCAGGGGAGTGGAATGTCCCGCCCTGGGCAATAAGCCGGAGCCGCTGCACCAGGTGCTGCTGATACCCTGCCTTTGCCGCAATTGTGCAGTAGTTGTCGCTGTGCCACTGGGAAAAGTTATAGGTTACACTTGTGGAAAAATATATTGTGTTGAGGAATGTGCCGTCCCAGCTGGCGGTGCTGGCTGTCAGGCTGGCAGTGACAGGTATCACAAGCTCGGAGGCTGGGCTGTGGTCATCCACATCGCATATGTCCACTCCGGAGCTTACCGAACCCCTGAGCCAGGGCGCCAGCCTTCTATTGAGGCCTGCGGAGGCACTGAATGTGGAGTTGTCATAGGCAAGGAGCAGGTTGCCTTCATCATCCCGTATTCTGGTCTTGGACTGCCCGCCGTTGGCCAACACGCTCCAGCCAAAGGGGGAATGGGCCTTCTGGATATGGCTGTACCCTGCCAGCGCCCGCCAGCCGCTGGAGGTGACAAAGCCGCCTGCGGCAGCCTGGTCCATAAGGCCGAAAGCGTTGTTGTCCATTACCACCAGGCCGCCGCCCCAGCTGTCAGAGGCGGCATATGCAAAGGGAATAGGAAGCAGGGAGAACTTCTCTTCCACTGTAATATGCAAAGTGGAGCCGGAAACTGTGGCATCAGACAGGCTGAACAGCTGGGTCTTCTCCAGCTCTGCCTCCAGCTTCTTCCTGTCAAAAGATGCAGAGTCTGTCCCTTTGAACTTTTCCAGCATCTCCTGCATCACTGCAGGTTTTGTCCGTCTTAGTCCCTCTATTTTGATATCTGTTATAGTCTCACCCCAGGCGGAGAGTACCGGAAGCAGAAAAAGAAGGGCAGCAAGATGCAGCTTCAGCTTTTCCAATGCCATACTGTCTTTCCTATACTGCCCGGGAAGGGCGAGGCTTTGTTGAAGTCCGGGTTCCACTCGTCGGTCATCTCCTCTTCCTGTATAAAGCCATCCTCAATTCCAAGCTCATCCAGGTAGGAGTAGACCATATCCATCTCGCTCTTATCAAGAACCCGATCCGGGAACCCCTCCCCCTCGGCAGCCTTCGGCGAATACTGGAACATGACAGAGAGCAGCGCTTTTCCCATAAGGTTCTGGGCGTACCACTTCAAGAACCGCTCTGTCATCTCGACGTAACCTGGAATAACCAGGTGCCGTACTATGGTTCCTTCTATAATTTTGTTGTCTTTGAACACAATTTTCTTTGAATTGGCCATTTTCTCCACAGCCGCCTTGGCTGCCTCGGGATAATGGATAGCATTGAAGAAGGTGGCTGCAAATGTATGGTTCAGTGTTTTTATATCTGGTAAATATACGTCAATAAAGGAGTTCAGTGTGTCAACGGCTTCTGAACTCTCAAAGCCTGAGGAGTTCCAAAGGATTGGAATGCTCAGCCCTTTCCCCTTTGCCAAAGCAATTCCTTCAGCTATAGATGGGATGAACATGGTTCCTGTGACAAGGTTGATGTTCTCGGCTCCTGCTTCCTGCAGCTTAAGGCAGATATCTGCAAACTCCTCTATGGAAACTTCTCTGCCAAGGCCACCTCTGCTTATCTGATGGTTCTGGCAGAATCTGCACTGAAGTGTGCAGCCTGTGAAAAAGATAGTGCCGCTTCCCCCCTTCCCTGTGATAGGTGGTTCCTCCCCGTGGTGCAGCGTGGCACAGGCTATCCTCATGGCGCTGGTCTCTCTGCAGAAGCCCAGTCTGCCGGCAGTCCGGTCTACGCCGCAGGCACGGGGACATAAGGTACATGCGTCATATAATGAAAGAAGAGATTTTCTATCCATCATTTTTATTGTAATTGACAAAAAAGAAAAGTCAATGTAGTTTAGAAAAACCTAAGCCGGTGTGGCGAAATTGGTAGACGCAGCAGACTCAAAATCTGCCGGTAGCAATACTGTATCGGTTCGAGTCCGATCACCGGTAATTTCCCTTACATCGAGAAACCTTCTCCAAGATATGTCTTCCGGGCCAGTTCGTTGGCAAGGATTTCATCCCTGCTTCCTGCAACCATGATCTGTCCATGGCTGATTATGTAGGCTCTGTCGGTTATATCC
>Ga0256405_10011277_pt1 | contig 11471 bp, 10 predicted proteins | sample RumenRJG_02DNA_FD_189096 | JGI IMG/M metagenome (GOLD analysis project Ga0256405, IMG submission 189096) | Bovine rumen microbial communities from Lethbridge, Alberta, Canada - RJG_02 | ecosystem: Host-associated > Mammals > Digestive system > Stomach > Rumen | place: Canada: Alberta...
CATCAGAATAGCCGCGGTGTCGAAAAAACCGGTTGCGTCTTATAAAGGAGGAGATACCTATGTCCTGTACAACTGTACTGGCTGGCAAAAATGCCACCAATGACCATTCAACCATGATCGCCCGGACAGATGACGGGCAGTTTGATGTAAAGCGCATTCACGTTGTTGAACCGGAGCATCAGCCCAAAACCTATAAAAGCGTCCTTTCGCACGTCCGGATTGATCTCCCCGATCATCCCATGCGTTACACCGCCTCACCCAACGTAGACCCAAAAAAAGGCATCTGGGCCGCTACCGGCATCAATGCCGCCAATGTTGGAATGACGGCAACAGAAACCATTACCTCAAACCCCCGTGTCCTTGCAGCCGACCCGCTGGTCACGCTGCAGAAAGCAAAAGGAAACCAGAAGGAAATCCCCGGTGGAATCGGCGAAGAGGATTTTGTCGTGCTGGTCCTGCCCTACATTCACAGTGCACGCGAAGGTGTTCGCCGGCTTGCCTCTCTCCTTGAACAGTATGGCACATATGAATCCAACGGCATCGCGTTCAACGATGAGAACGAAATATGGTGGCTGGAAACCATTGGCGGCCATCACTGGATGGCCAGGAAGGTTCCGGATGATGCCGTGGTCATCAACCCCAATCAGTTCGGCATGGACGCTTTTGATCTGGATGACGCCTTTGATGCACAAAAGGCCCATATGTGTTCATCGGATCTGCGGGAGTTCATCCGGGACAATCATCTTGATCTGAATCAGAACGGTGTCTTTAATCCACGGGATATTTTCGGTTCACACAGGGACAGGGACCACATCTACAATACGCCGCGTGCCTGGTTCATGGGACGGTATCTGACCCCTTACTCCCATACCTGGGACGGTCCGAATGCAGAATTCCATCCGGAAAGCGACAACATTCCCTGGGCACTTGTCCCGGACCGGAAAGTAGCCGCTGAGGATATCTCCTATCTTCTCTCAGGCCATTATCAGGGCACGCCTTATAATCCGTACACAAGTCATGACACCGGTCTGAGAGGCACTTACCGCTCCATCGGCATCAACCGGACCGGGGTCACCTCCATCTGCCAGATTCGAAGCGATGTTCCCAATGACATCAAGGGAATTGAGTGGATTTGCTTTGGTTCCACCACATTCAGTGCCTGGCTGCCTCTTTATACCAATGTTCCGCAAATGCCGGATTATCTGCGAAAAGTCACAACGGACGTTTCCACCTCCAATTTCTTCTGGAGCAGCCGGCTGATTGACGCCATGGCTGACAAATGTTATGCCGACTCCATTCAGGACATTGAGCGTTATCAGACTGCCGTTGCCGTTCGGGGACGTCAGCTGGTACGCGAATATGACCGCAAAATCGCCGAGACCGGTAATCTCTCACTGGCGGAGGAAGCAAACCGCAAACTGGCTCAGATGGCCCGGGAGGAAACAGAAAAGGCTCTGAACAAGATCCTTGAAATTTCCAGTACCCACATGAAAAACGGCTTCAGACTTGCCGATAACTGAACCCGGTCAAGGCTCTGAAAATCAAAAAGACAGTTTGGCATTTTATGCCGAACTGTCTTTTTTCATTCACCGAAACGATTTTTGAGTTCCCTTACTTTTGCAGCCGCTCAAAGACAATCTGCTCATCCGGCTGTCTCGAATTGTACCAGGAAAGACGAATCTCTCCGTCATTTTCCCCTTCCGCTCCCTCAAAATGGAAGATTCCGGAAACATCCTTTGCAACCGGTTCGCCAAGGTCGGGATTCTCCTCATCTGAAATCGGAACGTTATAGAAGGTGCCGTCCGAATAGACAAAACCGTCCAGATCACAATCATAAGCGATATTGGCCTTGAATACATAGGCGCCATGCGTGAGGGGCGACACAATCTCCACATTCCAGCCCCTGCCTTCATTTCTGGTCACTGTCATCTGTGTAAATTGTGTATTGACCTCTGCCCACTCACCGGAAAGAACCGGATCAAGGTCGCTGTCATCCGGCGAAGCCGTATAGGAGCCGCCCACATTCTCCGTAATTTTCCCGTCTTTTACCCGCAGGATGAAATCATGAACCTCATCGCAGACTCCCTCGACGAAGTGACGCACCGCCACATTCATCTCACCATCTGCCACCGGATCATACCTGACCTCGTATACCCCATCATTTGCCATTTTGGTCCCGCCAAGCCTGACCACGGAATTATCCTGGGAGAGATCATCTGCCACCCACTGTCCGGCATCTCCCTCACGGATTTTCAGGCGGAAATAATAGGACCCGTCCACAAATTCACCGACAGTATCCGCGTCCAGGCTCTGTTCATTACGCGGCGGAAAGACGGCAGCCATGGCATCCACCCACTGCTCCATGATCTTCAGGGCACTCATGCCTGTCTGATCCGGTGTGGCACGGTAAAGGGTGTTTTTCCCATCCTTCTCCTGCCCGACCATCGTATCATTCCCGTAGAAGAACATGTAATACAGATTCTCTTTGGGGAAATTCAGAACAACATATTCACCATCCGGCCACTGTGACACATCCGTCTGTTCAAACCTGACATGATCCAGGAGCTGTGCCGCATATTTTGCCCCGTCTACCGCATCCGTTGAGAGTGTACCAACCTCCAGCGTGCTGAGTGTATACTCTTTTTCCTCATTGTTGCGGATTTTCAGGAGTGACTGTTCAATGTCTGTCCTGTTTTCTGCTGTGCAGACACTCAAAATAAACAGCATTGTCACTGCAAGAATTACACCTATTGTCTTTTTCATGTGATTTCCTTTCCGGGCATCCTGCCCCGTTTATTCGTTCTGCTCATTTTCGGTACGGCACCGTGAAATCGCGTATGATCTCCACATCTTCTTCCCTTTTTACAAGTCAGGAAGCTGTCATTTGCCGCAGCATCTTTGCTAAAACTCAAGCCCGGCAAACTGTCTCTGCTTTCCCGGAAATAAGAGCATCCGGTATCTCAGGTATTTACACTGGTTTATACGAACGATAAATCCAGCTGGCAATTCCTGAGGTACAGTCTTGCATAAACCCAGGCATAAATGCACAGCTGGCCGTACCTTCGAATTCGGGATAACGGCCAGCTGTGCATTATTGTCGCTCTTTCTGTTGCATAGAGACCTTGCCTGAATGCCTTCCGACGGGATCTGAACAAACCATCGGTTCCTTATCAAGAACGAAAAAATCCGCAGACTGCCTGGTATAGTGCCTGTTTTCAGAAATTAAAGAAAAGAAATGGTATGGACCTTGGTATTGGATTCTCCGCCCGCAAGACGAATGCAGCCAGGTTTATGCTCAATCTGCATGTCAGTATCAGTATAATCCGGTGCATTGGACCATGGCTCAATGCAGATATAGTCCGCACCCGGTTTTGTCCACAGCATGAGTACATCCACATCCGGATAGTCAACCTGAACCTTATGGGAATCGTTCCGGTTCACAAGCGTGACAGAACGACTTTTCAGTTTCGGGAACACCAGTGCATCCACTGCAAAATAGTCCGTCTTCAGAGGAAGCTCCTTCGTTTTCTCCATCATGACTACCGGTTCCGGCTTGATCAGGTTGCCCACCAGAACGTAATTTTCCAGTTTTTCCTCTTTTTCAAACTCAATGGTGCAGCCCTCAAGCCCGCCAGGCGTTGCATACGCCTCATGTGAACCAATGCCGTAGAAGAATGGAACATTTCCCCTGTTCTCTACTGTATAGGCGATAACAAGGCTTCTCTCTTTCAGGGTATACGTGCACCTGAACACGTAGTCAAACGGGAAGCCCTCATGCTTTTCTGTCAGTTCAAATACTGCCTCATTTTCCTTTGTCCCGGCTACTTTCCAGTCACACAGTTTGGCAAAACCATGCTTGGTCATCGGATAGCGTTTTCCATCCAGATAGTATGCATCCTCTTTCAGGCCGCCGCATACCGGGAACATAATCGGCGCATGGCTGGCCCAGAATTTGGGATCCGCCTGCCAGATGTATTCATGCCCATCCGTTCCTTTCACAGACTGAAGCTCGGCTCCTTTCGGTGAAATTTCCACGGTGAGATATGCATTTTTAATCGTTACCATATTCATTACCTCCATTTTTTCAGAGCTCCCATCGGCTCCTCTCAGCCCCTATTTTACACATTCCACCCTTTTCCCGCAAGACTCCCCTGTTTTTTCAGACTCAACGGCCACTCCCGCCAATCATCGGGTATCTGTTCACTTTCACTGAGCTTATTTCCTGTTCCGAATGCGCTTTGGAATCATCCCGCCAAACAGAATCATAAAGAAATCCGAAATATGCCACAGCTGCGTTGCCAGTCCGCCAAGAAACAGAAACAGTCCGATGCTGACCTGATCAGTCAGCATCAGAAAAGCAAACATATCTGAACGGCCGAGCAGCCAGGCACCCAGGACAAACGCTGCAGTCCCCAGACACTGCAGAATTCCCGTCACAATGCAGCGCATGTAAAACCGGTGCACGCCGGCAAAGCCAAACGCCAGCGCAAGAAAAGCTGCCAGTCCCCTCGACTTGCCCGCCCAGCATTCCCGGATTCCCCTTTCCCGCTCCGACCGCCGGGATACACTCTCCGCCAGTGCCTGCAAGGCTACCCCGGCAAGAAGAATCAGCAGAATAACCGAACTTCCCTTCTGATTTCCCGGAGAAATCTTTCTCCCCGAAAACAGTTCAATCAAACCTTTTCCAAATCCGGTTGTCAAAAAAGCTCTTGCCAAATTCTGCAGCAAGATAAACATCCTGTCTTTTCCTCCTTAAATCCACAGCCTGATCTTTGGGCACCGCTGCTTTTTTGATGCTCATACTTGACAAACTACCGCTATGCGGCAGGCCCAATCCTCCTTAAATCCACAGCTTGATCTTTGGGCACCGCTGCTTTTCCAGCAAAATTACACAATGAACAATCTCCGTCAGATCATCCAGCGTCTGAAACGGATACATCATTGCCTGTCCTTCATTTTGTCTCTGATCAGGTCTTTGTTTATCCACCAATCCAGCCATGCGGCCATAAGAATCACTGATGAAATTATACCTGAAAAACGCCTGTTCTACAACGACGGGATGCATCATTCCGGCTTTGAACAGGCTTGATGAAACACAGGCAAGGTGTTAAAATAGCGCGGAATTTGATTAATGATCTACGAGGTGTTCATGGCAAAGCAACTCCATTCCATTCCCATGACGGAAGGACCGCTTGGAAGGTCCATCTTCATATTTTCAGCCCCCCTGATGCTTTCAAATCTGCTTCAGGTTGTCTTTAACATGTCAGACATTGCCGTGGTCGGCCATTTTGCCGGTTCTGCCGCCCTCGGTTCTGTCGGCTCTACCGCGCAGCTGGTTTCCCTGTTTACCGCATTTCTGATCGGCATGGGCTCCGGCATCAATGTCCTGATCGCCCGGCACTACGGATCAGGGCAGAAGAATAGTACGGAAAGTGCTGTCCATACGGCTTTGACGCTTTCCATTCTGACCGGAATTGTCATCTGCATCGCCGGACAGCTTCTGGTCCGGCCAATTCTGGTCCTGTTCGAAACAAAACCCGAACTGCTCGCAGGTGCCGTCCTGTATGTCCGTCTGTATTTTCTCGGAATCCCGGCAATGGCGGTTTATAACTTCGGCAGCGCGGTTTACGATGCGATCGGCAACACAAAGCGTCCGCTGTTCTTCCTTTCCCTTGCCGGGATTCTCAATGTCCTTCTCAATCTCTTTTTCGTGATTGTCCTTAAATGGGATGTGGCCGGTGTTGCCGTTGCCAGTGCGGTATCCCAGTTCATCGCCTCCATTCTGATCCTTCGGGCGCTGATGAAGGAGACGGACTGTTTCGCCATTCATCTGAACCGGCTTCGTCTGGACAGGGACAAAGTGCGCTCGCTTCTCTCCATCAGCCTGATGGCGGGACTGCAGACCGCCATTTTTCCTCTGGCCAATCTCTTCATTCAGTCCGGCGTCAACAGTTTTGATGCCCTCATGGTTGCCGGAAACGCCGCTGCGGCCAATGCAGACAGCATTGTTTACGGAACAATGGATGCCTTCTATATTGCCTGCTCCAGTTTCATGAGCCAGAACTATGGAGCCGGGAAAAAGAAGCGTGTCATCCATTCCTACCTGTGGTCTCTCTTCTGGTCCTTTGGCAGCGCTTTCCTGTTAGGCCTGTTCCTTTTTCTCAATGGTCCCGCCTTTCTCGGGATCTTCACATCGGACCCCTCCGTCATCAGCAGCGGCCTGCTGCGCCTCAATATCATGGCCTTCTCCTATCCGTTTTCTGCCTTCATGGACTGCACCATCGCCGCCTCGAGATCGCTTGGGCTTACAACCGTGCCTACCGTGATCGTGCTCTTTGGCTCATGCCTGTTCCGCATCCTGTGGGTCAAAACCATCTTCGCCCATTTCCGCACCATTCCCTCCCTGTATCTGCTCTACATCTTTTCCTGGGGAATCACCGCCTTCTTCGAAATTGCCTATTTCATTCGAAGCTGGAAACGAATCTCCAAACGGATGGACCTGTATCAGGCACGCTGAACATGTTCTCCGGAAGGGGAAAAGTTGCCGCACGGCGGCAGTTTATCTGATCCCGTCCTCAGACATATGAACACCGTTGAGAAGGAGAGTCCCTTGCGCAAACTAAATCAAAAAATACAGACAATCGCTCAGAAATATCCGCGTGTGACACAGATTCTGCTCAGCCCGGACCTGCGAACAAATGCCAGTCTTTACTTTTCCTCCGGGATGAGTCTCATCTTTACGCTGTTTTGTTTCATTTCCGGTCTGTTCGGAAATACAAGATGGTTTATGACCCTTGGCGTGTACAATTTTGTTCTTACCTTCCTCCGGCTGATTCCGGCCATTGACATGCGCAGGCAGCTCACACGGCCGCTGCCTGCGGATGAGCGGATCCGGCATGATGCCCGAATCTCCCAGATCATCGGCATTCTGCTGCTCATCCTCAATCTGGCTTTCATTGGGATCATCTCCGAGACCATCATCCGGGACCACGCATTCCACTATCATCCGCTCGTGATGTTCTTCATGGTTCCCTTTACTCTCATCAACTTTATCATCATAGCCGTTGACGCTTTCCGGCACCGCAGGGAAGGGATGACCCTTGCCCATACCCTCCGGGTCATCAACATGAATCTCGGCCTGATCTCGCTGTATACCATGCAGACCGCCGTTCTGCATACCTATGTTTCACGCGAACTGCTCCGTTTCATTCTCAACCTGACCACATCCAGCCTGATCTTTATTGCGATGATCCGCATCAATATCCGCCTGATCCTCACCGCCCGAAAGGCGCTGAACACGCCGGCGGAATCCGCCCAATAACATAAGCCGCTGCCGAACAATCGGCAGCGGCTTTTTTCACGAATCGTCTGTTTTGTCCCAGGCCTGTTTCCCCGGATTCTCTGTGTCCATTACCGGTCCTGTTTCCACCTCACCGTAATCACAAGGTCCTCAGCGGCGTCCACATCCAGGAAAAACATGCATTTCCTTTCCTCCACGCTGTATCCGGGCTGTTCATCCGGCCGGATCTCCTTCCCGTTGAAGGTGACCCGGTCCACTGCGCAGCCGGCGTCCGGCTCAAGGACCAGGGATACTCGTTTCCCGTTTGGAACGTCATATTCCGTCCATCCTCCCTGCATTCCGGAGGAGTAGGTATACCCGTCTGCCCGAAGACTCACCTGTCCTCCCTTATCGGTGATCAGGCTGACCAGATGAGACGTTTCCCCGGGCAAAATGTAAATCTTCAGCGGATCCGTATTCTTTCCCGCACTGGAGATAACCCGGATTCTTGTCCCTTTTGTATCCCCGAGAAAAGCAAATCCGGAATCATATCGCTGTTCCGACACCGTCGTGCTGCTCGCCGTAAACCGGCTGCCCTTCACGACCAGCGGGGATGTTTTGGGAAAGCAGAGTCTCGAAAGGAGTCCCTCCTCTACAATCACTGACTCAGAGTATCCGGCATAGGTTTCCGCATCAATCAGCTTCGAAAACTCGTTCGTCTTTCCGCTCATCCGGCTTTTGTTTATTCCGTTGACGGTAAACAGAAATCCTTCTTCCTCTTCCGTATCAATCACCAGTTCAAGATCATACAGGATGCCAAAATGTTTCTTCTGCATAATTGACAGGGGTGAGATTGAAAACGCCTCCCCCGGGCTGTTTCTCATGCAGCAAAGCATCAGTCTGTCCAGATATTCCCCGTTGCCTTTTTTCCCGACAACCGTAATCTCTCTGAAATTCAGATGAACATCCGCTCTTTCGCCATCTCTCCCAACCGCAGCATCCGGAAAGGTCAGCTCCAGGGACCCAAGTGACAGCACATCTTCCTGCATCTGAACATGCTCTGCCAGAATGTTTCCCTCTGAATCCGCGGAAAACACCACCTTTCCCGCCGGCTTCTGTTCCATCTGCATCCGTTCGGGCGTCAGCATTGCGGTGTCAATCCGAACAGTTGCAATGGGGACAGACCGGGCAAAGTTATCCACCGTCCCTGCCTTCAGTTTCTGAATCTCCGCAAACGCAGCCCCCCCGGGGCCTGCAAGTCCCCAAAGACAGATCAGGACACACAGAATCCGTTTCAACAATCCCCGCATACAATCCTCTCTTCGTCAAAAATGTCCATGCCCTTGTTCAGCTGTTGCTTCCCTCCTGATGGACTTTCCGGATGATCTCCTCAAAAATCTCAGTCAGTTCAGGCTCATCCGAAAACCGGAAATCCCGCAACGAGGTGTTGTCATCGTCATAAAACAGGATCGCCTTCAGCTGCGGATTCTCCTCAATCAACGGAAGAAGACTCTTTAAATAGGCAGCTCTTTCCGAAAGATCATCATTCGCATACGCAAATTCGGAGATAATCTGAGGCCTCCCGTATTTTTTATGCCAGTCCTGAATGCCGGCCCGCCGGTAATAGTCCAGGGCATCCGCATAGTGGATATCGTAGTACTCCTTCACCGTCAGGTTCAATGTGACACCGACGTAATCCACATACTGATCTCCCGGATAGTACGGCTCTGCATACTGGTCCGCGTGATTGGGCGACCATACCCATTTGATATTGGGACAGATCTCTCTCCCCAGATCCACCACATGCTTCCACGCAGAAATATACACGGCGGGATCCAGTCCCTGCCACTCATACCAGCTGAACTGATACTGCGGTCTGCTCTCCATTTCATGCGCAAAACGGATCAGGACCTCGTTATCCGGACAGAGCGCCCGAATTGTCTCAAAATAGGCGGTCAGATAGGCATCGAACTCTCCGGATTCAATTCCCTCCATGGAAACCCCCAGCGGTTCCCAGGTAATCATGGGAACCGCCAGGCCCTGTCCGCACGCCCTGAGCTTATCTTCCTGTATCTCCCCAAACCATGTTTCAAACCATCCCAGCAGCCCCGGCCGTTCCTGAAACCGGTTGAATACGGCAAGCTCGGAGGTATGAATGCCGATTGTGCAGTGTTCATCACTCAGTGCAGGCAAACGCACCTCTGTTTCCGCATTTACCTGCAGAGGAAGCAAAAACATCACTGCCGCCAGGGACAGGCATACACGATGCAGATATCTGCTGATCATCCCCTTTATCCTTCTATGCAGCGGAGTTCTCTTGAAACCGCGTTGAGAACCTGTGCCCCATCCTCCGTCACACAGACCAGATCTTCAATGCGCACACCAAATTTCCCCGGCAGATAGATGCCCGGTTCAACGGAAAAACACATGCCCGGCCGGCACACGGCTGTTCCCGTCCGGCTGACATCCGGGTATTCATGGCATTCCAGTCCGATTCCGTGTCCGGTCCGATGAATGAAATACTTTCCATACCCCGCGTCCTCAATCACCTGGCGGGCTGCGCGGTCCACTTCACAAACCGGAACCCCGGGACGAACCGCCGCTCTTCCGGCTTCATTCGCTTTGCGTACCAGCTCATACACGCGTTTCTGCTCATCTGTCGGTTCTCCCAGGAAAACGGTCCGTGTCATATCACTGCAGTAATCCTGCCAGACCAGTCCGACATCAATGATCACGGAATCGCCTGCTTTCAGCCGGGTCACGCGGTCTGAACTGTGATGCGGTTCGGCGCAGTTGGGTCCATAGCAAATAAGAGGATCAAAGCTCATCCCGGTGGCCCCTCTGGCTGTGGCCTCCCGGGTATACAGTTCCGCGCCGTCCATCTCGCTCATTCCCGGATGCAGACCGGCAATCACCGCTTCAATCGTTTCATCATTTTTCCGGGAGCTTTCCACCATGCGGCGAATCTCGTCCTCATCCTTGTACAGTCTGGCCAGATCCACTGCGGATGAACCCACCACCGGGACAATTCCCCTGCGCTGCTCCATCAGGCGAATGGTAAACTGACTGGGCCAGAACTTGTCAATCCCGATCTTTCCATCCGTCAGGCCCGCCGCCAGAACCGCGACGCAGTCCTCGGTATCATCAAACTCCACCAGAGGAACCTCCACATTCCCGCTGAGGGCGAACAGCCGGTTCGCATACAGGCAGCATTCCCCGTTTTCCTTCACCAGGAACGCCAGCATCCGTTCACCAGGCTGAATCCATTTGCCCGTCAGATAAAAAACAGAAGCCGGAGAGCTGACAAGGAGCTGGGAAATTCCCAGATCATGCATCCCGGCAATCACTTTTTCAATTCGCGCTGTGTTCATTTTTGCAAACCTCATTTCTCTTTCGATGCTCCTCATTTTACTGCCCCACTGCACAAAAATCAATCCCGCAAGATTCATAACAAACCTTAGAGATTTTTGCTCCTTTCACAGAGGGGTCTACACGCTTCAGCGTGACCTGCCTGGATATTGGGCCGTCAGCCGGAGAAAGACTGAGCAGCTTAAAATCAGAAAAGACTGTTGCCAATGCAACAGCCTTTTCGTATGTCCTTGCGATCAGACGATGGATACCTTGCCCTTGCTGACTTTGAAGAAAATGAGCAGGAGCGCTCCGCTGGTCAGTGTGAGGATGGAGGCCAGCGCGGCACCGGTGCCGACTGAGTTGCGGACGATTGCCGTATAACTGGCCACGGTGATGGTCGCTGTCTTGCCGGTATAGAGCATGATGGAGGTGGACAGCTCATTGATGCAGGTAACCCACGAGATGATGGCGCCGCTCAGGACACCGGGGAGCATCATGCGCACGGTCACCTTTGCAAAGGTCTTCATCGGGGAAACGCCCAGATTGATGGATGCCTCTTCAATGGAGGGATCCATCTGCATGAGGAACGCGCTTCCGGAACGGACCGTATAGGGCATCTTACGGATAATCATTGAAATGATGATGATGCTCGCGGTGCCGGTCAGCCGGATGACGGTTCCATCCGCCGTGCGTCCCAGGTTGTTGAACGCCACAATGTAACACAGGCCCAGAACAGAACCGGGGATGACGTACGGCGCCATCATGAGCATATCCAGGGCACCGCCGGTTTTGCCGCGGCGGCGGACGATGACATAGCTCATCAGGATGCCGAGGATCAGAA
>Ga0256405_10011279_pt1 | contig 11468 bp, 9 predicted proteins | sample RumenRJG_02DNA_FD_189096 | JGI IMG/M metagenome (GOLD analysis project Ga0256405, IMG submission 189096) | Bovine rumen microbial communities from Lethbridge, Alberta, Canada - RJG_02 | ecosystem: Host-associated > Mammals > Digestive system > Stomach > Rumen | place: Canada: Alberta | collected...
GGCAAGACCGACTATTACCCGGTCAACGGCGTTGCCCAGGCTCTGTACCGCATCTATCAGACCCAGTACGGCGATTGGGAGATCTGGCACGTCACCGACAAGAAGGTCCGCAAGATCCTTGAGAAGTGCGTGAGCAAGAAGATCAACTCCTTCCCGCAGACCCGCCACCGCGTGATCGCCTGGTCCTGCGCACCGCTGTATTATTCCAACTGGTGCACCTGGGCCTACAACTGCTGGGGCCTGAATGTCATCATCAACATGGACTCTCTGATGTTCGACATGACCATCCGCACCGATTCCTACGAGCATACGCTTGAGGATATGACCCAGTATCATCTCTGGGCTCCGATGCGCCGCATGGCCGTCGGCGGCATGAAGCACATGTTCGAGCTCTGGGAGTATATGGAGAAGTTCAACTGCGACATGGTCGCCATGTACGACCAGCTCCAGTGCAAGGGCGTCCAGGGTCTGCACGGCCTGTTCGAGGACGAGTTCCGCGACAGAAACATCAAGGCCTTCTGGGTTCCGCACGCGCTGCCTGACAGCCGTACCGTCTCCCGTGCCGAGATCCGCCGTCTCATCAACGACTACATGACCACGGTCATGCACGAAGAGCCTCTGGATCCGTCCCTGCTCGACTTTGACGATTCCATGACCTGGTAAGAGGAGGACAACATCGATGAAATGCAAATTCGGTAAATTTCTGTTGAAGCTTCTGGGCATCGGCCTGGTGCTGAATGTCGGTCTGTTCTGTGTGTTCTTCTTCGACCTCGACGGCAAGCTTCTCTTTAACGTTGTCGAGCCCTTCCTGAAGAACCATTACGACAACATGGAGCGCAAGGACACCCTGAAAGCTCCGTATGAGATGAACAAGTTCCCCAAGTACAGCTACGATTCTTAATAAAATAATCTTTAGGAGAGAATTTTCATGAAATATTTCGGCGGTTGCGACGTAGGTTCCACCTATACCAAGGCAGTTATCCTGGACGAGAACGGCAAGATGGTTGCCGACACCACCATCAAGAGCAAAATTAACTCCGAGCAGTCGGCCATCGCTGCCATGCAGGAGGTCATTGACCAGGTTCCCGAGCTGAACTCCAGCAAGGATCTGGCTTACCTCATCGGCACGGGCTACGGCCGCAACAAGGTTCCCTTTGCGGACGAGAACATCTCTGAGATCTCCTGCCACGCCATGGGCGTCCACGTGACGGACCCGAACGTCAAGGCCATCATCGATATCGGCGGCCAGGACGTCAAGGGCATCAGCATCGACACCGACGGCACGGTGAAGAACTTCGCCATGAACGACAAGTGCGCTGCCGGTACCGGCCGTTTCTTCGAGGCCATGGCCCGCTCCTTCGAGCTGAGCCTGCCCGAGTTCTCGAAGCTCTCCCTCACCGCGAAGAACGTCATCCCCATCACGGCCCAGTGCACCGTCTTTGCCGAGTCCGAGGTCATCACCCTGGTCGGCGAAGGCAAGCCCACGGACGAGATCGCCGCCGGCATCGAGATGGCGGTTGCCAAGCGCTGCTTCGTCATGGCCAAGAAGGCCGGCGCCACCGACAGCATCACCCTGACCGGTGGCTGCGCCAAGAACGACGGCCTGAAGGACGCCATCGAGCACGTCCTGAAGCTGAAGGTCATCAACCTCAAGACCGACCCGCAGCTCATGGGCGCTCTGGGCGCTGCCGAGTATGCCCGCCAGAAGGGTCTCGCGAAGAAGTAATCGCGCATAAAAACCCCATAAAGTTTGATCCGGCCTCTTATGAGGCCGGATTTTTTCATCACGGTCGGGCTCTTTTTTCTATTACCGGGTTCGCCTATGCCTATGATCACCCTGTCAGATCAGGAACACTTCCTGTTCAATGGTGACGCCGCAGGACAGAATTTCGGCAATCGTCTCTCTAAACTCCGGAAACCGGCCTTTCTCTATTTCCTCCTGCAGACGGGTTAAATAAGCTTTTTCCCGCATGAGCCCATGCTCGCGATGGATTCTTACATTCTCGGCTGCCATGCGCATCGGTTGAAGTGTCGGGAAGATTGTCTTGAGGCGCTCGAACATCAGAAATCCGCCCAGATCAATATCCGCCCAGAATTGTACCGATTGCTCAGTCGTCACCGATTTTGCAAGTTTCTCAAAAAAAGCTTTGCGCTGTGGGCTGAGGATTCCTCCGTGGTACAGCACGAGCTCATCCTCTTTCTTTTCGGTGATCAGATATTCATCATAGTTGGTCTTGTTCTCGATAAATGTTATACAGCGAATGTGGTCAAGCTCAAATGTCCTGATATTCTCTACAGCTGTACCTGCAACCCCAATGCCCGAGTTGCCCATAGCCGCAATTTCCAAGCGCCCTGTTTCTGTCCGGATTGCACAGTCTCCGCAGAGTTCAAACAGCTCCGGTCGGACATAGATCCCCAGCATGGCCAGTTTCTCTCTTGCACTGATCTCCCTGGTCCCATTCATCTCCGTAAACTCCGGATCAAAGCGTGTGGCGATCCGAAGGAATTCATCCCGAACCTCTCTCTCGAAGGTCTTGCTGTCATGAAAGCATGCAATACTGAATGCACGCTGGGAAACCGGCGCTCCGTTCAATCCGTCATAAACCATGAAAGCCCGCAAAAGCAGTTCTAATAAGGTAAAATCCGTCTGGCAGAAGCCCGGGATGTGAAAGGTATTCCTGGCCTTGTCACAGACTTCTTCCTTCCAGGATATAATCCAGGCAGAACGGACGGAGCTCAGCATTTCTTCCACAGTCTTGATAAACGCCTCTGCGCGTGCTCGCGGATGAACTCTGCCGCAAAGCTGATATGCCTCCTCGGTTTTCTCAAGATTCAGGTTCAGAACCCCCATCAACTTCGGCCTTGCCCACTCAATCGTCACAATCCCCTGTTCCTGCAGGCTTTCCGCCGCGGCGTTCCAGGCATCACGAAGCTCTGCCGACTGATCATAGCGGTATTCCGGCAGTTCCTTCCGTTCAATTCGGAGCATCACACGGCGTTTTGAAACACCCGGTTCCAGGAGATGTTTGCTTGTTTCAAATCGATCCAGGAGACGGGAGAGAATCACATCCTGTTCTTTCATTCTGTCTGCTTACTCCACGGCAGGATCCGCATGGATCTTTTTCCTTTGTGCACCAGCAGTGTTCGGTCCGCCAGCGGCATGATATCGGCAATCTTGTCCGGAGGTGTACAGATAATTGCCTGCAGCTGCATTTTACGAAGAAGGTGGATGCTCTCCACGATTCTGTCGCTGTCCATCTTATTGAATGCCTCATCAAAAACCACCAGGCGGACCGTGTTGCTGATCCCGGAAGAATGATTGTTCACCTGATACAGCTGGGCAAAGGAGGCCAGCACTGCGATATAGAACGGCGTCTGGGTTTCGCCGCCCGATTTTTTGTTCAGCGTCTGAGAAAGCAGCTGTCTGTTTCCCTCTCGGTCCGTGGTTTCCAGGTCAAACTTTAGATAGGTCCGGAAGTCCGTATACCGCTCGATGTTCTGCTGCAGTTCACTCTGTCTTCGTGCGTTGAGCTGGGTGTCGTCTGAGATCGCAATGCGGTTAAACAGGTCTTCTATCAGCGTGCTGTACTTCTCCTGGAACTCCCAGGTGAACAGACCGCCCTCTCCTTCCATGAGCTCCGGAGCCATGATCATGTCATAGTATTCCGCATAGTCCGGGTTCCGGTCAGCACGGAACTGATACTGTTCCGAACCAAACTGTGCATATTTCAATGCCTTGTTCAGATTTCTGACCTGGTCCTGTACCTGTTTGATGCTGGACTGAAGCTTGTAGAGAAAATCATTCTGAAACTGTTCCAGCGCACTTTCACGTGCCTTCCGGATTTTCTCCCGATACTGAGGCAGCTCGCTCTCTTCCAGAATTGCAAGTTTCTCTGCAAATTCCTCATTGTGCGGCGCATCGATCACATAGGAACAGGGCTGATAGCTCTGCACATAGACTGTCCTTGCGCGGATCAGTTTCTCCCGGGCGTTACGCTGCTCCGCATCCGATTGGCTGAGGCGCCGGCCGAAATTTTCTGCCACCGTGGCCGCCCGTTTCAGTCTCCTGAGCTCCAGGGCATAGCGTGGAAGGCCGATTCTCTGTACAAAGTCTTCCGTAAAACGCTCCTGCAGGCTGTCTTCCTTCTCTTTCAAACCTTTCTCTTTTGCAGGGAGTATTTCAAACTCCAGGGCGCGTACTTTCTCCTGTAAAGCCCCAATCTCCTGTCCGGTTTTCTTTGTCTGTGCCCTGAGTTCGTCGATTTCAGCCTGCAATTCTTTCATTTCCGCTCTTCTGGCGTCCAGCCAGAAAAGATCCAGTCCTGCAAGCTCCTCATCCAGTCGGTCCAGTTCGGTATTAATCTCAAGGCCGCGAAGGTAGTCTTTCCGGCACTGTGAAATCCGTTCCAGAAAAACCGCATTGAATATGTATTCGTGATCCTTTATTCCATCCAGAAACTGATATACCGGAAGAATCCTCTGAAGAGTCTTTCCTAACGTCAGCAATTCCGCTTCCAGCCGTCGGATACGGATCTGAACAGCCTTCCGACCGATGAAGGCGTCCTCCATCTGTTGCCTGCGAAGAGGTCTCGCCACATAGCCCTGAAACAGCATACCTTCCTGCGTAATTGCAGTCCTGTGCTTGCGAAGCTGACTGACATGCGCACAGCATACCACATGTCCGAGCAGGTAATCGACATAGTCTCTCGCCAGGGCATTGTCTGTTACCACCTTGTTTGCCAGGCTGTCATCCCAGCGCTGCAGCTTTTCCTTTTCCCTTAGTTTCTCCAGATCCACCAGTCCGAAGGACTGCCTGGGGTATTCTCCCTTCATGCGGTTAAACAGCTCCAGCGCCTCTCCATAAACGGCAGGCTCTACCAGCAGATAAAACTTCTGCGTGTTCAGATAGCCCTCCACCGCGCCGCGCCACGCATCTTCCCCGTCGGCAATTTCCAGCACATCGGCCAGAATCTCGATTTCTGTCCCTCTTCCCGGTTTTTTCAGTCCTTCTGTCAGGCGCTGCTTCAGATCCAGGAGCCCTTCCGGATAGTCCTTGATATCCCTGCGCAGCCTGGAAAGGGTAGCCTCCATTTCCGACTGCTGTTTCTGCAGCTCCTGTACCTGCATTCCAAGTGCATAGGATGTCTCTCTCACCGTCTGGGACAGTTCCTGGGATGCATCTGCCGCCGTTCTGAAGGTTTCGTCAGCAGCAGAAAACAGTTCTGTCCCGCTATCCTCCATCATACGGAACGCGTCCGAAGCCGCTTCCGCCGCTGTCTTTGTCCGGGTAAATCGGCTGTCCTGAGTACAGTCGCCGATTTTTTCCTGCAGGCTCCGTACAAATTTTGCCTCTCTTTGAATATGCCCCAGCGTGGCCTGCAGCTCCGCTGCCAGTCTCGCCTGTTCGCTGATCAGGGTCTGCTTTTCTGCTTTCAGTCGGTGTTCCGCCTGCTGGACCTCGCTCCTGGCACATTCTGCGGCGATCGTATCCTTGCGGAGTTCCTTTTCCTGAATTTTCTCTTCTGCCTCGCCGAGCTCCTGTTTCAGGAGCTCCATTTTATCCCGGTTCGCGTCCCGTTCCAGTTTGAGCTGCCGGATGGTCTCTGCCAGATCCTCTTTTCCTCCCCATGCGGCCAGGAACTCATGCTGACGGTAGTTATCCGTGCAACGCTGCAGTTCTGTGTAGTCCGCGGCGATCTCTTTCAGCTTTGACGCCTGCTCTTCCTGCCGCTGGGCAATCTCTTCGTGCCGCTTATATTCGCGGATATTCTGCTGCATTGCCTCAATATTGATACCTGTGCCCTCCGCGGTATCGCAGATATTCTCTGTAATAAACTGCCGGATATCTACGATCGGTCGGAAGGATACCGCCCTCTTCAGCATATGAAATACCTGCTCCGTATGGACATTCCACTTGGCCAGGACATCGGCGCGGTATTCCTTGTTGCTGTCATAGATTCTGCTGAGAGTTTTGTACTCGGCGTTCAGGTATTTGCGCAGTGCCGCAATTTCCATCGGCCTGCGCTCCACGATGAAGCAATTCTCAGGGATAGGCCCGGAATAGGAAAAATACCGCTGCTGCATGGATCCGTCGCTCCGGCAGTCAAAGATGCTTCCCAGGGAGAAAAACGTTCCCTGCAGATCGTCCAGAAACTCACATACAATGTAACTGCTGAAGTCTTTTCCCCTCCGGCTGTTTTCCGAGTTTCCGTCGATATCGGCACGCAGATATCCGTCCAGCGTACGCTGCGAGCTCTCATTTGCCGCCTTGTTGAAGTTTCGGGCATTGGTTTCTCCCAGCAGCACAATCTGAAGAGCATCAATGACCGTCGACTTGCCTGCGCCTGTTTTCCCGGTGAGGAAGTTAATCTCGCCGAGTTCAATCAGCTGTTTTCCGTAATACAGCCAGTTAATCAGCAGGATCCTCGTCAGCTTCTTCACTGTCCTCCTCCTTTCTCATCTGGGAAACCACTGTGTTCAGTTTCTCACTGGATACCACGGTCAGGATGGTCGGCAAAATCACAAACCGGCATTCCTTCTGACCGTATTTTCCGCTGATCCGCTGGATGACATTGTGGTCCTCCAGGATATTGAGCGCTCTTCGGACCTCGTCCATGTTGGGGCGGGACGGGAGGATGGCATAATCGGTCACGACTTTCTCCAAAACGTCGCGGACCGTGCAGAGCACATCGTGATCCAGTCCTATACGGTTTGCATTTTCGTCATAGATCATTCGCAGCGCCAGCAGGATTGCCGTCGGCGTCTTGGTCAAGCTGCAGCGGTTGGCCTCCTCCGTGCTGGTGACATAGAAATACCCGTTATAGGGGTCGCTGTGCAGCTCCCAGTCCATCATACGGAGATAGTCCGCGATATCCTCTTCATGCTGTACGAGGAAATAATAGTCCGGGTTATTGACCGTTCCCTGATCCGCCCGGTACAGATTCTTCACAAGATAGGTCCGCGCCAGCAGCTGGCTGCAGACGGATTTGAACTGTTCCGTTTCTTTCTGGGAATAGCTTCGGATGTTCTCCAGGCTCATTTTTTCCCCTCCCTCCGGGAGAATTTCAGCTGCGGTACCGTGTAGATACCGTTAACCAGGCTGCTTTCCAGGCTGTCCGCCTGATAGAAAGAATCCCTGTCTTCGCTCATGAGCATGGCAAGAATACTCATGAGGTAGCCTTCGTCATCTTCCAGTCCAAAGTCTCCGGAGTAAACCACGGGGCTTTGTGCAAAAAGCTGCTGCATATAGTCTCTGACAGCCTGTTTCCCATACCGGGCATGAAGCAGTTCCTCTGCTTCATGCCTCGCTTCTTCATCCGGGCCGCTTTCCTCTTCAATCAGAATCGGTTCCGTGAGGCTCCTTTTTCTCGGCCGACTGCTGCTCCAAAGGCTTTTCTCCGTCAGAAATGACTGCTCATACAGCTGAAAGGCATCCTGAATCTGTTCCACGAGCGCGGAGGAACGCCTGTTACGGGAGAGCGCCGTCAGCATCTCATTCAGATTTCCGCGGATGTTTTGATCTCGATTCGTAAGGTTTTCGATTTTCTGAGTTGTCGCGCGGGTATACCGCCGCACCTGACTGTCGATTTCGTCCAGATAATCCCGTTCCAGGCTCTCATAGCGCTCTTTGACCCAATAGATTTTGGTCAGGAGATCACTCCGGCATGCATCGACGGACGCCCCTCTCTGATCCTGAAACGCAGCATTGGAGATGCTGTAGAGAATTGCATCATCTTCAATCCAGCGGTTCAGGATGATCAGGATCGGGACTTTGTACTTGGGGACAGAATCCTTGACCTTCAGCGGCCGGATGTAGGTCTCCACGACCTTCTGGCCGAAGTCATCAAAGTGCGCTGCAAGGACCTTGTTCACATCCTGAAGCTCTATCTGAAGCTGGAAATAGTGCCGGACATTATGATAGACCATCTGCAGCAGTTTTACCAGCGCCTGCGTATTATCATAGGCGTTATAGACTGCCGTCATCCGCTCGTAGGCATCTGCTCCCTCGTCCGCAACCTTCAGTGTGGAATAGGTACTGAGGACGTAGGAATAACCTCTGGCAGGCTGATCTTCCGTCAGCTGGTGAAACAGCTCCAGAAGCCGGCTGCTGTAAGCCGGAACCGTAATGTATTCTTCAAAGTCCTCTCCGCGTTCCTTCTCAAACCAGCCTTTGTTGCAGAGTTTGCGGATGAGGAAACGTGCCCGCCCCGAAATGTCCTTCAGTTCTTCTTCGTCAATGTCTTCTTCACTATCGAAGTTTGCTTCGGCAAGCTGGGCTTCCAGCCGGGAGCGAAGCATCGAATACAGTGTAATCTCCGGGATTTTGAGGTTGTCCCGATAAGCTTCATATAGGACGTCCAGCGCATCGGCATAGAGACGCCGGTTCGGCGAAGCCAGCACGGAAAACAGCTCTGCCGGCAGTGCAGAAAATAGATTCATCCTGTTTCCTCCGCATTTACAAATACCGTTCCAGATTCTGGATCAGATACAAGGGCAGGCTTACTGTTGTCGTGCCGTTTTCCTCGTTTACACCGATGTTCTTCAGCGACAGCTTAAAGCCTGTCTGAATATTGTATTTCCTGCAGAACTGACGGTAGCTTTTCGCCATGGTATTGGTTGCGGATTTTACTTCAATCGGCACAATCTTTCCCCTGCTTTCGATCAGGAAGTCCAGTTCCGCCTGATTCCCGGACCGCCAGTAAAAGGGCTCATAGCCCTTTGTTTTCAGCTGGTTCTGTACATAGTTCTCCGTCAGGGCACCCTTGAAACCTGTAAAGCCGTCGTCGCCTTCCAGAATTGTTCTGTAGTACACGCCTGCTTTTCTGCGCAGCAGTCCGACATCCGCCATGTATACCTTAAAGGAAGCGGCATCCGCGCAGAAGCTCAGAGGAAGCGACGGTGTCTGGACGAGCTCCGTCTGGTAAACAAGACCTGCATCCTTCAGCCAGATAAGCGCGTTTTCCAATTCCGCCGCGCGTTTTCCTTCCCTGACATGCGAGAAAATAAATTTATTGTTTTCTTTTGCCAGCTGCTTTGGCACTGAATCCCAGACCCAGTGGATTTTCGGAACTTCTGCCGGAGGGGCGTGTTTGGAAAAGTCAGCCGCATAATCCTCCAGGATCCGGTCTTGCTCCAGCTCCGCCTCTTCGTACTGATGTGTTTCGCACCAAGTCCGGACCACCGCCGGCATCCCCCCGACAATCAGGTAGTTTCGAAATGCCTTTTCAAGAGGAACAGCGCAAAGCTCAGGGATCGGCACGTCCTTTTCCCTGCTCGAAGATAGTTCAAGATATTTTTTTCCGTCATCTGCTTGCAAAAATTCTTCAAATGACATGGGAAACATCTGAAGTCGGTCAATCTTGCCAACCGGAAAGGAAACACTCTGTCGCTTGATCTCTACTCCCAGCAGGGATCCGGCACACATGACATGCAGTTCCGGCAGATCTTCGCAGAAATATTTGAGTGAAGTAATCGCCTTTGGGCATTCCTGGATTTCATCAAAAATCAGAATGGTCCTGCCTGCTTCAATCGGATATCCAAAGTATAGGCTGCCCAGTTCCCGCACAATCCTCTCCGGGTTCAGATCATATTCAAACAACTCTCTGACTCTGGTCTCCCGTTCAAAATTGATATAGGCAACCCGTTCAAAGAATTCTTCCGCAAAAGCCTTCATTACATATGTCTTTCCACACTGGCGCACACCGGTGATCAGCAGAGGTTTCCGCCTCGGGCTGTCCTTCCAACTAATCAACTCGTCTGTAATGGTTCGTTTCATCTTCCGCCACCTTCTTCCCCGCTTTTGTTTTTCTTATGTTTTTCTCTTTTTGTTATGCTCAATGCGCAATTGAAAAAGTAAGTTCCAGCCCTGAACAGTAGCATTTCAAGCAGTTTGCACGACCTGTTTCCAGCCTTGCAAACTTAACTGCCTGATTTGTAAAACTTACTGCTGTTTTGAACCCTTACTTTCTGCGCTTTCTTTTGCAAACTCCGCCACGCTGGAACTTACTCTTGCAAACCGGAACTTCGGATTGCATTTGAGCTTGCATTTGAGCCAATTTACGTTATCATAACAAATAAGGCACGAAATAGCAATGGATAATGTTGAAATTCATATGAATTCTGGCATAATCAACGTTCTTTTTGGCACGAATTTGAGCAATCATGCTACGGGCGGCACCAATGGCACAGTGATGGCATAGTGAAGAACTTCGCCATAAACGACTAGTGCGCCGCGGAGTACGCCCGCCAGAAGGGCCTCGCGAAGAAGTAAGCCCCCGCATAAATCCCCATAAAGTTCAATCCGGCCTCTCACGAGGCCGGATTTTTTATCTGTTTCTTCGGTTGTGCTCCGGCTGGCGATAGAACTCCTTCTTGGCGGCGAACATGTTGTTTTCCGCTTCTTTGATCAGCTCAGCCATGTTTATTTTGCCCCGTGTCTGCTCCTGAACGGACATTCCGAAGGAGACATGATACTTTTCCCTCGCCAGCTCCTGCCGGATCCGGTCAATCTCTGATAAGACTTCCTCTGTCTGACCGTCGACCCGAAACGCTGCAAACTCATCACCGCCGATTCGATAGGTATGTTCCCGCCCAAAATACTGCTGCATTTTTGAGGCAACTTCACGAAGCATTCTGTCTCCTGCCGAATGCCCTTCTCTGTTGTTCATTTCATGCAGGCCGTTTACATCGGCGTAAACACAGACCAGGCTTGATGTGCACATCTCTGGATATCCCTGCAGCCGTTTCTCGTAATGATTTCGGTTTTTGACGCCGGTCAACAGGTCGGTCTGGCCCATGTATTCAATCTGCCTGGACTGTGCAAGTGCCTGCATTTTGATCTTCATGATGAACAAGGAGGTGGCAATTGCGACCATCCCGAAGGTGATTGTGTTCCAGATATCGCTTTCTGCCACACCCGGGTCCTTGTAACGTGCAACGATTCCGCAGAATATCGCCGCAACAAGGGCAATCAGAGCGGATAAAGCAATCGGCCGATCATAAAACAGAAGCGGCGTCACCAGCAGAAAGACAATCGCCGAGACCGCCGGCATTTCTGCATGAAGCATCGAGATATGAATCCCGAATACATAAAGCGTAATTTCGAACAGATAGACGTACACCATGACAAACGCAGGCTGCTTTGGAAGGTAATATCGTGCACACAGCTGAATCACCAGCATCGCGATCCCACAGGTCAGGTATGTGCTGCTGTTCACGGAGGCAAAGCCTCTGGAAAGCATGCTGGTGATCAGCAGCAGAAAAAACATCACCGACGCAAGCAGAGAAAAGAGCCTTAACAGCACGAGATTCTCTTTATGGATGGCTGGACGAAGGTCATGAAATGTCTCTCTTTCCAGGCCCGCATAAAGAAACAGATTTCGCAGTCTGATCAGATGATCCATTTGTCTCTACTCCTTTCTGCAGCAGCGTGTTTGCCGATCTGTGATATAAAATATAACATAGCATTC
>Ga0256405_10011282_pt1 | contig 11467 bp, 10 predicted proteins | sample RumenRJG_02DNA_FD_189096 | JGI IMG/M metagenome (GOLD analysis project Ga0256405, IMG submission 189096) | Bovine rumen microbial communities from Lethbridge, Alberta, Canada - RJG_02 | ecosystem: Host-associated > Mammals > Digestive system > Stomach > Rumen | place: Canada: Alberta...
GGGGTCAATGGAATAAAACGCATTTCAACAAAGAAATCAAAAACCGCGCCTGAGAAGCAACTTCTAAACTTTAGGCACCTTCCATTCGCGTAAGAAAACAAGTTCGCCGTCAATAAGTTCACGCTGCCCCGCACGGCTAACCGAACGGGGCTTCTTCATTTGCTGCTATCGCTACTCTACGCTACACCTTCTCCACGAGTCTGCGCAAACGATCCTTGAGGCGCTCGAGTTCGTCCCAGTCGCCGTGCGCCTCCGCGTATGCCATAAGGCCCTCGAGGCGGTGTATCTGCTCGACGTAGTTGTCTCTCTGCGGCATTGCCATTGGTCGCTCCAATCCTTTGCGGCTCAATTTATCGGCTTCCTCTCAAGCAGGAAGTCAATAATGTTCATGGTGATGATTCCATCGTGGTTTGGGACAAACACCTCGTCCATCGTCAGCAGATATTTCGGGTAGTTGTCCTTTATCAATCTGAACACCTCTAGCTCCTGCTCCAGTTTGGCTTCATCCGATACCGACACGGCAACCTGAATGTAGCGAATCATCCCGTCGTTGCCCTGGACGATGAAATCGACCTCCTTGTCATCTACCTTGCCGGTCGACACTTTATACCGTCTTCGTCTCAGTTCGAGAAACACTACATTTTCAACAAGCTGCTGAAGTTCTATAGTGGGATTGTGAAGGATGTAGTACTTGAAACCGAAGTCCGTCATGTAATACTTGTTGATCAACTTGAGATGCTCGCCGCCCCGGACGTCAAACCGATCCGCCTTGTAGACAAAGAAACAGTCGACCAGCCTTTCTAGGTAAGACACGACCGTGTTGTATGATGTGCTTCCGTCCTTTGAGTTCCTGCTATCCGCAGCAAGTCTATCCACAAGGCGCTTGGGGCTTGTAAGATTCCCAACGTTGTCCGCCAAGTACCGGATTATCTGCTCGACAATAAACCGTCCTTTCTTCGAGCGTTTCAGCACATCCTTTTCGACAATTGTCTTGAATACCGACTCAACGTATTCGCGCTGCGAATTGGATCCGTCCTTGAAATCCAAAGCACCGGGAAGCGACCCGTAAGTCAAGTAATCCATGAACAGTCGATTGGTGCTTTCGCCCGCCCCTCCGCGCCCCTCCATGTACTCCTTGAACGAGAATGGAAGCACATTGATTTCCACATATCTGCCGGTCAGCCTCGTCGCAATCTCCGAAGAGAGCAAATCCGCCGTAGAGCCGGTGATGTACAGATCGATGCCATGTCTGACGTAGAGGCTGTCCACGACTTTCTCGTATTGGGGGACAAGCTGTATTTCGTCCAGGAAAACGTAATGCGTTTTCCCCGGTTGCAGGCAAGACAGTATCTTCTCATGCAACTTCATTGGGTCAAGCAAGGGCTGGAATTCGAGTTTCTCAAAATTAATGCTTATTATCTGGTCCTGGGGAACGCCAGTAGCCATCAGGCGGTCGATGTACATTTCAAGAATGGTCGACTTGCCAGACCGCCTAAGCCCGGTTAAAACCTTGACAAGTTTCTTTTCCCTGAACTCATCAAGCCAGTTGACATATTCGATTCTCTGTAGGAGCATTGCTTTCATCCCTCCAAGTGTGCTTATAGTATACCATATTTTCGCCCCCAATGTGAAAACTTTTTTATATATTACAAAATGTTTTCTGTTTCGCGGGCACCTGAAGCCATCGAAAAGGCTCTATCGACGAGTGACGAAATTGAAAACTTTACGGAATAATGTTGTATGTTTTCAATTCAAGAATAGCGCTTGCCCCCAGACGCAAAGAGGCCCGGCTGGATACAAATCCAACCAGGCCTCTTGCCTGTAAGTTCGTTTGACGGCTTGACAATTTGGCAGTTTGGCAGTAAAACTTATCAGAGTAAACATCCCCCCAAAGGTGTCGGAACGCTTCTGGACACAATGGCGATGTAGTACTGTCGCAGTCAATTCAGCATAGCTGCACTACAGCGTAAACACTGACAAACTAGAACGCGCAGTAGTTTCTGCACTCATCTTCTATACTAAGTAGGCAACTTCAACAGAAGAACCGCCCATAATCATCTTTATCAATTGGATCTATTTTATCAATTGGATCTATTCCTTTTGCTTCAAATCACCAAACCATCTCCGAGGAGCTAGATCTTTAACGATATCAATCACCATCTTCCCATGTTGCTCAATATTGATTTTGTCAGGGTTAAGCGAAACACCAAAATGATCATTCGCAATATCTTCGTCTATCATATCAACAAACAGTTTCTTTAAAAACCTCCTGCGTGATTGGGGGAATGTTTCTATTTCCCTGATACATTTCAGTGCACGATCCTGCAACTCATCATTGTACAACCGTTCAATTTTAATTGTTTTGAGAAATGTCTCCGTTCTTTTACATACAGACGTCTCGTCGCGACCCTTGAAAGAAATTGAAACATCTCCAACGTTGCCTTTGTGTAAGAAAAGCCTTATGCCATTGCCTTTCATGTCCACGGCGATTTCACAGCTATTGTGAAAATCATCAAGATAAGGGTAGGCGTATTCTGCCACATCGAAATAACGCTCACCCTTTCTTCCGCTATTGCAATCGTGACAAACTGGCACTAGATTCAACAAGGTCAATCCAAGCATAGGGAAATCCCTGCGCGGAAAATAATGATCGAATGGCGAACGCATAGCCGGTCTCCCGCCATCAAGAGTCTTCGTATACAAATGACCGTCGTTGCAGTAGCAGCACCACTTGGCTCCAAGCATCTCCAAATAATCCAAGGACCACCAATTGCCCGGAGCTATTATTATCTTCCCGTTCTCGACTTCGTATTTCTTTCCATCTCGAAAATGTGCATAATTAAACAATGGAGAAAGATAGTCCTTAATTCTTTTTCGTGTTGCATCGTCAAGGGCTTCCGATAGATACCAGGAATGGAACGCGCCGACAAACTTAATAATCTTTCTGGGGCGCATTGTCACTAAACTCGGGATATCAAACTTTTGCTGAAGCTCCAATATCTTCTTTGCATATTTGACGACAACAGCAGCAAAGGCATCAGGCACATTCAACTCTCCAGTGGCAAACGGAATGCCATGTCCATGCGCAAGGGATTTCAAACCGACAGCAACCCCTTTTGCATAGGCCGTTTCATGCCGCGCAAGTGCCTTTCTACATATTGGCAGTTTTCGCATCCAACTTCCGCCTGATATAGTGACTGATGATCGGGTCTCCAATACATTTAACAACAGCTTCACGATCAACTTGGTGAACGTCCTTTGCGCACCCATTAACAACTTGCTTGATCTTATCAAAGGCAAATGCACCTATCGGACCTTCGTTTAGAAAATAGCCCGATTCATACAGATCGCAGATATTCGCCCCAAATGTGTTTGACAGCCTGTCCAGATCCTCCTTCATCTCCGAGATAGAATATCGCCCCCTGTCTTTCATGAGAAAGACGACGTTCGATTTAGGAATGTCGGAAAGCAACATTGGGGAATGTGACGCAAATACAATATGGACTGAGACGGACGGGAAAAATGTCTCAAAGAACTGTATGAGAACTTTAACCAAACCTCGCTGCCACAAAGGATGAAGCGTCGTTTCTATTTCGTCAAGGAACAACACGATAGGCTTATCCCCTGTCGATTTTATCTGACTGTATAGCCGTGACAGCATTGACAGATACGACCACTCGCCACTCGACACCGGCGGATCACAATTCATGACAAGAAAATCCTCGATTGTCTTTAGTCTTGCATGCGCTCCAACAAGCGTAATAAAGCTCCCATATCGTTTGTCGTTAACGCTAAAATCGAATCTCAACGGGCTATCATGATGCGGAACCGACTCTGCACTTTCAAACAAGATCATGCATTGGCTAAACTCCTGCAAAGCGTCAAATTGAGACGATGACATGTTCATCGCGCCCCCTATTAAAGCCATGACATTCCGTCTAAACTCATCGACATCCGCTTTGCTCGATATGGAGCGCGTCAAATGTTCTCTGCAGAATCGCATCATAATCTCGTCCGAGCCAGAAGGGTCGCAATTCAATCCTGCGCCTTTATCATGCCAGCCCATGATCTGCCAGGCAAGAAACGCTTTAGGGAAAAAGGCTTTTATCTTGTCTGCGGAAGCGCACAAGTCAATTACATCCCTGCAAAACAACTCCGTTTTTGTAAACTTGGTATGTTCTTGTCTCTCGGGGTCATAACGGGCAATTCGTGTCTGGAGTCCTTGTAGATTTCGTTCATACCCAGCAAACGCCCTCTTATACTTCTCTACGATCTCTCCGAACCTATCAAGGCATATAGACACACTAACACCCTTTATCTCGGGCATGAATGGTCGCTCATATTCTAAGGTGTGAGCATCTCCACCGTTCTTGGCTTCAAACTCTTTCTTGCGGATGTCAATTTGATTTTCAAGAAGAAAAGTCCATACGTTCTTTGCCTCATCCCCTTTATACCGAACTACACCTTCATTGTTTATCAGATTTGATGTCGAGACATCAATGAAAAATGGCTCTACAGTTTGAATCTGGTGCAACGCATTGTAGAACGGCGAATAATAAACAAACTTGAAATAGTATTCATTAAGCTTTGTGCTCTCAGTCTCTTCAAGACTTTTATTAAGTTGGCGCAGCAAATCTACATCCGACGCCACATCGCCTACAAACTTGAGAGTCTTATAGCCTTTATGCCATGTTTTATACTTTGAATCAACCTCTGCAACCAATATTGCCCTGCCACCCTCGCCTCTTGCCCATAGATACATCAATCGAGAAAAGCTTGTCTTGCCAGTGCCGTTTTCACCAATAATTGCAGAAACACTTATTTTATCCTTACCCCTGTAGGAAAAGAAAGATCGCGGTATCGAGTCGCCTCTGGAAACCTTAAGCTGAGAGTCACCGTCAAAGGTAATCCGCAACGTTGAATCAAAATTCAAATCTACTCCGTTTAACGGCCCGCACAAGCCATTTCTGATCCCATCATCAAAATATGCATACAATATCTTCAATTCAACCTCCTACAGCGGACAAACATCTTTTCCCGCACTTAAAAATCTCAAACAAACATCCCCAACGATTCAATTCTATCCCTACCTAACACTTAACTCCGATTTTGACATTCCTCGGCTACCATTTACATCCAGCCCGTCTAAGAGCCCCTGCATTAGATGCAAACAAAAACTGTTTACTCTGAACTACCATTTCATGGTTCAACAAATCAATCTTACTTACATCTATAACACATTGTCCAAGTTTCGACTTGAACTCGTTTACTTGCTTCCTCTCCCCATAGAGTAAAGCCCTATCTGGAGAAAGGGGTAAATAGATCATCGACGGCAGCCCATCCTCATTTATAGCATAAGCCGAAACAGGTGCATCGCAAGTAATGAACTCGTGCGTCGTTTTGTTATGAACCACCATCATCTTATATGTCTTTTCTTTTGCCAAAAGCCTCGCCGCATAAAATATCGGCAAAAAATAGCGGAAATATATGGCGAGTCGCGGTGTCGCACCAATCATTCTTCGCACGGAATCGTCAATCGATTCTATATCATGAAGATATTTCGGGCACCGAAAGTATTGGTTGAGTATATATATCACAAAAATACGACGTTCATCAGTATCTCCTTTCATGAAGGACAAGTCCCCTTTTATTGCCGACTCAAGACACCCCTTAGATCCGTCTTCTATGACAGCGTGATACTTCTCCAATCCATCTTTCGCCATATCCTCCAATTTTGCAATTTCCACTTCTGATAGGATTCGCCTTCCCTCAATATGATTCTTTAGAAGATTAAACATACAGTCCTCGTTCGGCGAGAACACTACTTCTTCACGAATCCTATCAAAGGCCACTTTATATCGGTCATTCCAATCATACGCCCGCACCCTATACAAAAGTACATTCAGAACGATAGGAACCAACAACATCCGAACTAACGGCAAATTTGGGTTCCAGAGTTCACAAAGACCATTGTAAAACAACTCCAGCTCTTCTGCTGTAAGGTCAACAAACCTGTAGAAATATCTCTGCTGGGCAAAATTGATAGTATTCTGGTTCTCCAATATCTTGCCGCGAGTAGCCACAACAAGACCATTATTTCCGCCCCACTTACGCAAATACATCTGAGGCACCCAATGTTGCTTTACCGTATGAACACCCATCAATAGACACTCCTACAGACCAGACATTGTCTTTAGCCGATTAGAATTTGTCACACGCTATCCCACTCACCCCGCCGATTCGGCGCAACCGACACGTCTGATTACGACCTTGACAAATTCACCTACTGGTGCTCCTTGTACATCCGTTCCTGCTCCTTGCGCTGCTCGTCGGGCTGCAAGCGATTCCTATCGTCGCAATATCGAGTAGCCCAGAATCCCCATCCACTCCTTGACTGCGGCAGAGTTGCGCAATAGCGCGTCTGCGGACGGGAAGAAGTCGCCGAATTCGATGTCTTTCTCTTCCGCACAAGTCATCTCAAAATCTGTCGGCGCAGGGATAACGTAAAAGCCTGCCCGATCAAATAGCATCTTCGCCCGCGACATGTGCCACGCGCTCGTGACGAGAAGGATGCACGGCTTAGTAGGGCGCGATGACCCCATCGCGCCGTCCTCGCCGCATATCATCTCTTTAATCAGACTCGCCTCCTCTTGCGTGTTGCGCGGCTCCTCGCTAAACCATATTGCTTCGCGCGGGACGCCCAAGTCGGCCAAAAGCGGAATCGCCGCGTACTCGCATCCACCGCCGGTGCAGAATACGCGAAGTCCGGGGACTCGCGATTTCATTGCGTTGTACAGCCTTGCACCTTGCCATACCCTGTCTGCGCCAGAATACAGCTCGGGCGCATGACATTTCTCATGCGCCCCGACTCCACCGCCAAGAACAATAATCGCATCGGCATCAGGCAGACCAGCGATTGATCCATGCATCTCGCCGTCGTGTTCCCACGGACGCTCCAAACCAACGCCAACAAGTCGCGTCGTAATTCCGCAGCTCATAAGCCACAGAAAAGCAATCGACAGACCAATCACCCATGCCCCGACACATCCCAGCCGTCCGCCCCGTCTGCGCAGTACCCAACCTAAGCAAAGCCCGAGGAACAACACCCCTAGCGGACTCGCCACCCATCCAACTATCTTGTTGATGTAGTACATTACTTCTTAAGCACGAAGCCCCAAATCTTGAAAAGGTACTTGAGATAGATTAGCGGCAGGCAAGACCAAATGCCGTGCGCACGCAAGGCTCGCAGATCTTCGCGGTTTATCTCGACGTTCGAGCGCCAGCCTGCAGTAGAAGCTCCCCCCATGCGCATCACGACCACGCACTCCGGCAGATACGCCGCCTTCAGCTTGGCGAGATAAAGATATCGCAGCTCCAGCTCGAAATCCGCGCAGATGCGGTAGTCAAGCGAATAGCCACCAAGCCGCTCAAAGCACTCTCGCCTCACATAGAACGACGGATGTGGAACCATCGCAGCAAACCGGAACATCCACGGCCTCCACTTTGCCGCCGAGCAATATCTCACCGTCTTCGCCGTCCTGAGTGCCTCGACCGACTCCCCATCCCTCACAAATCGAATATCGGCATAGAGCGCGTCAATTCGGCCTTCATCAGAAACATTGCAAAGAAGGTCAGACCTACTTTGCAATGTTTCGCAGGAATGCTTTTCAAATTGAGCCGCAATGTGCGCCAGCGTGTCATCTGTCGCCAGTACATCATCGGCATTCAGAATCCCGATGATATCTCCTGTCGCCATCTTGATTCCCTTGTTGATGGCGTCGTACATTCCCTTGTCACTTTCAGACAGCCATCTGAAAGTGAAGTTGAGAGTTAGGAGTTGGGAGTTGAGAGTTTTGTCGGCATATTCCTTGATTATATCGACCGTTCCGTCTTGCGACCCGCCGTCAACGACGATGTACTCGACATCGACACTCTTCTGCGAAAGGACGCTCTCAATCGCTGTTCTTATCGTCCCCACGCTGTTGTAACAGGCAGTTATCAAAGTAATCTTCATTCACAAATCCTCTCTATCGCCATTTTCAGCAACTCCACTCTCTCCTCATCCGTTCCATCCCGATATCCCTTCAGATAAATCAACCGCCCACCATAGTCGTTTCCACCCCCCCACGCCGGTGCTCCGTCGGTGGTGATGACGCGCTTGCCGCGTTCTAGTGCCTCGGCGACGACGAGGCCAAAGTTCTCGGAAAGCGTCGGGAGAACGAGGACATCGCACCAGGCCCAGACTTTCTCTAGCTCTTCGCCAAAGGCGTTTGAAACAATGCGGAACTCTGTTTTTAGCCATGTAGAACGTGTAGAAGTTTTTTGGACAGGATTTACAGGATTAACAGGATTTGAATTGAGTTCTGCGACCGCCGCTTCAAGATACTCAAGGCCTTTCAATGGATGGCAGCGACCGAGATAAAGCAAATGAATGGCACGAGAGTCAATTGGAGACGCGGCTTCCAGCCGCGTCAAGGTCGCCACCGAAGTCGCACCTTGTTCACCCATCTGACGCGGCAAGATGCCGCGTCTCCAATTTTCCTTAGCCTCTCCACCCTTCAATTTAAAGAACCGCTTTATATCCGTCACCTCAACCGGCGGGCACTTCTTCCCGAGATACCGCTTAATCCAGGCCTTCTCCGCCTCGCATGTCGCGACGATCTTCGCGCACCGCCGCAGAAAGAAGCGCTCAATCGGTCCGGCAAGCCACTTCTTCCATCCGTGATACTTGAGCCTCACCGGATCATAGCACGCCTCCGGCATCCAGTGGACATTTTGCCCACACAATACTGCCCACCAAAGGCACGGCAACCAGCCGCAGTGGATCCACACTTCATCCGCCGCTCGCAGCTCGCGCACCTTCGCCCAGGTTGCAAAAGACACCTCGTGCCCTTCGCGGTGTTGCCCGTCCATAATCATCCGTGCAATATTCGCCGCTCCATTCCACTTCTGCCATCCTGCACATATGTGAAGAATCTTCATTTAGATCCTCCTACATAGAATTCCGTAGGAAGGAAATATTCTTTGCCTATTTCCTCAAATACATGAGAGATTCCATTAAGTCGTCGCCAAAACAAATCAATCATATTAGGCCGGAAAAGCACTTCATAATGGTTTTCAGTATCTGGCTCGCCAACGGCAAATGTAATCCCTTCAGATGTTTCGTTAACTATTTTTGCATCTGCCAGTTTCTTTGTTTGCGTTTTGATTCTGCTCAATTCCTTTTGATATGTGTCGAGAACAGCCCAATAGCGTGACGCGCTCCAAACATCCAGTCGTTCAAGTATTTCTAAAAAATGAGATGTCAATCTACATTTGTCCCTCGGATTAGCACGTTCAATTTCTGAAGACTGATAATTCACCTTATTAAAGAACGCAAACAATTTTGCTCTCTTACCATACCACTCAATAATTTCACGGCCTCCCTTTGCATCTAGACAATTGGTCACAGGGATATTGACAATAATATGGCCTTGTTTCGTATAATCCGACTTTTGGGGAACTACAACTTTCTCAACATAATCATTCAGACAAACTAAGTATGCTTTATTGCTATCAACATCAACAACGGCTAATAGAATGACAACTGCACCGCCCATTGTCTCAACGGTGGCTAGCAACTTTGTGTCAAGGCAATACTGCACAACTTCAACAGAATAACTTTCATTAGTCGATTCAGAGTACTTTTCAACATTTTTTAGCCCGCCGAATGTTAGGACTCTTTTCGTCACCCCTCTCACTGCTTTTACCTGAAATAACACATGCTCCCCTAATGTACATTGTGTCTCATCAGAAAACAACTCTACTTCCATGTCTATCCCGTAATCACTAGAATATTCCCGGACCACCCACGATTCAGGAATTAGTTGTTTCAGAACATTAATGCCCTTATCCCCTATAATATGTGAAGAAGGACGCCTTGCGCAATGATTACTGACTTCACAACTCATCAGTTAGGTTCCATTATCACAAAACAATAAAATTTCAACAAACCCACCCCTCAATGCGCCAAGTGCTTATCCATAATACGATATAACGCAATGACTTTGCACAGAAACAACACGTCCCACAGGAGGCATGAGATATTCTAGAATTAACCATCAATCATTGACTTCGTCATAAAAATCCAGTCCATGTGATGAGACCATTTCGCTTTTCAGCACCATTCTCCTTCTAGTAGCCCCATATATAGTCTTTGATATGGTACGCCTGCGCATATGTGAAGAATTTTCACCGCTTGACCCTCCAGCACATACCGACCACTTCGATGTTGCCTTTGCCGAAGACTTCGTCAACGGCGCGGGTGACGCCGAAGCGGGGATTAGGATTGCCATAGTCATGCCCACTAATAATCTTTATACCGGCAGCCTTCGCCCACTCGCACTCCGCCTTGACATCTTCGTAACTATGACTGGCATCAAAGAAGACCATGTCGATTCTACCCTTTACTTGCTTGCGCCAATCTTCGCTTGAGCAATTGACAAGTTCGACCTTTGTTCCGCGAAGGATTCGCCTCGTAAACGCCTCATGAACCTTTGGCGGCAGGCCAAACGGATTCCAGCTGAAGTTATCCACGGCAATCGCCTTGCCGCCAACGAGCTGCCACGCAAGTTCCCGCGCCGTCAGACCAAACAAAGTGCCAACTTCGACAACAGTATATCCAAGGTCTTCTGTCGCCCAGGAACAGACTGCTTTCATCTCCTCGTCCGTCAGACCACCAAGGGCGTCCATTGAACCAGTCTTGTCACCATAAAGCAAAGCCAGCGTAGAGAACGCCGTCTTCGCCTGCCGCCAATGCTTTACGAGGGTTAACAATCGTCTCATCATGTCTCAAACGCCCTGTATAACAATCCGTCTGCAAATGTCAACGACACGATCAGCCCAAGCCTCGCACGAGTACGGCTTGGTCAGCTCTTTGCCCAATTCGGGATGGATATCAGCCTCCCCACGCTCAACCTTCAGCATGGCCTCCGCCATTGCATCAGCATCCCCGGCCTTTACCACAAGCCCATTACCCTTCACCACCTCGTGCCTTGCACCGCACTTGTCAGTACAGATGATTGGCAACCCCGCAGCAGCAGCCTCCACGAGAACCACGCCCCATGGCTCCCAGCGGCTGGCAAGGACAAAACAATCTGCTTTTGAATATACCGAACCGAGTTCATCGGGCGACACGCCATTGACGATCTTCAGCGGCCACTTGCCACCCTGCGCTCTGTATCTTTCGTGCGCGGCCTGCAACACGTCAATCCCCTTCTCTTGAACCTCCCGCCCGACATAGAGGAATCCCCCGCCACCCTTGTGCTGTCCGTCAAACCGCCTCGTGTTAGTGGCGAAGAGCCCCTTGAATACATCGGATTCGGCGAACCCCAGCCACCTTGCATACCGCGCCGCAGACACCCCAGACACAAACGCCGCGTCGAACCGCCTCAAGTATCGCCCAAGAACAAATCTTGCCGCGATCTTA
>Ga0256405_10011284_pt1 | contig 11465 bp, 10 predicted proteins | sample RumenRJG_02DNA_FD_189096 | JGI IMG/M metagenome (GOLD analysis project Ga0256405, IMG submission 189096) | Bovine rumen microbial communities from Lethbridge, Alberta, Canada - RJG_02 | ecosystem: Host-associated > Mammals > Digestive system > Stomach > Rumen | place: Canada: Alberta...
GGAGCTTTCCCACTTGTCGATGAGGCTTTGTACCTCCGCAACCAGCACGCTGGCGTTCTTGCCCTCGGCGGCGGTGCGGATGATAGCTCCGTAGTTCTTCGGAAGAATGCTCTTTACAAGAGTTTCAAGCCGTTTTTTCTCCTCCTTGCTCGATATCTTCTGCGACACGTTGACCTTGTCGGCAAAAGGCATCAGCACAATGTTGCGTCCTGCCAATGAAATTTCCGCAGTCAGGCGCGAGCCTTTGGTGGATATGGGTTCCTTGACGATCTGGGCGATTATCATCTGCCCTACCTTCAGGTGGTCTTCTATACGTCCTTCCTTCCCGAGCACCGGACCAAGTTTGATTGAACTGTAGAGGTCCTTGAGATTCTTGTTCGGATTGCTTTCGCGCACGAAGGTGTCGAAGGCCGTGAAATGGAAGCCGAGGTCGAGGTAGTGGATGAAAGCCTCCTTGCTGTCCCCGATATCCACGAAAGCCGCGTTCAGGGCGGGGAGGAGTTTCTTGACTCTTCCGAGGAAAACGCTTCCCACCGAAAAACTGTGACCCTCGTTCGATTCCCTGTTGAGCTCGATCAGGCGATGGTTCTCCATCAGCGCGATCCGCACCTCCGCAAGGCTTTCTTCGACGACGAGGTCTTTTTCGACTTTCTGTTCGTCCATTAGTGGAAAAATATTGGTGTTGCTTTAAAAATCAGAGGCCCGCCGGATCCCCCGTACGAGCCTCTGTCGACTATTTCTTCTTGTGTCTGTTGAGGCGCAAGCGTTTTTTACGCTTGTGCGTAGCCATTTTATGTCTTTTTCTCTTCTTTCCGCTAGGCATATAAAAAATGTTTAAAAATTATTTCTGGAGAGAGGCGATGAAGACTTTTGCAGGCTTGAAGGCCGGAACATCGTGTGCGGGGATGTTGATGGTGGTCTTCTTGGTGATGTTACGGGCGGCTTTCTGGGCGCGGTGTTTGATGATGAAGCTTCCGAAGCCACGGAGGTAAACAGGCTGACCCTTTGAAATAGAACCCTTTACGGCTGCCATGAATTCTTCGACGACAACCTGAACCTGAATTTTCTCGATGCCGGTGTTTTTGGCAATCTCGTTAACAATGTCTGCTTTAGTCATAATATCAGTAAATCTAGTTAGTCCCTTTTTGGGAATGCAAAAATAGAGTTAATTTTTTAATAATCAAAATCCTAAACGGCTTTTCTTGACAGTGGCACGGAGATTGACTATATTTGTGTCCGGGTAATTGCATCCACTTTTACTGACATTTTGACAATATGAGAGATAAAGAATATACATTTCCTGCCGGTGCGGAAGTCAGCATCATCCCTGTAATGCAGGGAGATGGGCTCCAGAAGATAGACGAGTCCACCCTTCCGGATATCCTGCCCGTGCTGGCACTTCGCAACGCCGTGCTCTTCCCGGGCACGATTTTCCCTGTCACCATCGGCCGGGACAAATCCATCAAGCTCGTCAAGGACGCCGAGGAACGCGACATGTTCATCGCCTGCGTCCCTCAGACCGACGTCACCGTGGAGGATCCTTCGGAGTCAGACCTATATCAATATGGTACCGTGGCCAGGATTATCAAGAGCCTGGAGATGCCGGACGGCACGATAACCGCCATCCTGCAGGGATTCAAGCGCCTCTCGCTCGATTCCGTCATCGACTACGACCCCTATCTCACCGGCCGGGTCCATTATCTGGACGACTACCTTCCGGAAGGTGACCTCACATCCATTAAGGCCATCGCCGACTCCCTCAAGGAGCAGGCAGGGCACATCATCCGCAATACCTCGATGGCTTCGCGCGAGGCCATCTCCGCCATACGGAACATCGACAACTTCCAGTTCCTGGTCAACTTCATCGCCACCACCGTCGAGGTGGACGACTTCTCGGACAAGATGGACCTCCTTCAGTACGACGACGTCAAGGTGCGCGCGATGAAGTTGCTTTCCATGCTGAACATGCAGCTGGAACTCAGCAAGATAAAGGCGGATATCAACCAGAAGGTAAAATCGGAGATGGACCAGCAGCAGCGTGAGTACTACCTCAACAGCCAACTGCGTACCATTCAGGAGGAGCTCGGCATGGACGATGCCGAAGACCTCGACGCCCTCAAGGCCCGTGCGGAGAAGAAGGACTGGCCGAAGGAAATCGGCGAGACTTTCGAGAAGGAGTTGAACCGCCTGTCCCGCTACAACACCAATTCCCCGGACTACAGCATCCAGTACAACTATCTGGACTTCATGCTGAATCTGCCCTGGAACGAGGTCAGCGAGGACAATCTCGACCTGAAGCATGCGCAGAAGGTCCTGGACGACGACCATTACGGCCTCGACACCGTCAAGGACCGCATCATTGAGTATCTCGCAGTCCTGAAGCTGAAAGGGAACATGAAGTCTCCCATCCTCTGCCTCTACGGGCCTCCCGGAGTAGGCAAGACGAGCCTTGGAAAGAGCATTGCCAAGGCCCTCGGGCGCAAGTACGTGCGCATCTCCCTGGGCGGCATGCACGACGAAGCTGAGATCCGCGGACACCGCAAGACCTACGTGGGAGCCCTCCCCGGCAGGATCCTGAACGGAATCGCCAAGGCCGGCACATCCAATCCGGTGGTGGTCCTGGACGAGATAGACAAACTCGCCTCCGACTTCAAGGGCGACCCGTCGTCCGCACTGCTCGAAGCTCTCGACCCCGAGCAGAACACCACCTTCCACGACAACTACCTCGACCTGGACTACGACCTCTCCAAGGTGCTCTTCATAACCACCGCCAACAGCATCTCGCCGGTGCAGCCCGCGCTGCTGGACCGTATGGAGGTCATCAACGTCACGGGCTATCTCGCCGAAGAGAAACTGGAAATCGCAAAGCACTTCCTCCTTCCCAAGCAGCGCAAGGAGCATGGCCTGAAGGCCGCCGACCTCAAGGTGGACACATCCGCGATGCGCGAGATAATAGATCAGTACACCCACGAGTCGGGCGTCCGCGGTCTCGAAAAGCAGATAGCCAAACTGGCCCGCGTGACCGCCAAGAAGATAGCCCTCGAACAGGAGCATCCGGACACCATCAAGAAGGAGCACCTCAAGGAGTACCTCGGCCTTCCCACCGCCTTCCACGACATGCAGAAGGGCAATGAAGGCCCCGGCATAGTCACCGGCCTGGCCTGGACGCAACTCGGCGGAGAGATTCTTTTCATCGAAAGTTCCGTCTCCGGGGGCAAGGGCGTACTCACCATGACCGGCAGCCTGGGCGACGTGATGAAGGAGTCCGCCACCATAGCATATCAGTATATCAAGGCCCATCCCGAGATGGCCGGCATGGATTCCAAGACCTTCTCCGAGAAGGATCTGCACGTGCACGTGCCGGAAGGCGCAGTGCCGAAGGACGGCCCTTCCGCCGGCATCACCATGGTGACTTCCATGATCTCCGCCCTCCGCGGCAAGGGAATCAAGAAGGGAATAGCCATGACGGGGGAGATGACCCTCAGGGGCCGCGTGCTTCCCGTGGGCGGCATCAAGGAGAAGATACTCGCCGCCAAGCGTGCGGGTGTCCACACCATACTTCTGTCCGAAGAGAACCGCAAGGATATCGAGGATATCAAGGAAATTTATGTGAAGGGGCTTACCTTCCACTACGTCAAAACCATAGATGATGTCATAGATTACGTTTTCTGATGGAAGTACGCATCGAAGAATCCTGGAAACAGGCCTTGCAAAGTGAGTTCGACAAACCTTACTTTGCGGGGCTTGTCTCTTTTCTGCACGCCGAAAAGGCGGCCGGAGCCACTGTCTACCCTCCCGGAAGCCAGATTTTCCGCGCCTTCGAGCTTACCCCTGTTAGCGAGTTGAAGGTCGTGATCCTCGGCCAGGACCCCTATCACGGCCCGGGACAGGCCATGGGGCTGTCCTTCTCCGTGCCGGACGGAGTCCCCGCTCCGCCGTCTCTGCGCAACATCTTCAAGGAGATAGAAAACGACCTTGGCATAAAGATGAGCGGACGCCCCAATCTTGAGGGCTGGGCGCGTCAGGGCGTGCTGCTGCTTAACTCCGTGCTGACGGTGAGGGCTTCCCAGCCGACGTCGCACAGCAGAATCGGCTGGCAGGAGTTTACCGATGCGGTAATCAAATATATTTCAGATAATTGCAATGGAATAGTGTTCATGCTGTGGGGGAATTTCGCCCGCGGCAAGAAGGCTCTGATCGACACGTCCAGACACTATGTGCTGGAGGCTGCGCATCCCAGTCCGCTTGCGGGAGGGGCCTTCTTCGGATGCCGGCATTTTTCCAAGGCGAACGAAATTTTGTTGAACGAACATAAAACACCGATAAATTGGCAACTGTAGCATTATTCCCGGGGTCCTTCGATCCTTTTACCGAAGGGCATCTCAACATACTCTGCCGCGCCCTCACGATGTTCGACGAGGTCGTCGTGGCAGTAGGTATCAACCAGGACAAGAGCGGATTCTTCTCCACGGAGCAGAAACTGGATATCATCCGCCAGGCCACAGCCGGCATGAAGGGAGTGAAGGTCGTCAATTACGACGGGCTCACCATAGACATCTGCCGCGAGCTCGGCATACGCCACATAGTCAGGGGCGTCCGGAACATGCTCGACTTCGAAAACGAGCGCAGCATCGCGGATGCCAACCGCCGTCTCGCTCCCGAGATCGAAACCATAATAATCCCTACTGCGCAGGAGTTCGCCCACATCTCTTCTTCCGCAGTGCGCGATATACTGCGTCATAACGGCGACACCAGTCTTTTCATGCCGGAGGGAGTGAAACTTCCGGAAGTAAAGTGATGCGCCGCGTTATCTGCATAGTGCTGGCCCTAGTGGCGGGCTTCGGACTGCGGGCGCAGCAGTCTGCGGACGGGGCTTATGCCTTGCTCGACAGCCTTGTGCTGAAGTATGTGACGGCCATCCAGACCGAGAGCGTGGAGGCCAAGCAGGGGGAGTGCGAGTTCCTGATAGGATCGGTGCGCGATTCCCTGATGCGCAGGCACCTTGCGGTAAGCCTGTTCAATTATTATAAGGAAGCCCCTGTCATGGGAGACGAGGCGGTAGCCGTCTGGCTCTACGACAACTGGTTCGCAAAGGGAAGAGTCGCCTTCGAAGGAGAATTCGAGGCGCTGGACGCGGAGATGTTCTGCAATATGAACCGCAATACCCTGCTGGGCATGGACGCCCCTTCGCTGAAGGCCCGCAAGCCGTGCGGAGGGCATGTAAATCTGCCTCCGGCCGTAGTCACCAGCCTGCTTTGGTTCTACGATACGGCGTGCAGCAAGTGCCGGGTGGAGAGCAAGGTGCTGCCCGCCCTTCTGGAGCGGAATGTGGACTTCCCCCTGACCGTCGTGGCCTTCTATTCCGGCCGGGACCGCAAGGCCTGGAGGGAATTCCGCCGCAGCTTCAAGGTTGACAATCCCCAAGTCCGGCTTGTGCATTGCTGGGATCCGGATGTGGACAGCGATTATCTGCGCCTCTACGGAGTGATTTCCACCCCGAAGATGTATATGGTCGCACCGGAAGGAAGCATAATCGGAAGGCGGCTGGAACCGGAGTCCCTGATCCAGTTGCTGCCGACGGCGAAGGCGATCAACGAAATTTTTAGTCAAAAACAATAATTTAATATTGATATTCAATAAATATTTATATATTTGCAAAAACAAAATTGGTGAAATGAAAAAGTTGTTTCTATTTCTCTTCGCCGCTGTAGCGGCCGTTTCTGCATCAGCACAGGACAATCCCATGCTGCGTCCTCTCCCGGGCGACCCTGCCGTAAAGGTGGGCAAACTTGACAACGGACTCACTTACTACATCCGTCACAACGAACTCCCGAAAGGACGCGCCGAGTTTTATCTTGCCACCAATGTCGGTGCAATCCAGGAAACTCCCGACCAGGACGGCCTCGCCCACTTCCTCGAGCACATGTGCTTCAACGGAACCGAGCATTTCCCCGGCAAGGGAATTCTCAACTGGCTTCAGAGCATAGGCGCCGAGTTCGGACGCAATATCAACGCTTCCACCGGTTTCGAGGAAACTCAGTACATGCTCAACAATATCCCCGTTGAGCGTGCCACGGTGGTTGACTCCTGCCTCATGGTCCTTCGCGAGTATGCCCACTTCGTGACCAACGCCACCGAGGAAATCGACGCCGAGCGCGGGGTCATCCGCGAGGAGCGCCGCCAGCGCCGCAACGCTTCCTGGCGCAGCTTCGAGGCATCCCTTCCTTATTATTTCGGCGACACCAAGTATGCCACCTGCACCCTTATCGGTCTGGAGGAGAGCATCATGGGATTCAAGCCCGAGAGCCTTCACAACTTCTACAAGACCTGGTATCATCCCGACATGCAGGCGGTCGTAGTGGTCGGCGATGTCGATGTCGACCGCACCGAGGCCAAGATCAAGGAGATTTTCGGCATCATTCCCGCCGAGCCCAATCCGGCCGCGAAGCCCGCAATCGCTTTCCCTGCCAACAAGGAGCCCGTGATCGGCGTGATTACCGATCCCGAGAATTCCGCCCCTTCGATCGAAATGGCATGGAAGAGCGAGGCCGCTCCCGAAATGATCAACGCCACCATCGCAGGCGAGATGCAGCAGTACATCAAGCGCCTCATTTCCATGATGATGGACGAGCGCTTCTCCGATATCACCTCCAAGGCCGATGCGCCCTATCTCAGCGGAGGTTTCTATGTGAGCAACCTTATCTATGAGGCTGTCGAGGCCGCCATGGGCGATGTCACTCTCAAGGAAGACAACATCCTCGGAGGATTCGAGGCCTTCTATACCGAACTTGAGCGCATGCGCCGCTACGGTTTCCAGGCCGACGAGTTCAACCGTGCCAAGGCGAATCTGATCTCCGGTCTCGAGACCGCCGCAGAGCGCGCCGACACCCGTCAGAATCCCCAGCTGGTACGTCCTCTTCTCAGCAACTTCTTCGACCAGACTCCTTATCTCGATCCCAAGGACAATCTCGAACTCGGAAAGCAGATCCTGAATACTCTTACCGTCGACATCATCAATCAGGTTGCTCCCCAGCTTCTTACCGAAGAGAATCTCGTAGTCATCTACACGGGTCCCGCCAAGGACGGTATCGCAACTCCTGCCAAGGAGCAGATCGCAGAGGTTCTGGCCAAGGTGAAAGCCGCCGATATCAAGCCCCTCGAAGGCGAGGAGATCGCAAGCGACTTCCTTGACGCTTCCAAGCTCAAGGGCGCCAAGGTCAAGAAGACTGCGGAAGGCCCTTACGGCAGCACCGTATGGACTCTCAAGAATGGCGTGAAGGTATATGTGCTTCCCACCGACCACCAGAAAGACCAGATTCTCATGCGCCTCTATCGCGAAGGCGGCATCAGCACCGTGGCTGACGAGGATCTTGCATCTTTCGACGACAATATCTGGGCGATGTTCAACCAGAACAGGGGCGTGGCCTCTTTCAGCGGCACGCAGGTCAGCAAGATGCTCACCGGAAAGAACGTTTCCGTGCAGCCCGTACTCGACAATCTCTACAACGGCGTGCAGGCCACTTCTACCAAGAAGGATCTTGAGACCGCCTTCCAGCTGATGTATCTCGAGTATGTGCAGCCCCGCTTCGACGAAGAGGAGTACATGGTTGGCGTGAACCAGCTCAAGGGCATTCTCCCTAACGTGCTGAACACTCCCAACTTCAAGATGCAGAAGAACTTCAGCAAGCTTGCATACAACAACGATCCCCGTCATCAGACAATCGACATGAGCACTCTCGAGAAAGCCAGCATCGCTACCGTCGAGAAGAATTACCGCCGCATGTTCGCCGATGCTGCCGGGCTCAATCTCGTAATCGTGGGCGATGTCACTCCGGACGCAGTGAAGCCTCTGGTAGAGAAGTACATCGGCTCCCTCCCCAAGGGAAAGAAGGCTCCTGCATGGGTCGACAATAACGATCGCCTCGCGGTTGGTGCTGTCAAGATGGTCGATCCTACCAAGATGGAGACTCCCCAGAGCACCGTGTTCCTCTACTATCACGCGCCCGTCAAGTACAGCGCAGAGGTTGACGCTGCCCTGAACGTGATGTCGTTCGTGATGGATATGCGCTATGTTTCTTCGCTACGCGAGGAGATCGGCGGCACTTACGGTGCCCACACTGCCGGCAGCCAGCAGAAGTATCCCAACCAGCAGGCTACTTTCATGGTCCAGTTCCAGTGCAAGCCAGAACTCTGCGATACCCTTCTTACAGTGGCGAAACGTCAGCTTGCTGAGTTCTGCGCCGAGGGTCCCACCGATGACGAGTTCCAGAAGGCTGTGCTGAACCTCAAGAAGAACATCCCCGAGCAGCGTATCAGCAACCGTTACTGGATGCGTCAGGTGCGTAACATCATCGAGGGATACGGCGACGAAGATGCTGCCTATGAAGCTGCAGTCGAGGCTCTTACGCCCGAGAAGGTGCGCGAGGTTGCCGAAGCTGTCGCCGCCGGCGTCAACAGCATTGAATATGTAATGATTCCTGAATAATGCTTGGAGACGATTACAAGATTCTGAGCGATACTACCAACAACGGGGTTCGGCACATCACTGCCGAACCCTCTGTGTTGGTGTGTTCCGCCCGGATCGACTTTGACCTTGTGGACGGAAAGATCCACAATCTGCAATATGTGAAGGGCTGCAACGGCAATCTTCAGGCGATCGGCCGCCTCCTGGAAGGCCAGGATGCCCGCAGCGCCGCCGCCACCCTCTCCGGAGTGAACTGCGCCATGCGCGGCACCTCCTGCACCGACCAGCTCTCGCGCATCATCACCGCGGTGCTGGGGTAGGAGTCCCGTACCTCCTCCAACACCGCCGAACTCATTTCCAAAGCCAAGGAGAAGGGATTGATATAAAAATAATTACTATATTTGCAACATGGCACGGAAAAACAAGGCAGGCATAGACCCGCGCTACCTCGATAAGGAACGCGCGGCGCTCAAACGCACGATCCGAAAAAGCGTTTTCTTCAACAAGAAAGAACTGGCTGCAATCAACGAGTACTGCAAGCGCTTCGGAGTACGTTCGCGCAGCGCCCTTATCCGTCAGGCCACCATGGAACACATCCTCAAAGAATTGGACGAGAATCATCCTACACTGTTCTGATCTAATCTGAATCACGACATTGAACAAACCGGGCGAAGGCCCACGACAGGGAGTATTGTGCCCTGGAAGACTGTGCGGTCTATTATCTGCGCTTCGGCTTCTACAGAGACGCCTACAAGTGCTACGATGCCGCCGCACGCGTCTGTTCTTACTGCTCCGACGAACTCTGGCTCCAAGGCTGCCGCTGCGATTTCCCGACGCTTCCTCTCCTGTACCGCTTCCTTGCAATGCACGGCAGATGCCGGCAGCTCGTCAGGAAGCATCCTGCGCTGCAGCTCGACTACCGCGGAAGCGAACTCGAATCCGATTATCTCTGGTTCACCACCGACGACCGCGACTGCGAGGCGGAAGTGGACGGCTGCATTGAATACCTGAAGGCCCGGGACTTCGGAAAATCCTGAAAAGTATATTTTGCGGCACGCGCCAGTCAGAGGTGGTCTCAAGCGGAGCGCAGCGGCAGTCTCTGCCCATAAGTGAGCATCCTCCAGATCCATTCGACGGGGCCGAAGCGGAAATGGCGCAGCCAAAGGCAGCTGAAGGCGATCTGCAGGGCGTAAAGATATACAAATTTTCGTATATTTACGTGACGCAAACACTGATGGCGATATGACAGCACTCGTTACCGGAGCCTCCCGCGGGATAGGGGAGAGCATAGCACTTGAACTCGCAGCCCTTGGCTTCGACATGGCACTGGTCGGCCGCAATGCCGCGGCTCTCGAAAAGGTAAAGGCGAAAATGCATGGGGTGAAGGTCTGCTGCATAGAGACAGACCTTTCGCAGGTGGAATCCATTCCCGGGATAGTTGAGGAGGCGGTATCCGCCCTCGGAGGGCTGGACGTCCTGGTGAACTGCGCGGGCCTTCCACAGCAGGGGCCGTTCACGGAAGTGACCCCCGAGGAGTGGGACAGGGTGTTCTCGGTCAACGCCCGTGCGCCGTTCTTCCTCTGCCAGGCGGCACTTCCTCATCTGAAACGTTCGTCAAGGCCCACCGTAATCAACATTTCTTCGGTGGTGGGCTTCAAGGGCTACGCGAATCAGAGCGTGTACTCGTCGTCGAAACACGCCCTCGCCGGCTTTACGCAGGTATTTGCGAAAGAGGTGCAGCCCTTTGGAATAAGGGTGCACCTCATAAGTCCCGGAGGGGTGGCGACGGAGATGGTGAAGAAGATGCGCCCGGACCTGTCCGCCGCGGAACTCATCCAGCCTGAAGAGATAGCTGAGATAGTGCGCTTTCTCGTGACCCGTAAGGGCACCGGCACTATAGACGAGTTCTACATTCGGCGCTACGGCGGCCTGGCGTTCGACTGATTCTACTCCGTCCTGTAGTTTTCCAGATCTTCCTCCTTCACGGTGGCGATGAAGGCTTCGTGACGGGAGAAGTCGGCCTCGGCGAGGCGCACGTACACATGCGCGCTGCGTGCGAAGAGGTCGGCCCTCACGCTTGCGTCACGCAGGATCAGCAGACTCATGATAATGTCGCCGGTCATCTCGTAGAGGTGGCGGGCGATGAAGTCCTGCTTCTCCTGGCTCTCTCCTGCGATCGATGCGAGCACTGTCTCGTACCTTGCCACGAGGGCTGCGGTACGCTCCTTCAGAGGCTGAAGCTCTGCAGAAACTTCGTCGGAGAGCATCTCCTTCATGATGTTCAGGTAGGTGCCGTTGGTGATGTAGCGGATGGCGGCCACGACCTGCAGCTGGGTGGTTCCCTCGTAGATCGAGAAGATGCGGGCGTCGCGGTAGAGCCTCTGGCACTTGTACTCCATGATGAATCCGCTGCCGCCGTGCACGCTGATGGCGTCGTAGGCGTTCTGGTTGCAGTATTCGGAGTTCATGCCCTTGCAGAGCGGGGTGAAGGCGTCGGCGAGGCGGGAGTACTTCTTCATCTCCTGCTTCTCCTCGGCGCTCAACTCGCGGCCGCAGCGCTGCAGGTCTTCCAGCCCCTTGTAGATATCCACGTAGCGGGCGGTCTGGTAGAGCAGCGAACGGCCTGCGTCCAGCTTGGCCTTCATGGTGGCGAGCATGTCGTAGACTGCGGGGAAGTCGATGATCTTCTTTCCGAACTGCGCACGTTCGCGGGCGTATGCAAGCGCCTCGTTGTAAGCCTCCTGGCTGAGACCCACGCTCTGTGCGGCGATTCCCAGGCGGGCGCCGTTCATCAGGGCCATCACATACTTGATGAGGCCCAGGCGGGTGCTGCCCACGAGTTCGGCCTTGGCGTTCTTGAACACGAGTTCGCATGTGGGTGAGCCGTGGATGCCGAGCTTGTGCTCGATGTGACGCACGTCCACTCCTCCGTTGCGCTTGTCGTAGATGAACATGGAAAGACCGCGGCCGTCGGTGGTGCCTTCTTCGCTTCGGGCGAGTA
>Ga0256405_10011285_pt1 | contig 11463 bp, 4 predicted proteins | sample RumenRJG_02DNA_FD_189096 | JGI IMG/M metagenome (GOLD analysis project Ga0256405, IMG submission 189096) | Bovine rumen microbial communities from Lethbridge, Alberta, Canada - RJG_02 | ecosystem: Host-associated > Mammals > Digestive system > Stomach > Rumen | place: Canada: Alberta | collected...
TTTTGGTGATTTGGTTTTTAGTTTCTAGCAACTCTATTATACCATAACCGAGAGGAGATTTTTTAATTATAACAACAAAAAATGCCGTATTTATGCGGCTTGTGGCGTTTTGCAAACGCCTAATTATGTTATTGAAGAAGGAGTAAAAAAAGGAATACCAGTTCTGAACAATAAGTCAGATGAAGAAGGTGGTGATATACCAGCTGATAAGAAACTTATAGGATGGACTGAGAATAAGAACTCATCATCGATTGCATATGCAGATGGTGAGGAGGTTATAATTGATTCACCTGCAAAGAGCCTTTACCCTGTAATTGGTGATAATGATGCTAAGGTTCTTACATATAACGCTAACGGTGGAGCATTTAAAAAGTCAACTCCAAGTGCAGTAATACTAAATGAAGGTAATGATTATACTGCAAAGATAGTTAATGAAGCTTTCGAACCTGAAAAAACAGGATATACATTCAAAGGCTGGGCTTTGACAAATAATGCCACAGTAGCTTCATATAGGGGAACAGCGGCAGAAGGTGAAGTTATTGAGACTACATTTAAGGCTTCAGCGGAAAATGATGCAACAAGCTATACATTATATGCAGTATGGGCACCTATTACATTTACAGTTACATATAATGCTAATAAGGCTCCTGAAATACCTGAAGCTAATATTCAGAATAAAGAAGAGGCTGATAAAAAAGTTCCAACTGTATATTCAGAGGAAAAATTGGCAAAAGGACTTAAAACAGTTGAAGGATCAACTACATCATATGTACAGACATTCACATATGACGAAAGTAGTGCGAAATTTGCTGAACCTCAGTTTGACTATGATGGTTATATATTCGTAGGTTGGGCTGAAAAGGTTGCAGAAGGTAAAGATCAGGCTAAGGCTACTGTTGTTTATAAGAATCTTCAGGAAGCTTACAATATGACAACAGAAGATGGCAAAAACTTTGATGTTTATGCTATTTGGAAGCTGGATACACCACTCACAGTAACCTATAGAGCAAATGGTGGCGAGCTTAAGAAAGTAGATGATTCGTCATCAACTGATTCACAGAGTGGTAGTGATACAACACCATCAACAGATGATACTCAGGGTGGCAATGATTCAACACCATCAACAGATGATACACAGAGTGGTGATGATACAGCGCAAGCAACAGATGCTCCTGCAGATCAGAAGTATGCAAGAATAGCAGATACTCTGGATATTAAAACAGCAGCAAACGCATACTACAGGGATGGATATACATTCCTTGGATGGTCAACAAGTCCTAAGACTTATGAAGCTGGTGAAACAATAAATTACTACGAATATAAGGAGACAGAAGGCGATACTACAAACGTAGATAATAATGACGATGTAACAAATAATGATGATGTAACAAATAATGACGATGTAGTAGATGATGCTGATGAAGCTACTGAGTATGTTATAAAGGCGGGGGATACCTGGACTATAGAGAAAGTGCTTAGTACAACTACAGTTACTCTCTATGCTTCATGGCAGAAGCTTCCTACATACAGTGTAGTATATGATTCAAATAAGGGTGATGGAAATGTTCCATTCGATCCAAATGTATATCATATCGACGATGAAGATACAGGTCATAATAAAGTAACTCTAGATGCTTCAACTGTTCCTTCAAGAAAGGGATATACATTCCTTGGATGGGCATTTGATGAGAATTACAAGCTGCCAGCAACTGATGATTCACAGAGTGGTGATGATATAGCACCTTCAACAGATGATACACAGGGCAGTGATGATACAACAGATTCTGAATCAGAAACAGCTCCTACATTCTTTAAGTATGTAGCTAAAACAAATGAAGCAGAAGCTAAGCTTGAGCCTGCAACATTTGATATTGAAAAGGTAGCTGAAGAAGCAGCAACTAATACTGTTACATTATATGCAGTATGGGAGACAAATGGTTACACAGTTAACTTCTTCCAGGGCGATAAGAAGATAGGTGAGCAGAAACTGTCATATGATGACGATGCAGGAAAACTCACATTAGTAAAAGATCTTTCATATGTAGCAACTGAAGGTTATGAGTTTGCAGGCTGGTCATTCAAGAATGGCGGAACAGTATCTTATGCAGACGGTGCTTCAGTTAAGAACCTGACTACAGGAGCAGATGAAGATACAAAGGTATTTAATCTCTATGTAGTTGAAAAAGAAAAGATTTACACAGTAACTCTTAATGATGATTTTGATACTATCGGAAAGAATTTATCTGATGTTATCAAGAAGGATTGGAAAGATGTAGTTATTAAGGCAAGAGCAGCTGATGATAAGGTTGTTAAACCTGCAGCAGAAAGTACAGAACCAGCTGGAGAAGGAACTTCAGAAACTGAAAATAACGAGCCAGCAACAGGAGGTAATGAACCGGCAACAGGCGGTGTTGATATTACAACTGGTTCAGGAACTGACACACCTGCAGAAAGTACAAATACTCTTGAAACTACAGGTATAGATAATAACAAACATCAGTTTGTTGTTAAGTATAGTAAGGCACTTAATGATATAGAGATACCGGTTGTACCTGGATTTAAGTTCGATGGTTACTTTAACACAGTATCTGATGAATCAGAGGGAACAACTAAGGCTGGAAAAATCATGTATTATGATGCATCTGGCAATGCGGTTAAGAATGCAGACTTTACAGAAGATACAACACTTACAGCTAAGTGGACACCAATCGAGTTTAATGTTGTATTCCAGGAAAATGGCAAGCAGATTGATAAGATGACTCAGGAATATGGTCAGCCATTCAAGATGCCTGAATCAGTAAATAACATTTCATTCAATGCCGACTATGAAATAGTAGGATGGACATCATCAGTTGATAATCAGCATCCTGCAACTGCAAAGATCGCAACATTGAATGAAAAGAGTGATCCAGATAAGTTTGATCTTAGAACTGAGTATTCGGCAGATGTGATTGCTAAGCTATATAATAACAATGGTGCAGAAGTAGTTCTGTATCCAGTTTATAAGACAACAGTTAAGTACGATGTTAAGTTCTATGCAGGAGATATTAAGGGTGCAACTAACCTTCCTGCAACACAGAAGGTAGCAGAAGGTGATACATTCACAGTCAAGTTCGATGATGATGATATGAGAACACCTTATTGCGCAGGATATACATTCATCGGATGGGATAATAAGACAACAAAAGTTATTACTCCAGATTATATCTATGGAGCAGCTAAGACTTATTCTATCGATGATGTAAGTGGAGACATATCACTTTATGCAGTATGGATCCAGGAGATTACAGCTACTAATAAGACTGTAACACTCAAGGATGAAGCAACCGATAATACTTATGCACTGAATGGATTACTATTTAATATCCCTGAAGGCTATGGCAAAGCAACATATAGCTTACCAGAAGGAGTTGATGGAGCAGCTATAGACGAAAATGGAAATATTATAGTATCAAAGGTTGGAACCTATGAGGTTAAAGTTACAACAGCAGCAACTGAAGCAGTTCCTTCAGCAGAAGCTAAGGCAACACTTACAGTTAATGCAGTTCCTGAAGATCTTACACTTGCTGAAACTATTGAGCAGACTAAGTTAAGACTGAAGGATCATGCGGATGCAAAGAATCCTGGTGACTTTACAAATGTTGAGGATGAAGCTTATACTGCTGCAATAAATAGTGGTTATTCAATTATTGCAGGTGCTGAATCAGTTGACGAAATCGAAACAAAACTTAGTGAAGCTAAGAAGAATGTAGATGACGCGCTTGATAAGATACTTGCAGATAGAGAAGCAGATGCAGCAATTAACGATGCTAAGACAGCAGCAACAGAAGCAGAGACAGAGGCAGCAACAGTTAAGAAAGAAGCGGCAAATTATAATCTGAAAGATGATGTGACAGCTATAGAAACTGCTATGGGAAATGTAGCTACAGCAAAGGCAGCTATTGAAAAACTTCCAGCTAATGCAACTACAGCTGAGAAGAATGCGGCAGCTGAAGCACTTCAGAATGCAGTAGATTCACTTGAGCAAGCGATCGACAATGCAAAGAGTAATGTAGCAGCAGCAGTAGCTGAACAACAGGCTGGAGATGCAGCGGCAGCAGCACTTGCAACAGCTAAGGCAAATGCTAAGGACAGACTTGAGGATGTATATGATGCAAAGAATCAGTCCGATTACCGTGAAGCTCAGCAGGCAGAACTTACAAATGCTAAGAATGCAGGTATCGCAGCTATTAATGCAGCTACTACACCTGAGGCAGTTGCAGAAGCACTTGCAGCAGCTAAGAATGCACTCAATTCTGTTAAGACAGATTCTACATTAACAAAAGAAGAAGCTGCAGTAGCGGATGAAGCAGCAGCCGTTGAAGCAATTAACGATGCTAAGACAGCAGCAACAGCAGCAGAGACAGCAGCGACAACAGCTAAAGCGGCAGCAGAAAAGTATGATCTGAATGATGATGTGACAGCTATAGAAACTGCTAGGGGAAATGTAGCTACAGCAAAGGCAGCTATTGAAAAACTTCCAGCTAATGCAACTACAGCTGATAAGAATGCGGCAGCTGAAGCACTTCAGAATGCAGTAGATGCACTTGAGAATGCAATTGATAAAGCAAATGCTGATGTAGCAGCAATCGAAGATGCAGCAGATGCAGCAATTAACGATGCTCAGACAGCAGCAACAGAAGCAGAGACAGAGGCAGCAACAGTTAAGGAAGAAGCGGCAAATTATAATCTGAATGATGATGTGACAGCTATAGAAACTGCTAGGGGAAATGTAGCTACAGCAAAGGCAGCTATTGGAAATCTTCCAGCTAATGCAACTACAGCTGATAAGAATGCGGCAGCTGAAGAACTTCAGAAAGCAGTAGAAGCACTAGAGAAAGCAATCGACAATGCAAAGATTAATGTAGCAGCAGCGGCAGCTGAACAACAGGCTGGAGATGCAGCGGCAGCAGCACTTGCAACAGCTAAGAATGCACTTAATTCTGTTAAGACAGATTCTACTTTGACAAAGGAAGAAGAAGCAGCAGCGGCTGAAGAGGCAGCAAAGAAGGCAGCTGAAGAAGCAGCAGCAAAGAAGGCAGCTGAAGAAGCAGCAGCAAAGAAAGCAGCTGAAGAAGCAGCGGCTAAGAAGGCGGCTGAAGAAGCAGCAGCAAAGAAGGCAGCCGAGGAAGCAGCAGCAAAGAAGGCAGCCGAGGAAGCAGCAGCTAAGAAGACGGCCGAGGAAGCAGCAGCTAAGAAGGCAGCTGATCAGGCAGCAGCAAATGCAGTTATCACAAAGATTAATGCAATAGGCTCTCCTGTAACAGCAGAATCTAAGAGTGCTATAGATGCAGCTAGAAGCGCATACGATGCTCTTACAGCTGATCAGAAGCAGTATATTAGTCAGGAAATAGTAACTATTCTTACAAATGCAGAAGCAACATATAAGTCAGTTACAACACCAAAGCCAACATACTTCGGCGAATGGGTTAACGGAGTTTGGTACAATGCAGACGGAAGTCAGACATACGGACCTAAGGGTGGATGGAAGTCAAACAGCACCGGATGGTGGTATGAAGACGAAGTTGGTTGGTATCCAGCAAACTGCTGGCAGAAGATCGATGGTCAGTGGTACTACTTCGATAGCTCAGGCTACAGAGCTGAAAATGAGTGGAGAGGCGGATATTGGTTAGGAGCTGATGGCGCTTGGACATATCAGCCAACAGGATCATGGCATCTGGATGGCTATGGTTGGTGGTATGAAGATACAACTGGTTGGTATCCAACAAACTGCTGGCTGAAGATAGACGGATATTGGTACTACTTCGGCGGTGATGGTTACATGCTTACAAATCAGTACATTGATGGTTACTGGGTTGGCGCTGATGGTGCTTGTTGGTAATTAGTCAATATACAATACTACCAAGTTAGTAATACTATTATATAATAGTAAACTTTCTCTCGGGTGGGTCGGGCTTAGCCTGGCCCACCTTTTTTGTCGCTTGAAAGCATACAAAAAGAGTTTGTGAATCATAAAATAGTGAATGAAAGAATCGTCCTAAGGTGGTATAATGACTATGTATGTTTAAAGAAAGAAATACAAAAGGATAAGGTACTCGTCATAATGTTTGGACTATTAAATGAGATAAAAGATAAGAAGTGGTATAAGCACCTCTCAACTATCAATGAGCATAAGCTGCTTGTTGGTAAAAACTGCTTTAGATGTGGACTATACCTGCAGGGGATACTTCATGATCTGTCGAAGTATTCGTGGACCGAGTTTTCGGTTGGAGCTAAGTATTATCAGGGTACCAGAAGTCCAAATGAAGCTGAACGTGAGGATAAGGGTTATACATCTTCGTGGCTTCATCATAAGGGGCGCAATAAGCATCATTTAGAGTACTGGCTGGATTATGACCTGGATAAGAGAGATGGCAGTGTTACAGGTATGAAGATGCCTGATAACTATATAGTAGAAATGTTCTGCGACCGCGTGGCTGCCAGTAAGGTCTATCGCGGCAAGGATTATACGGATAGATCTGCCCTTGAATATTATATGAATGGCAAGAGCAAGAATATCCTTCATCCATATACTAAGAAGCAGCTGGAGAGGCTTCTTAATATTCTCGCTGAAGAAGGCGAAGATGTTGCATTTGACTATGCACGTCGATATGTTAAGGGTTACCGAAAGTATCTGAAGCGTAAGAAGTATAAGAAACGTCTTGAGAAGAGGTTGGAGAAGAAGTATTCCAATAAACTGGAGAAGAAGCTTTCTCGAAAGTATAACAGAAGATTAAATCGCGATATTCGTCGCACACATTAATATAGTTAGGACTAAGTTACTACAAAACAAATGATATAAGGATAAGATATGGCATTTACTCATTTACATGTGCATACAGTATACAGCCTTCTAGATGGCTTTGCTAAGATTCCGGATCTGGTTTCCAGAGCTAAGGAACTTGGGTTTGATAGTCTTGCAATAACTGATCATGGCGTAATGTATGGCGTTATTGAGTTCTATAAAGAGTGTCAGAAGCAGGGGATTAAACCGATACTTGGATGTGAGGTCTATGTATCTCCGGGAAGCCGCTTCGATAGAGAAGTTGGCGACAATGATGAGAGATACTACCATCTGATTCTTCTGGCCGAAAATGATACGGGCTACAAGAACCTGACGAAGATTGTTTCTATAGGTTTTATCGACGGCTTCTACTATAAGCCTCGAGTTGATAAGGAGACACTTAGAAAGTATAGCGAAGGTATTATATGCCTCTCTGCATGTCTGCAGGGTGAAGTAGCATTTTACCTTAAGAGAAGGCTATACGAGGAGGCAAAGACTGCGGCTCTAGAATACCGCGATATCTTTGGCGAGAATAACTACTTCCTTGAGATGCAGAATCATGGTCTTCCAGAGGATGCGCTGGTTAATCCTGATATATATAGAATATCTCAGGAGACAGGTATTCCGCTTGTCTGCACCAACGATTCTCACTATGTAAGGGTGGAGGATTCTGAGGCTCACGACATACTTATATGTATGCAGACTAAGCAGACGCTGGATGATCCTAATCGAAAGATGATCTATAAGCCTGGAGAGTATTATCTTAGATCCGAGGAGGAAATGAGAGCGCTCTTCCCATTTGCACCTGAAGCAGTCGAGAATACTCATAAGATTGCAGAGAGATGCAATGTTAAGATTGTGTTCGGTGAGCAAAAACTTCCAAAGTACGATATTCCAGAAGGATACAAAGATGCGCTAGAGTATCTGACTTATCTTTGTCATGCTGGATTAGAGGAGAGATATCCACAGGATAAGTATAAGGATATGAGACCGACTCTCGAGAAGAGAATGGCTCATGAACTGGGTATCATCCGTGATATGGGATTCGTAGATTACTTCCTGATTGTATGGGACTACGTAAATTATGCGAAGAGCCATGGCATCGCAGTAGGTCCAGGACGAGGTTCTGCTGCCGGAAGTATAGTGTCCTATGCGCTTAAGATTACAAATATAGATCCGTTCAGATATGGACTTATCTTTGAGAGATTCCTGAATCCTGAACGTGTCAGCATGCCTGATATAGATATTGACTTTGCCCCTGAGGGTAGACAGGAAATGATCCGCTACGTATCTGAAAAGTATGGTCCAGAAAAAGTAGTGCAGATCATATCATTTGGAACCCTTGCCGCGCGTAACGCCATAAGAAGCGTAGGGCGTGTTATGGGTACTGACCGTATTCCTGCTACCAAGGTGGATAAGATTGCGAAGGCTATTCCAAATGGAGCTAACTCCATGACTCTTGCTCAGGCGCTGAAGGAGAGTCCGGACTTCATTCAGTTCTACAATGAGGGCGGAGATGTTAAGTATCTGATAGATATGGCTGTGAAGCTTGAGGGTGTGCCAAGTCATCCTTCGAAGCATGCGGCGGGCGTCGTTATCGGCCGTGAGCCAATCGTTGAATATGTACCACTTTCCAGAAATGGTAGCGAAGGTGGTATTCAGACTCAGTTTGAGAAGGATACTCTGGAACAGCTGGGACTTCTCAAGATGGACTTCCTGGGTCTTAGAAACCTGACGGTTATCGTCGAGGCGCTTCGTAATATTAAGGAGCGTACAGGCGAGGATATAGATATTGATAACATTAACATGGCTGATCCAGCTGTGTTTGAACTTATATCGTCTGGTGACTGTGCTGGTATATTCCAGTTGGAGTCCCAGGGAATGCAGCGGTTCATGAAGGAACTGAGACCGCAGAATCTTGAGGACGTTGTAGCGGGAATATCTCTCTATCGACCAGGTCCTATGGATTTCATTCCTCAATATGTTAAGGGTAAGAATAACGCGGACGAGATTCAGTATGATACTCCTGAACTGAGACCGATACTTGAGAATACCTATGGTTGTATCGTGTACCAGGAGCAGGTTATGCAGATAGTTATGTCGCTGGCTGGTTACAGCATGGGTAAGTCGGATGAGGTTCGACGTGCCATGTCTAAGAAGAAGGCTGGCGTCATGGAGAAGGAGCGTGAGTACTTTGTTTATGGAAATGAGGAACTCGGAGTTCCTGGCTGTATAAAGAACGGAATAAGCGAAGATGTCGCTAACAAGATTTTTGATGAAATGACGGATTTCGCGAGTTATGCATTTAACAAGTCCCATGCGGCAGCCTACTGTGTAGTTACATATCAGACAGCATATCTGAAGAAGTACTATCCGCTTGACTACATGGCAGCACTTCTAACTTCTGTAAGAGATAAGGCGCCGAAGCTCAGGTTCTATATAGAAGCAGTAAAGAGAATGGGCATTAAGATCCTGACTCCTGATATCAATGAAAGTGAGGATCGCTTCACGGTATCAGGCGATGCGATACGATATGGTATGTCAGCTATAAGATCTGTTGGAGATGGCGTCGTTAGAGCTATCATGGACGAACGTGCCGCAAATGGTCCTTTCAAGGATATGCGTGACTATATGAGCCGTATGTCGGGCAAGGAAGCCAATAAGCGCTGCATAGAAAGCTTTATTATGGCAGGTGCATTTGACTCCTTTGGAGCAAATCGTAAGCAGATGATGACTGCATTTCCTGATATATCAAATGCTGTCGCCGCCGAGAAAAAGAAAAATGCAACTGGCCAAATGTCGCTAATAGACTTCATGGAGGATGGCGATCAGGAACAGTTTACGATAGATTTCCCAAATGTTCCTGAGTTTTCGAAGGACATACTTCTCAGTGGTGAGAAGCAGATGCTGGGACTCTATGTAAGTGGTCATCCGCTGGATGATTATAGAGATATACTGGACGCAAGGACGGATGTTACTACGGCGGAGTTTATACTTGATGAAGATACAGGTATTGCCGAAGTTGAAGACGGAAAGCAGTACACCCTTGGCGGTATTATAGATGAAGTGAAGCATATCATCACAAGACGTGGTGAGAATATGGCGACACTTCAGGTTGAAGATCTCTACGGTGTGGTTGAAGTAGTTGTATACTCGAGGACATACGAGAAATATAGAGGTCTTATAGAAGAGTCGAATAGCATTATCATTTCTGGACGAGCACAGGTTCAGGATGATGGTTGTAGATTTATAGCATCGGACATATATTCGATGAATGAGATAGTTCAGAAGCAGCGCTCAGAGAATATGGAGCTGTGGGTGTGCTTCGACAACAAGGATGACTTTACGAAGAATTCAGCGGCCATGACTGAGATACTAAAGAGGTATAGGGGTTATTCTCCGGTATTCGTTCAGTTAATGGAAGAAAGTCAGTGGAAGAAGCTCTATACAACAGTTGATCTGGATTCTGGAGTGGAGCGTGCTCTTAAGCTAGAGTATGGAACGGATAAGGTTCTTGTGCGGGATAAAAATCCAAAAGAATAAGTAAGTATATTTTCATATCAAAGGGGTACCATATGGAGAAGATTACTTCTGTAAAGAATGAAAGAGTTAAAAGAGTTACCAAGATTATGAGCAGCCCTAAGGAGCGCAAATACTCCGGAAAGTATCTGGTTGAGGGACCTCGTATGACCCGTGAGATTCCTCTTAAGGATATAGACCAGATATTTGTGACTCAGGAGTTTTATGACAGGGATGTAGATCAGGATAAGAAGCTCTTCAGAGTTGTATCATACGCAGTCGATAATGGAAAATGTTTCATAGTTTCTAGAGAGGTTCTGAGAAAGATCACAAATACTGAGAAGCCTCAGGGGATTGCGGCACTGGTAAATATACATACTTATACACTCGCAGACCTTCTGAAGAAGACTGATACTCCTCCTATGATAATCATAGCTGAGAGACTGCAGGATCCTGGAAATATGGGTACCATCATTCGATCTGCAGAGGGCGCAGGAGCTACAGGAATCCTTGTAAGCTACGACTCCGTAGATATATATAGTCCAAAGGTAGTCCGTGCAACCATGGGGGCAATCTTCAGAAAGAAGATAGCTATAACCTATGACTTGCTGGGTGATATAAGAAAACTTAAGGAAGAGGGCATTACGGTTTATGCTATGCATCTCGAAGGAAAGTCGCTCTATGATATGGACTTTACTGGTCCATCCGCCTTCATGATCGGAAATGAGGGACAAGGGCTATCTGATGAGATTACTGCAGAGGCAGATAAACTTCTTAGAATCCCAATGGTAGGCGAACTAGAGAGCCTAAATGCAGGCGCTTCAGCAACCATCGTTGCATACGAGTTCCTGCGCCAGCGAATTCAGAAGGCCGACATGCTATTCCTATAACGAAGATTAAAATGAGTCACCTGGCACCTCCGACGTAGAAGTGACTCATTTTTGAGTCACTTTCTACGTCGGAGGTAACTGGTGACTCATTTTTAAAAACTTCATGTCAAGCATTTTTGATTATGTCCCGAAATGATTAAAACATTTGCCCTGGATTTTCCAGGGCTTTTGTTATGCTTGGGGTTCCACCCCAAACCCCGTCCTTCGCCAGGAAGGCGAGGGAACAGCTCT
>Ga0256405_10011287_pt1 | contig 11462 bp, 6 predicted proteins | sample RumenRJG_02DNA_FD_189096 | JGI IMG/M metagenome (GOLD analysis project Ga0256405, IMG submission 189096) | Bovine rumen microbial communities from Lethbridge, Alberta, Canada - RJG_02 | ecosystem: Host-associated > Mammals > Digestive system > Stomach > Rumen | place: Canada: Alberta | collected...
ATGGCCTCCCGGATGACGTTGCGGTTGCCGCGCTTGAAGCGGTAGTGTATGCCGCCCCACTCGGCGATGAAGGCGGACAGCCCGGTGCTGGTGACGCTGTCGGTCACGATGGTCAGCCCAGGCTTCTCCTCCAGCAGCATCACCGAGACCAGCGCGATCAGCCGGTTGCCGTCCACCGCGCGGCCGGTGTGGTCGCACAGCCAGAGGCGGCTGCCGTCGGTCTCGAAGCGCATGCCCATGTCCGCGCCGAAGCGAGCGGTCTCCGCGCCCAGGTCGGCATCGGGGACGCGCTCGATGTCTGCGCCCAGGTCCTCCAGCAGGCCGGCGAAGAATTCGCCGCCGGGGGTGGCGGTGTCCACCGCAACGTACAGGCCCAGCAGGGGCTTCAGCGCGTCGTCCTCCAGCAGCACCGCGGCGCGTTCGATCATGGCCTGCCGGTAGTCGGCCATCATGTCGCGCCCGGTGACGAGGTGTTCGGGCACCGCGTCGGCGGCGGCCATGCGCAGAAGCAGCGTCACGTCCGCGTCGGTGAGCCCGTCGCCGGGGGTCATGAACTTGAAGCCGTTGATGTCGTCGGCGTTGCGCCCGCCGGTGACCATCACCGCGCCGTCCAGATGGTCGTCGTCCCCGTCCAGGGTCACGCCGCGAAACAGCGCGGGCAGGGCGCAAAGCCCGCCGTCCATCACGTCGCTGTCGGCGGCGGTGATGCCCCGGCTCAGCGCGGCCTTCAGCCGTGCTCCCGAGGGCCGGGCGTCGCGGCCCACGCCGATGCGCAGCTTGTCCGGGGTGGTGCGCAGGCGCTCGGCCAGCATCCGCGCAAAGGCATAGCCGATGCGCGCGCAGGTGTCGTCCGTCAGGTTCTCCTCGCGGCTGCGAATGTACGAGCCGCTTCGCAGTTTCAGAAACTTCGTACTGTCGGTATCCACAAAAACTCCTTTCGTCGTGGGGGGGAGCGCCTGCGCGGAAAAGCGTCGATCGGGGCGCGCGGGCGCTCAGTGGCGGTTGAAGTTTACCCGGCGGGATAAACTGAGATTTGGAGGGAGGGTGTAGAATTGAGAATGGAGAATGGAGAATGGTGGTGCAAATCCTGCGGATTTGTTTGATTAAACGTGACTATTCAGTCGCCCGGGGATGACGCCCTCAGTCAGCCCGCGGCTGACAGCTCCCTCGAAGAGGGAGCCTGGACGGAAGCCTGGACGGGAGCCCAAAAGCCTCCCTCTTTGAGGGAGGTGGCCCGCGAAGCGGGTCGGAAGGAGTCCCCGACTGAACAGTTACGATTAAACACCATAAGTGGCGTTGTCACGCTTATTTACTGTCCTCTTTAATCAAAGAAATCCGTAAGGATTTCTACATTCATTCTCCATTGTCCATTTTCCATTCTCAATTCAAACAAGCCCCTGTTAATCCGTATCGGAAAAGACAAACAGGAACGCTGCCGAACGCCCCGCGCCCCGTTCAACCCTTGACGGGAGACGGTATCGCGGGGGCGGACGCCATTTCATCGTCCTCGTTGGGGATATCCCGGATGTAGCGGTAGAGGGGGGCCAGCTGCTGGAAGCCCTCGGCCAGGAGGTCCACCAGGACGGGGGATTTGAGCAGGGAGAAGTCCTCGATGTTCCGAACAAACCAGAAGCTGCGGATGGGGTACCAGTCCGCCAGGGCGGGGCGGAGGTTCTCGGGCCGCTTCATGCGCTTGAAGGCGTTCAGGTGCAGGTCGAAATCCCGCTCCAGGGGCTGGATGAGGCCGAGCACCGTCTCGGGTTCGGTGACCATCCGCCGCCGAAAGCCGTTCATGTGGGGCTTGTATTCCTCGTAGAAGCCCATGCCGAAGCTGGACTCCCGGGCACTGATGTCGAAGTAGAAGCCGGGGTTGACGCGCTCCGGCTGTGCGGGGCGGCGCAGCTTGAGCCACATGTAGTCCTTGTAGGGGGACTTGTCCCGGGCGTAGCGCAGGTCCCGGTTGATGCGGGACACCACGCGGTTGGGCCGAAGCTCGATCTCGTCGTCGATCTCGGTCATGACCTCGGAGAGCGCTCCCGCCAGCTCCAGGCAGGGCTGCCGCACGGCGCGGACGTACCAGTCGTGGTTGGCGTGGAAGAACTCCGTGTTGTTGTTGAAGGCGATGGCCATGAAGAACTCAAAGGTCTCGTCGGTGAAGCCGTTGAACATATCGCTGCCTCTCTGTGGTAAAAGAAATCATGCGCCCTTTCGCTTTTTGGACGCCCTTTTCCCGTCGCTCCTGCCCTTGCCGCGGCGCTTCTGGGCGGCGCGGCGGCGGTCCTGGCGGGCGCGGAGGGAGGTGACCAGCAGCAGAGTGAACATGGACACCAGCGCGGCGGAGGCGACGATGAGCAGTATGGTGAAGGTGGAGCGGTTGCTGAGCTTGACGGAGGTCCCCTCCAGCTGCATGCGCTCGCTGTCCAGCGGCTCGGGCGGCTCCCCGCCGGGGGTGACGACCACCTCCACCGGCTCGGCGGAGACGGTGCGGGTGTGGCCCTCGGCGTCCAGGTAGTTGAGGCAGAAGGTGTACTGCCCGTCCTGCCGGACCTCATAGGTCACGCTGAAGCGGGACGGCTCCCCGGTGGGCAGCACGGCAACCTCCCGGGCGGTCCCGCGCTCGGCCTCGTAGAGGGAGAGCCCCTTGGCGGCGGCGGTGCCCGTGTTGGTGACGGTGATGTCGAAGGTGACGTTCCCGGGCCGGGATATGCGGGGGGTGCGGGCCTCGGCGGTCATGCGCAGCTCCACGGTGCGCTCGGGCTGGTCGTCGGTCAGAACGCGGGTGTCGGTGACGAAATCCACCGATTCCCCGGCCTGGCTGACGCCGGTCACGCGCCAGCGGTATTCCCCGGCCCCGCGCACGGGATACGTGAAGGCCACCTCCACCGGCGCGCCTCCCTTGGGCAGGCGTATGCCGTCGGCGATGACCCCGCCGTAGACGTCGTCCAGCACGGTGACGTCCTCGTAGTCGTCGTTGCCCCGGTTGGAGAGCATCAGCACCGCGTCGGCGCGGTCCGGGTCGAAGGCGGAGCGCCCCAGCGAGAACTCCGCGTCCAGCGCGCTCTGGGACAGGCGGATCACCACCGGCTCCAGCTGCCGCGCGACGGTCTCCCCGGAGGGGGTCACATACTCCAGGCTGGCCTCGGACTGGCACTCCATGTTCACGGTGACGCGGCTGATGAAGTTGCGGGTCGCGCCGATGGGCAGCTGCTCCAGCCGACCGGTGAAGTCGCCCAGAGCGTCGCGCACGTAGATGGCGCTGACGGGCACGTTGCCGTTGTTGGTCACCCGGTAGGTGATGGTGAGCTGGCTCCCGGCGGGCACGTAGCGGGAGGACACCTGGCGGGTGAAGTCCACCTCGGGCCGGGCGTCGCCCTTGGTCACCGCGGCGGACAGCGCGTGGGTCACCTTTTCGCCGTCGGGGGCGTCGTGGCTCAGGACGTAGCGCACGCAGCCGTCGTCCAGCTCCTCCTGGGTCACCGCGTGGGGCCGCACCAGGGTCTGGCTCTCGCCCGCGCCCAGCTGCCCCACCGGCTCCGACAGCGTGCCGTCGGCGGAGGTCAGGTAGATGTTCTTCACGTCCGCCCCGGTGTTGTTTGAGATGACGAAGGTCATGGTGGCGTCGCTGGGGCCCACCATCTCCGCGGGACTGATGGAAAACGTCACGTCCAGCCCGCCTTCCGCCAGGGCTCCAACGCCCAGCAGCAGCCCCAACACCAGCCATACCCGCGCCCAGCGCAGGAACACACGCATCCTCACCCGCACAAACCCCGTCTCTACATACATATCCTATGATATATTTTAATGGATTATGTGGGGGAATGTCAAGGGGGGAATGGGGGAAATTGAGGGAACAGGGAACAGGCAACAGGGAACAGGGAACAGGGAACAGGCAACAGGCAACAGGCAACAGGCAACAGGCAACAGGGAACAGGAATGGCCGCTCCCGCGCGCATGTTGGGACGGTCAATGTCTCCGCCCGCCCAATACCGTCACGACACGTTTTATCGGGCGGGCGGCGCATCGCCGCCCCTGCGGTGCTAAACTATTCCTGTTGCCTGTTGCCTGTTCCCTGCTGTTGCCTGTTCCCTTGAACAGTCGATATTCATTTGCCGGGCGTCAATCCCTCCAGCGCCTCCACGACCCTGGCGAAGCCCATGCCCAGGGAGGACTTGACCAGGACGGTGTCGCCGGGGCGGATGAGCGTGGGGAGGGCCTGTATGAGGGCGTCACGGGTGTCGAAGCCCACGGCCTCGCCCCCGGCGTCCCGCGCGCCCTGGGCGATCAGCCGCCCCAGCGGGCCGCCGCCCAGCACCAGGGAGGCGCCGCCCTTCGCGGCATACGCGCCGATCTCGCGGTGCAGGCGTTCGCCCTCGGGTCCCAGCTCCAGCATATCCCCCAGCACGCAGACCCGGCGGCCCGGCATGGAGGCCAGCGAATCCACCGCGGCGCGGACGGAGTTGGGGTTGGCGTTGTAGCAGTCGCTGACGATGGTGAACCCGTTGGCGGGGATCACACGGGCGCGGTTGCCCACGGTGTGATAGTCGGCGATGCCCGCGGCGATCTCATCTCCGGTCAGGCCCAGCGCCAGGCCCACCGCCGACGCCGCCAGCGCCGCGTAGACCAGGTGCACGCCATAGCCGGGGATGCGGAGGTCGAACTGCCCGTCCGCGTGGCGGACCGTGCAGACCGTGCCGTCCACGCCGTTGACGGAGATGTTCTCGGCGCGCACGTCGTTGCCCGGGCCCTTGCCATAGGTCACCCGCCGCTGGCCGGGGTCAAAGCCCGCCAGCAGGTCGTCGTCGCCGTTGAGGATCAGCAGCCCGTCCTTCGGCATGCCCTCCACGATCTCACCCTTGGCGCGGAGCACGCCGGGGCGGTCCCCCAGGAACTCCAGGTGGGCCTCGCCGATGACGGTGAACACCGCGATGTCGGGACGCACGATGTTCGTCAGCCGCCGCATCTCGCCGAAGTGGTTGATGCCCATCTCCACCACCGAGACCTGGTGATGATCCTCCAGCCGCAGCAGCGTCCACGGCACGCCCAGCTCGTTGTTGTGGTTGCCCTCGGTGCGATGGGTGTCGAACCGCCGGGACAGCACCGCGGCGATCATCTCCTTGGTGGTGGTCTTGCCCACGGACCCGGTGATGCCGATCACGGGGATGCGGAAGCGGCTGCGATGCCACGCGGCGATGGCCCCGATGGCCTTGAGCGAGGACTCCACCACGATGCAGGGCGTCTCTCCCGCCTCCGGCTCCCGTTCGGAGACGCAGGCGGCCGCGCCCTTCGTCAGGCAGTCCTTCATGAACCGGTGCCCGTCCACGCGCTCGCCCCTGAAGGCCACGAACAGCGCGCCCGGCGCGGCGGTGCGGCTGTCGCTGGTGACGAAGGTCACGGTCTGATCGAGCGCGGCTTCATCCCCCACATAGCGCCCGCCGCAGGCGTTCACGGCGTCCCTCAGCAGAAACGGCTTCATGCTTTGGCCCCCTTCACGGCGTCGTCCACGATGATCTGGCACAGGCTCTTGTAGTCAATGCCGGCGGCGGCGGCCTCCTGGGGCATGAGGCTGGTGGGCGTCATGCCGGGCAGGGTGTTGATCTCCAGGAAATACACGTCGCCGTTTTCATCCACGATGTAGTCGGACCGGGAGTAGGTCTTGAGGCCCAGCAGCCCGTGGACCTTCACCGCCACCCGCCGCAGCTCCGCCTCGATGGCGGGGTCGATGGGGGAGGGGCAGATCTCCACGGTGGCCCCGGCCTGGTACTTGTTGATGTAATCGTAGAAGCCGTGCTTGGGGCGGATCTCGATGGAGGGCAGGCCCTGGCCCCGCAGCACGCCCACGTCGATCTCCCGGCCCCGGATGTACTGCTCCACGATGACGCGGCCCAGGGGACGGTTCTGCTCCAGCGCGTCGGACAGCTCCGCCTGGTCGTGGGCGATGGCCACGCCGATGGAGGAGCCGCTGTCCACGGGCTTCACCACGCAGGGCAGGCCGACGTTCATGGCCTGCATCAGGGTGTCGCCCCTGTCGTAGTACACCATCTGCCACTTGGGGGTGCGCACCCCGGCGCCGGCGGCCAGCTGCTTGGTCAGGTCCTTGTCCATGGCGATGGCGCTGCCCAGACAGCCGGAGCCGGTGTAGGGGATGCCCATCAGCTCCAGCGCCGCCTGGATGCGGCCGTCCTCGCCGCACGCGCCGTGCAGGCCCAGGAACACCACGTCCGCCAGGGCGCACAGCTCGAACACGCCCTTGCCCACCAGGCTGGGACTGCGCCACTTCCGGGAGGCCTTCACCGCCTCCAGATCCGGCTCCAGCTTGCCCACCTCGGCGTCCACCAGCTCGGGCAGCCTGTCAAACAGCTCCTCCACAGGGATGTCCACGTCCTCCAGGCCGTAGAACATGTCCACCAGCAGCGCCCGGTGGCCCAGCTCCCGCAGTGCCTTGCAGATCAGCGTGCCGCTGGTGATGGAGACATTGCGCTCCATGCTCAGCCCGCCGCAGAGTACCACTATTTTCATCGGCTCATACCGCCCTTCCTCGTTGATGCTTGGGATGTGCCCATAGTATGCTATTTTCGATTGTACCACCCCAATGCTAATTCCGCGTTGCCAATACCCGTTCATCGTCATATTTAACAGTCATGTCGTCACGTTCAGTTCATAATTGGATGGTATAATGACGCCGTCAATCCGGATCAGTCAAAAGGAGGTTTTGAATATGGCCGTTTTGAACAATTCCAGCCAGCTGCTGGAGGAGCGGAAATATCTGCGGGACGGGGAGACGGAGATCTCCGACCGCGCGTTCAATCTGATCATCGGCGGGGTGCTGCTGTGGGGCTTTCTGCTGAACTGCCTGATGGTGACCCTGTTCGGCGTCCAGATCAACCGCATGGTCAGCGACATGGGCGTCGTGCCGTTTCTGATCGGCTACTTCGTGCTGGTCATCGCGGGCAGCGTGATGATCGGCAAGGGCGGCGCGGCGCTGAGCTTTCTGGGCTACAACCTCATCGCCCTGCCCATCGGCGTGGTGGTGTGCGGCTGCGTGGACGGCATCCCGGCGGGCGTGGTCCAGTCGGCGGTGCTGGTGACCGCCATCGTCACCCTGTCCTTCATGATCCTCGCCACGCTGTTCCCGGACTTCTTCCTGGGGCTGGGCCGGGTGCTGTTCGTGGGGCTGGCGGTGAGCCTGGTGGCCGAGCTGGTGACTGTGCTCATCTTCCGCCGCTACGCCTCGATCTATGAGTGGATCTTCGTGGCCATCTTCTCCCTCTACATCGGCTACGACTGGGCCAGGGCCAACACCTGCGCCCGCACCGTGGACAACGCCGTAGACCTCGCCGCGTCCCTCTATCTCGACATCATCAATCTCTTCCTGCGGATATTGGAGATCATGTCGAAGAGGAAGGATTGAGTTTTAGGGAACAGGGAACAGGGAAAAGGGAAAAGGGGAACGAGGGAACAGGGGGACGAGGCAACAGGGAACAGGCAACAGGGAACAGGAATGGCCGCTGCCGCGCGGTGAAGATTCCTGTTTCCTGTTTTTGTTTGGTTTGGAGATAAACTGGCGGATGGAGGACGACCTCTCAGTCACGCTTCGCGTGCCAGCTATCCAGGGCCTGCCGGCCCGTTCTCGCTGAAAACAGTCCACTGGACTGTTTTCCGGGCGCTCGAACCCCTGAAAGGGGAGCCAAGAGTGTAACGGCAATCGGTGATTCTTTTCAGCCTGTACGCGGCAGCCTCGGCTCCCCTTTCAGGGGAGCTGTCAGCCGGCAGGCTGACTGAGAGGTCGTTCCCCGTTCCCCTGCTGCCTGCTGCCTGTTGCCTGATGCCTTCGTCCCCCTTTTCCCTTTTCCCTGTTCCCTTTTGTCTAATCCCTAATCCCTGTTCCCCCTTTTTAATTCTCCCGTAATGACGAAAGCCGTCGAAATCTGTTATAATAGAGCTGTGTGTGAGTGAGACGAACGACAGGCGACGGAGGGGAAGGCTATGAACAGGATCGGATTTGACAGTCAGAAGTACATCCAGCTGCAATCGGCCCGCATACGGGAGCGCATCGAATCCTTCGGCGGCAAGCTCTATCTGGAATTTGGCGGCAAGCTGTTCGACGACTACCACGCCTCGCGGGTGCTGCCCGGCTTTGAGCCGGACAACAAGATCAAGATGCTGATGGAGCTGAAGGACCAGGCGGAGATCGTCATCGCCATCAACGCCAACGACATCGAGAAGAACAAGGTGCGCGGCGACCTGGGCATCACCTACGACATGGACGTGATCCGGCTGATCGACGTGTTCCGGGACTTCGGGCTGTACGTGGGGGCCATCGCCATCACGCAGTACACCGGCCAGCCCGCGGCGGACCACTTCAAGGACCGGCTGAGCGCGATGGGGCTTTCGGTGTACCGGCTGTACCGCATCCCGGACTATCCCGCCAACGTGTCGGGCATCGTCAGCGACCAGGGCTTCGGCCGCAACGAGTACATCGAGACCACCCGCTCCCTGGTGGTGGTCACCGCCCCCGGCCCCGGCAGCGGCAAGATGGCCACCTGCCTGAGCCAGCTCTACCACGAGCACCAGCGCGGCGTCAAGGCGGGCTACGCCAAGTTCGAGACCTTCCCCATCTGGAACCTGCCCCTCAAGCACCCCGTAAACCTGGCCTACGAGGCCGCCACCGCGGACCTGAACGACGTCAACATGATCGACCCCTTCCACCTGGAGGCCTACAACGAGCAGACGGTGAATTACAACCGGGACATCGAAATCTTCCCGGTGCTGCGGGCCATCTTCGAGCGCATCTACGGCGAGTGCCCGTACAAGAGCCCCACGGACATGGGCGTCAACATGGCGGGCAAGTCCATCATCGACGACGAGGTGTGCCGGGAGGCGTCCTGCCAGGAGATCATCCGCCGCTATTATCGCACCGCCTGCGCCGTGAAGCAGGGCAACGCCGGGGAGGCCGAGCTGCAAAAGCTGGATCTGCTGATGCAGACGCTGAAGCTGAGCCTCACCGACCGCACCACCGTGGCCCCCGCCCTGGCCGAGGCCCAGCGCACCGGCGAGCCCGCCATCGCCATCGAGCTCAACGACGGGCGCATCATCACCGGCAAGACCTCCTCCCTGCTGGGCGCGTGCTCCGCGTGCCTGCTCAACAGCCTAAAGACCCTGGCCGGCATCCCGGACGAGGTCAAGCTCATCTCGCCCACCGTCATTGAGCCCATCTGCCACCTCAAGGTGGAGCACATGGGCAACCGCAATCCCCGTCTCCACACCGACGAGACCCTGGTGGCCCTGGCCGTCAGCGCCGCTACCGACAAAAACGCCGATCTGGCCATGGACATGCTCACGAGCCTCAAGGGCTGCGAAGCCCACTCCACCGTCATACTCTCCCAGGTGGACGAGGGCATGTTCGGCAGGCTGGGCGTCAACATCACCTGCGAGCCCACCTATGAGACCAAGCGGCTGTACCATAAATAGCAGGAAGGCAACTGGGGATTTGTAGAGGAGAATTAGGAATGAGGAATTAGGAATTAGGAATTGAAATGGCTTGGCTGCGTAGGGGCGGCGATGCGCCGCCCGCCAGGTGGTACGTATTGTTTCGGTATATGGCGGGCGGCCATTGGCCGCCCCTACAACGCGCGGCAGCTGCTATTCATTCCTAATTCCTAATTCCTCATTCCTAATTCTCCCCGTCAAATCCCAATTTGCCGCATTGGCTGAATGCTAACTGCCTGACGCCTGCGTGACGGCAGGTGATCAAAAACGCACAGCAGCTTTCACAAAGAAAAGGAAATTGACTCCGGTATGGGGTCAATTTCCTTTTTATGCTGTACCGGTGCATCCCCGCGCGGGGAGGGGGCGGGGGGTCACCGGGGCTGGAAGAATATCACATTAAAAAGGTAGCTTATTTTGATCTGGCTCTCCTTGTGTATATCGCCACACTGACCGGGATAGCACCTGGCGATCAAGAACGTCTCGAGGGGCTTGCCCTTCTCTGTGGCCAATACAGCTTTGAAATCGATGCTTTCATCGCCGTGACCTGTGGTATAATTGTGGACACGCTGTGAACCGCACAGGAGGAAGCCACCGGCGAGGACAGGGATCCAGTGGTCGCCTTCCCACTTGAAGCAGAAGTTGTCCTTGGTTAGTCTGTTGTATTCAGCCTTGAGTGCGTCGATCTGCTTCTGAATGGCAACGAGCTGGGGGTTCTGTCCGGGATTCCCAATGAGTGGATCATTGGCTCCGATACTTGCCCTAATATACTCCGCGATGAGGGCGTCGATCTGCTTCTGGAGCGGTGACATGTCCATAACGGGCGTGAAGCGCACCTGATTGAACAGGAAATCGAAGACCGTGACATTCTTCGCATTGCAGTATTCGATCAGACTGTTCACCTGCCACTCGTTCAGCGGATTTCTCGCCATGATGCTGGGGGTTATATGCCAATTATCGGGGTTGATGTAGTCGCCGTATTGCCAGCATTCTCTGCCGAAGGAGGCCTGGAAAAACAGGTTCTGATTGAGCTCGACGTGGGTGGTGGTGCTCCGGCCGACGTAGACGAACCGGTCGCGCTTGAGGAAATCCGCCATCAGGTTGGGGATGGACTTGCCGCTGGCGCTGCCATCGAGATTTTTGCCCATCAGCCGCTGGGTCATCTGCTGCCTGCTCTGGGTCAGCGAGCCCGCGCCGTAGACCTGCTCGTAGGCGTCAAAGACCTGGCTCATGGTGGTGTAGGCGGCGCTGTAGACGGCAAACTGCTCGGCCAGGTAGGGCACGCACACGTCCAGCGCCTCGCCGGAGAACATCACGGTGGGGAGGGCGGTGTTGTAGGCGGCGTCGAAGATGTTGGTGTTGTGGAAGATGTCGTTGCTGGCGCTGTAGAAGCAGTCGGTGGCGCCGTTCATGGCGGACATCAGGCTGCGGAACTCGGCGTCATTGTACAGGTCGGCGGTCTTCTGGAGCTTCTGGGCGTCGGTCAGGTTGGGGTTTTGCTCGATATCACCGATGAGCGTGCGCACGGTGCCCGCCTTGTTCTTGAGGCTGTTGTACTTGTCGCCGACCTCGTTGATGGCCACCACGTTGTAGGTGTGGTTCTCCAGCTCCCGCCTGCATTCGTCGATCTTGCCCTCGAGGGTCTTGAGCTCATCGATGATGTCGGCGTTGGTGGGCCCCTGGTCGCCGATGCCGCAGAAGGCCTTCAGAAGCGGCACGAAGGGCTTGAATGCCGGGCAGGCCAACGCGATGCCGTCCAGGGAGCTGTCGTATACGGCCTTCAGTGCCTTCTTGGTCGATGCCGAGACGCTGTCGTTGCTCGCCGCCATGCTCACCAGCGCGGGATCGCCGCCCAGCGCCTGCAAATCGCCGCGCTCGTCCGCGCGGGCCGCCGCCGCGCCGATGGCGCCCATCAGCAGCTCGGGCTCGACGTCGAAGCGGGAGGACAGGGCGTCGAAGGTCATGCTGACGATCTGGTC
>Ga0256405_10011288_pt1 | contig 11457 bp, 11 predicted proteins | sample RumenRJG_02DNA_FD_189096 | JGI IMG/M metagenome (GOLD analysis project Ga0256405, IMG submission 189096) | Bovine rumen microbial communities from Lethbridge, Alberta, Canada - RJG_02 | ecosystem: Host-associated > Mammals > Digestive system > Stomach > Rumen | place: Canada: Alberta...
GCGCGAGATCTATGAAAAGCGCTGCGCCGAGCAGGGCTTCTCTGCCTATTTTGACTATTCCTGGCAGTGGGCCTACCGCGAGCGGTTTGAAAAGGCCGGTCTCACCGCACTGCTTGGCTGCGGCTTCGACCCCGGTGTGACGCAGGCGTATTGCGCCTATGCCAAAAAGCACGAGTTTGATGAGATCGACACCATCGACATCCTCGACTGCAACGGCGGCGACCACGGCTATGCCTTTGCCACCAACTTCAACCCCGAGGTCAACCTGCGCGAGGTCTCTGCGCCAGGCTCCTATTGGGAGGACGGTCACTGGGTCGAGATCCCTGCCATGTCCATCAAGCGGGAATACGACTTCGACCAGGTCGGGCAGAAGGATATGTATCTGCTGCACCATGAGGAGATCGAGTCTCTGGCGCAGAATATCCCCGAGGTCAAGCGCATCCGCTTCTTTATGACCTTCGGCCAGAGCTATCTCACCCATATGAAGTGCCTGGAAAACGTGGGTATGCTCTCCACCACGCCCATCGAGTTTGAGGGGCATGAGATCGTCCCCATCAAGTTCCTCAAGGCCCTGCTGCCGGATCCCGCCTCGCTCGGCCCCCGGACCCACGGCAAGACCAACATCGGCTGCATCTTCACCGGCCGCAAGGACGGCAAGCAGAAGACCTGGTATATCTACAACGTCTGCGACCATCAGGCCTGTTACCGCGAGGTCGCCTCGCAGGCCATCTCCTACACCACCGGCGTGCCAGCCATGTGCGGCGCTCTGATGATGCTCACGGGCAAGTGGACCACCCCGGGCGTGCACACCGTGGAGGAATTCGACCCCGATCCCTTCCTCGATGCGCTCGACCGCTACGGTCTGCCCCGCAGCGTCGATCCGGATCCCGCGCTGGTGCCCTGATGGACCGCCGCGCCCCCTTTGCCCCTCTGCACGATCAGCGCCCCGAGGATCTCTTCGGGGCGCTTCCCACTCCCTGCTATATCCTCGACGAGGGGCAGCTTCGCAAAAACGGGGAGTGTCTCAAGGCCTTGGCCGACCGCACCGGCTGCCGCGTTTTGCTGGCGCAGAAGGCCTTTTCCAACTATGACTGCTATCCCATTCTGGCGCCGTACCTGTCCGGCACCGAGGCCAGCGGCTTGTTTGAGGCCCGCCTTGGCAAAGAGGAGCTGCCCCAGGGCGAGGTCCACGTCTTCTGCGGGGCCTACCGAGAGTCGGAGTTTGCGGAGCTGCTGCAGTATGCAGACCATATCGTCTTCAATTCCCCGGCGCAGCTTGCCAGGTTCGGCCCGCGGGCCAAGGCCGCAGGCAAGAGCCTGGGGCTTCGCATCAACCCGGAGTGCTCCACGCAGGAGGGCCATGCAATCTATGACCCCTGCGCCCCCGGCAGCCGCCTGGGTACCACCCGGGCACAGTGGGACCGGCAGATGACCGAGCCGCTTGTGGCGCTGCTGGACGGTCTGCATTTCCACACCCTGTGCGAGCAGGACGCCGACGACCTCGAGACCACCCTCCAGGCCGTGGCCGAGCGCTTTGACGACGTGCTGCCCCGGATGCGCTGGCTCAACTTCGGCGGCGGCCACCATATCACCAGGCCCGGCTACGATCTGGCCCGGCTGGAGCGGTGCATCCGCCGCGCGCAGGAGGCCTGGGGCGTCACGGTCTACCTCGAGCCTGGGGAGGCCTGGGCGCTCAACGCGGGCTTTTTGGCCGCCCGGGTGCTGGACCTGGTCGAAAACGCCGGGGTGCAAAACGCCATCCTCGACGCCTCTGCTGCCTGCCATATGCCGGACGTCATTGAGATGCCCTACCAGCCCCCGGTCTACGCCGCGCAGACCGCCGAGCAGGCGGGCCGGGCCGCCGAGCCCTTGCATCGGTTCCGCCTGGGCGGGCCGACCTGTCTTGCCGGCGACGTGATCGGCGATTACGTCTTTCCCGCTCCGCTGCGGGAGGGGGACCTGGTCCTGTTTGGGGATCTTGCCATCTACTCCACCTGCAAAAACAACACCTTCAACGGCATGCCCCTGCCCGATCTCTGGCTGCGCCGCGCAGACGGCAGCCTTTGCTGCCTCACCGCCTTCGGCTACGAGGACTTCAAGGGCCGCCTCGGCAGCCGCGCATAGGACGCGCATAAAGCCCGGCTTGCCCGGCAAAAACAGAACGACCCCCGGGGGACAAAGATCCTCCGGGGGCGTCCGTTTGGTTGTTCTCGATCGCTCGTTCTTGCTGTTGACCGCACATGGCTGGCTGAAGGCCTGCGCGGAAAAGATTGTCTTGTGGGCTTCAAGCGGCCAGTCTGCCGAAGAGATCCAGCATGACCATTTCGTCGGCGTAGCTGGAGGTGAAGATCTCAAGCTGACCGCTCTGGTCGCGGCGGATCAGATCCATGCCCTTCTCAGAGTCCCGGGCGGATTTGAGGTCGAACTGTTCGCCGTCGGGAGCCACCAGCCACACGGTCTTGGTGCAGCGCGCCAGGGCTTCCTGGAACAGCTCATATTGGGATTTGGTTTTGATACTTTGGTTTTGATACTCATGGTAAGCTCCTTTCTTTTCAGGTAGGTTGTTTGTGCTTTCTGGCTATATCATACCGCCAACCGCCCGAAAAGAAAAGCCGCTTTCGGCCCTCGTTTCGCAGGATCCGGCCCAGTTCTTTGGCTTGATCTGGCGCAATTTGTTGCATTTGCCTCTGTTTTTCTCAAAAAACCGCTCTGTTCTGTCAAAATCCGGCCATTGCCGGAAACTCAACTCTCCATCTGACGGCCCAAAAACGCCGCCACAGTGGCGTAGATGCGCTCTTCAAACTGGTTGGGCAGCTTCCGCTCCTCCGGGCCCAGCAGCAGAAGCACGCCGCCCAAAAGATCGCCCTCACAGCTCACCGGGGCCGCGACGCCCACGCTCCATACGCTGCCCTCTGTGACGGGGATGCGCCGACCCGTTCCGTCAAAGCGGTAGATCCGCCTGTCCTCGAGCAGCGCAAGCAGCTCCGGGCTGCTGCGCCGGTCCAGCAGCTCCTGCTTCGGCGCGCCCGAAAGCGCAATGATCCCATCCCGATCCGCCACCGCGCAGGCAAAGCCGGTGTTCTGCCGCAACGCCTCGCAGACCCGCCCCGCAAACTCCGTCAAATCCCCCATCGGGGAGTACTTCTTAAAAATAACCTCTCCATCCTTCGCCGTGTAAATCTCCAACGGGTCACCGCTGGTGACAGCATTGACATGAAAAATCCTGCTTTCACGGTGAACGGTATCTTCAATAATGGAAATCGCTAGTTTTTCTGCATCCCGGTAGTGGCCGATGCCCACATCGGCCATCCCGCGGACCTCCGCGGCCATCCCGTCGATCCCCGCGGCCATTTCGTCGTTTTCCGAGGACGTCTGCTCTTCCGGCAGCATCCCGCACCGCAGAAGAGAATCAACGTCGTTCTTCAGCTGAACCTCGATCCGGCCCTCAAAGACCCGGATCTTCTCAATGACCACCTGCAGGTCGTTCCGGTCCAGCTTTTCCTTGTTGAGAAGGTCCGCGAACACGTCCATGGCCAGCTTGGCCGCCCGGTTGACCCGGATGATGGTGTTGCGCTTGTCGGCGGTGAGCTCGATCTGGTGCTGCAGGCCGGTGATCTTGCCCTCCAGCTCCGCCTCCATCTCGTCATAGGTCTCCTCCAGCAGGGCCTCCCGCTCCGGGTGCTTCATGATGTCCCGGATGCGCTGGCGCTTGGTGACCTTCAGCTCCTCCTGGAGCTCTGCCAGCAGCTGCTCCAGATTTTCCGCAGCCCGCTGGGTCTCGGCGATGTCGTCGGCCTCCTGCTCCATGTCGGCGTTGAGCTTTTTCAGCATGGCCGAGGAGGTCTCCATGACCTTTTTGACGTATTCCTTCACCAGCCGGTCCAGAGTCTCCACCCGGATGTGGTGGCTGGTGCAGGCCTTGGTGCCCCGGCGGTGATAGAGGCCGCAGCGGTAGGCGTCCTTCAAGTCCGGACGGCTCATGGCGAACATGGGGCTGCCGCAGTCGCCGCACTCCAAAAAGCCGGTGTAGACGTTGTCGTATTTCTTGACGCCCCGGTAGTGGGTGGTGGTCCGCTGCTCCCGCAGGGCCCGGACGGTGGCAAAGGTGCGGTAGTCGAGGATGGGCTGGTGGTGGTTTTCAAACACCAGGATCTCGTCCGTGGGCCGCTCCACCTGGTGGCCGTTGATCTTGGCCCGGGTGGTCTTGCCCTGGCGCAGGGTGCCGATATAGAAGTCGTTGCTCAGAATCCCGTCCACGGTGGCAATGGCCCAGATGGGCTTGGCCTCCCGCTTGACGGCTTCCCCGGCGGCCTCCCGCCGGGCGTTCTCCGACATCCGGGGCGTGGGGATGCCCTCGTCGGTGAGGTAGTTGGCGATCTTCTTGTAGCCCCAGCCGGCAAGGTACAGCTCGAAGATTTTCCGCACGATCTCCGCCTCGGTGGGGACGATTTCAAATTGCTGCTGCTTGTTCACAAGATAGCCGTAGGGAGCCGCGCAGATCCACTTGCCGTCCGCCTGGCGGCGCTTCACCACGGCCTTGACCTTCTTGGAGGTGTCGGTGACGGGCATTTCATTGATCAGAAACTGGAACTGGATTTTCAGCCAATCGTCGTCGTTGGGGAAGTCGATCCCGTCGCCGATGGAGATAATCCGTACCCCGGCGTCCCGCAGATCCTCCAGCTCCACCAAGCCCCGGGAGTTGCGCCGGGAAAAGCGGGAGAAGTCCTTCACCACCAGGATGTCGTACTTGTGGGAGAGCAAATCCTTCCGCATGGCCTGGTAGCCCTCCCGCTGCTCAAAGGTGTAGCCGGACCGGTCCCGGTCCTCAAAAAAGGCCAGGGAGCTGCCGGGAAAGCGGCTTTGCACGAAGTCCGCGATGATGGCCTTCTGGTTCTCAATGGACACGTTGTCCCGGTCCAGCTCCTCATCCACCGAGATCCGGCAATAGCCCACGATGTCAAAACGTTCTGTCAATGTTGTTCGCCTCTTTTCTTTGTAAATTACACTATATTTGTACCATATCCGAACGTGAAAATCAAGTGGTTTTTCAAAAAAGCGCGAGCTTCCGATATTCGCTCGGAAGCTCGCAAATCATTATTGCAGCAGGTTTCGCATATCTCTGCGGCTGTACAGAATACGCCGCACCTCCATGGTGTCTTCGATCACGACATAGAATATGGTGAAGTTCCTGACCAGGATGGTATAATAAGGGTATTCCCGATCCCGTGTGGAGGGATAGGGTTCAAAGCTCTCCGGCATTTCCAGCCGCTTCCGGATCGCAGCTTCCACATCGTCCACCAGGCGCTCTGCGGCATTGGGGTTCCGCAGACGAACCGTGATATAGTCTACAATCTCGTCCAGATCATCCTCAAACAGCGGGAGGATTGACAGCTTATACTGTTTTCCGTTCATGAATCCTCCTGCGTGCTCTGCCGAAAACCTCCTCCGCGGTATATCTGGTGTCCGTCATGGCAGCAGCCTTATCGGCCTCGTCGAGTTTCATTTCGATTTCATCGGTCAATGCGGCATATTGCTCAATGCTCATGACCACCATGGAGCCGTAACCGTTTTTGGTCAGAAACACCGGCTCGCCGCTGGTTAACACTGCCTGCTCAATCTCCGGGAACTTATTGCGAAGATCGGAAACCGGTCTGATGTTGATCATAAAACCACCCCTTTCTGATATCAATATATTATCATAATTTTATCGTTTCGTCAAGGACCAGAGGACGATTTCTTAGTTCGGTTTCAACCGAGTCGGTTTTGACCGAGTTAGCGAGAGAAACCGCCGCGGCCCCGGGATCGGAGCCGCGGCAGTTTCCTCCTTTATGGCAGCATATGAATGACAGCGGGATGCGGGGGGGATCAGCGCTCCATCTCGCTGCGCTTCCTTGTGCGCTGGCTTGCCCTGCTTTGCACCTGTGGCGGCTTTTTGCCCAGCCTCTCCAGGATGCTCGGCTTTGGGGCCTGGTGCTCTGCCGCGGCTTGCGTTCCGGTGAGCATCTCCGCCGCATGCTGCGTCGCAATGGACATTTCCGCCGCAGGCTGCTTTCCGGCAAGCCTTTCTGCTTCGGCCTGCTTCCGGGCCAGCTTCTCCGCCTCGACCTCCCTTTGGGCGCTGAGTCTGCGGTTGTGCTTGAGCAGGGCCAGGGTGTTTTCGTACAGATCCTCATGGCCGGACTTGTATACCACCGTCAGATAGCCCCCCTTTTTCCAGACGGGGTACTTCCTTTTGAGCCAGTTCTGAATCTCCTCGTTCTGCTGATCGGCGTTGGTCAGCCAAACGGAAATGATACGGGATTCTTCATTTCGGGTTATTTCCATGCAGTGTCCCCCTTTATTCAGATTGTTGCCGGTTGCGGCGTACTCTAAACAGACAAAGCATATCAAAACCTCCTCTCTCTTCAGAATGCAATGTCCTTCGTTCCTTCCAAAAACTACTTTTTAATTGAATGAATGAATTTCGTTCAGATAGATATTATTATATTTTATTTCTCTTCCGTCTGAAAACCGGACTGATCGGGGCCCGGTTTGTGCACCTGTCAGGGCCGAGAATCATACTCCCGGGGTGCCGGATCGATACTGCCTGCGTTCGGGAACCCGTACGCGGGAAACCCGTTATCGGGTTCTCCGTTGTCGGAAAATCCGAGTACGGGTTCCGGTACTTCTTCCGCCTCCCAATCCCGGAGCGCCTTGTGGCGCAGATTGTCATAGGCCCCGGTCAGCTCCTCGGCTTCCTGCCCTGTGTTCGGCGCTTCGTCGAAGAACCGCGGGTAGAGCCGGTTCGGCCGGCCGCAGCCCTGGCGGCGGATTTCCAGCAGCCCGCTGCGCTGCAGCTCCCGGAGGGTGTTCACCGCCTTCTGCCGGGAGCAGTGCAGCAGCTCGGTGGTCTCCTCAATGGTGTAGTAGATGAAGACGCAGCCCTGCTTGTCCGTCCACCGGTGCTTCCGGGACAGCTCCGACCGGCGCAGGAGCATGGTGTAGAGGAGCTTCCCCTCGTTGGTCAGCGGCTGAAAGGCCGGCTCGTCGAACAGAAAGCTGGGGATCTGGGCGAAGTGCCGAATCTCCGCCGGCGCGTCCAGACGGATATACCGGGTCCGGTGACTTTGGTCGTGTACCTTGTTCGTAATATGGCTCATTGTGCGTGCCCTCCTTTTTTCGTTTCAGCGGTGGTTTTCGGCGCAAAACGCATCGGGGAATATAACTACCTTCCCCCTTCATTACCGGCGCCGAAAAAGCGTGAATTTTCAAGGGATCTGCAAGCCCTAAATCGGGAGATTGCCGACGTGCTCGTTTTGGCGTCGGAACCATGCTTTATGACGCCGTCCTTTTGGCGTAATTCCGCCTGTGCTTGGCTGCGTCCATGGCTCTCTGATGGACCTTGCCGCAGGCCGGGCAATACTTCGCCCGGTTGGAGCCGGGGACGAAAAGCTCCTTGCAGTTTTCGCAGCGTTTCGGCGTCCCGCCCAGCAGCGACAACTCCAGCACCGGGTCCAGCGGCAACACCGCAGACCGGAACCATTTGCACAGCAGCGAGTACGAAATTGCCTGCACACATTCGCACCCGGCCCCGTCGTCCAGCGCAATGCACGCCCCGTGATCGTAATTGCAGCACTGCCGCACCAGCTTCCGCACCCGCGGCATCTGCTCCTTTGTCAAACGCTTGTAGTTCTGATAGTTTCTTTCTTTCATGGAACCACTCCCTTCTGTGTCTGACCTACGTTTTCGGAGTTTCCCCTTGACAATTTGCGATTTTGCAGTATAATCAAGTAAAAGATTTTGCGATTTTGCGGTAAATCGGATAAATAAATTTTGCGATTTAGGGAGGGGATATATGTGTTTGAGCGGAAAATATATCAGCGGCTTGTCGAATGGAAGCAGGAGTCTGCCGGAAATACCGCGCTGCTGATCGAGGGCGCCCGACGGATCGGAAAGACGACCGTCGCGGAGGCGTTTGCAAAAAACGAATATGCGACCTATATTATGATCGACTTCTCCATTGCGCCGAAAGCGGTAAAGGAACTGTTCGAAGACCTTTCGGACCTCAACTTTTTCTTTTTGCAACTGCAGCTTCTCTATCACGTGGATCTTGTGGAGCGAAATTCCTTGATTATCTTCGACGAGGTGCAGCTGTTTCCGCTGGCACGTCAGGCAATCAAGCATTTGGTGAAGGATCACCGATACGACTATTTGGAAACCGGTTCTCTGATTACCCTGCGAAAAAATGTGGCCGGCATTCTGATTCCAAGCGAAGAGCGGCGCATGGAAATGTACCCGATGGATTTTGAAGAATTCCTTTGGGCAACGGGTGACCGGGCCACGATCCCGCTGATGCGGAAGCTCTATGAGGCGGAAAAGCCTGCCGGAGACCAGATCAATCGTAGGCTGCTCAGAAGCTTCCGCCTGTATATGCTGGTGGGTGGAATGCCCCAGGCCGTCAACGAATATCTTGTGACAAACAACTTCAGAAAGGTCGACCTGGTCAAGCGGGATATCCTGAATCTCTACGAAAGCGATTTCAGAAAAGTCGATCCGACCGGGCGGGCCTCCCTGCTCTTTGATGCCATCCCCGCGCAGCTCAACAAGAATGCCTCGCGCTACCAGGTTTCCAGCGTCCTTGCCGGTTCCAGAGCAGAAACCATTTTGGAATTGATTGCTGCCATGGCTGACTCCAAAACGGTACTCGTCTCATATCACGCAAACAATCCGTCTGTCGGCCTGTCAGCTTCTGAAGATTTGGAGCGATTTAAGCTGTTCGTTTGCGATACCGGTCTGTTTGTCACCTTGATGTTCATGGACAAGGACTTTACGGAAAACGTGATCTACGAAAAGCTGCTGAATGATAAGCTCAGCGCGAATCTCGGCTATCTTTACGAAAACGCAGTTGCCCAAACCCTCGCGGCCAATGGAAACAAGCTGTTTTATTACACATTCCCGAATGAAGAGACGCGGCACAATTACGAGATTGATTTTTTGATTGCGAGAGAAAACAAAATTTGTCCGCTGGAGGTCAAATCCTCCGGATATAAACGGCATGCATCGCTGGACGAATTTTTCAAGAAATTCTCTTCCCAGATCCTGCGGAAGTATCTGATCTATACAAAGGACTTTGCAAAGGATGCGGATACCATTTGTCTGCCGGTTTACATGACGCAGTTTTTGTAAGCACACAGTGCGTCATTGGGAAAGATTGCGAGAGGGGGCTTTTTTGTGCTGATCGGGTTGATCGTATTCCTGGGTGTCACGATTCTCTTTTTTGTGCTCGGCTGGCTGCTCTGGAAAAAGCAGCGGATCGATCTGGTGAACGCCTGGCACACGCGGAATGTGAAGAAAGAGGACGTCCCCGCCTACACAAAACTGATGGGCCTGTCGCTGATCGCCATCGGCGCAGGCTGCGCGGTCACCGGCATCGTCGCCTGCATTTTGGAAGAAACCCTCGGCTGGATCGCCCTGCCGGCGGGCTTCGTCGCCGGCTTCGCGCTGATCTGGAAAGCGCAAAAGAAGTACAACGGCGGGAAGATGATTTCGTAGCTCTTCGGATTTCCCCCGGAAGCGATTTTGAAAAAATCGCGCAGCTGTGCCGAACGGCACATGAGGGTTTTAGGGATTTCCCTAACAAGCCAGGCAAGCAAAATGACCGTTTTCCGATTTCAGGAAAGCGGTCATTTTTTGCATTTGGCGGACATATGCCCAGCTTGCCGGTTGCGGCAAAGTGGGAATTGTACGACAAATGCATTGCTTGCCGGTAACGGGAAGCAGCATGTGGATATCCAGATGCCCAGCTTGCTGGGATTCTGGACAGAAGCGTTTTGCGCGTCTGTATATCCAGATGCATTGCTTGCCGGGATTGTCAAGCTGCAATCCACCGCCGACGGCCCTTCCCTCCAAACAAAAACCATCTGTCCGAGGTTCAAGCGGTATCGCCCTTTGCGCCAATTCCGTTATTGCTTTTTCGACCTTTTCCCTGTATAATTATCTTTGGTGAATTATAAGCTGACGCGGTTTTCTGCTTTACAGATCACGGTTTTTCATTCCGTAATCTGTAAATACCGTGCTGTGATAGTTCAATAGGCACTACACCAACGGTGTTGGCGACTGCTCACGAAGCATGCTCGACCGTCGGTCGGCGCGTGCCTCTTGAACCAAGTGCCTATTGAAAAAGAACGCCAACCCCTGTGGCAATCGCCAACTCCAAACGCCAATGAAACCGAGGTTTGATTATGCGCCTGGTCGACATCGCAGAGCATCAGTACATCCCGGAACGGGAATTCCGGCTGATGCTCCAGCAGCTTCTGCTGGACAGAGCCACAAAAAAGAATATTGTGTGGGCAACGCCGGGCTATGAAGCGCTGGGCGATGAATTTGCGTGCAGCTGCGAAATCCTTCCGCGGCATTTGCTGGGAGAGTATTCCTCGCTGATCCTCCCGCGGATTGCAAAGGAAGCACAAACGCAGGATTCCCGCACCAGGCAGCATGCAGAGGTTTTCACCCCGAGCTGGGTCTGCAACGCGCAGAACAATCTGGTGGACGAGCAGTGGCTTGGCCGCGCCGGGGTGTTCAACATCGAAAAAGAAAAAGCCTGGGAGCCGACGACAGAACCGATCCATTTCCCGGAGACTGGCTCCCGCACCTGGAAAAAATATGTGGATACCAAGCGGCTGGAGATCACCTGCGGCGAAGCCCCATATCTGGTCAGCCGCTACGATACCGTCACCGGCGACGAGATTCCCATCGGCAGCAGGATCGGATTGCTGGACCGCAAGCTCCGGGTGGTGAACGAAAACACCGAGACGGAGCAGGAGTGGAAAGCCTGGGCGCTGCGGGCCTTCCAGTCTGTCTACGGCTATGAATTCCAAGGTGACAATCTGGTGCTGGCGAGAGAAAACCTGCTTCTGACCTATATCGAATACTATCTGGATCGCTTCCGGCATTGGCCGGACGGGAAGACACTGATTACAATCGCCAGAGTGATTTCCTGGAACCTCTGGCAGATGGACGGGCTGAAATTCGTAGCCCCATACAGCTGCAAGACCACGGTGATCGAAGAATTCACCTTCTTCGGCAGCGTCCGGCATGAGGAGCCCTGTCCCGGCTGCAAAACCGGCGACAATCGGCTGCACAACGGAACCTATTGCAGAATTTACGAATGGAGAAAAGACAACAGCCTGGAATTCCGCAGGCTGATGAAGGGAGGCAAGCTGTGATGGAGCATATCTATCTGGGAACCATGCAGTACAATCTGATCTATATTTACAGCATGCCCTATGAGGATCACAGCGGCCTGCTGAAGATCGGCATGACCAGTTTCCAGAGCGAATCCAGCTATCTGCAGCTGACTCCCAACTGTGACGAGCTGAATAAGTTTGCCCATAAGCGCATCAAGGAGCAGACCCGCACCGGTCTGACCCAGTACACCCTGCACCATACGGAGCTTGCCCGGAAACAGGTCCGCCTGGC
>Ga0256405_10011289_pt1 | contig 11456 bp, 7 predicted proteins | sample RumenRJG_02DNA_FD_189096 | JGI IMG/M metagenome (GOLD analysis project Ga0256405, IMG submission 189096) | Bovine rumen microbial communities from Lethbridge, Alberta, Canada - RJG_02 | ecosystem: Host-associated > Mammals > Digestive system > Stomach > Rumen | place: Canada: Alberta | collected...
TCAGACTGGTGTACAACTCCGGCATCATAATGTAGCGATACTTGCCAGCATAGGTGCCAATCTTCTGCAACTTCTCTTGTGCTTTAACTTTTAGTGCCATAATTCTAGTTTAATTTTTGTGTTGTTGTTAATTTTTTTAATTGTTACATTTTTACATTTTGCTTGTCTTAACTCCGATGTCGTTTTGCGCTCGCACGTGGCTGATTTTCTTAGTGCACGTGGGAGAATCTTTTTCCTCGCGCGGGAGCATTATCTCCATCTTTATTTCGACAATGCAAAGGTACGAAAATTTCAGGAGTATAGCAAGTATTAAGTGTTAACAAAGTGTTAAAATGAAAATAGAGTAACAATGTGGTTTCAGTATTTCAGTTTCAGTTTATTATATGAGTAGGGTAAAATGGATACTTAGAATTTTAATATTATATATATTATAATATATATAATATTAAATATATAATACTATATTTTTCTTTCTATAATCAGTACCCCTCACAAACAAAACTGAAACTGAAACAACTGAAACCGAAGTGATTTTACTGGTATGTATGCACTATTAGATGATCACATTTTACTAAATGAAGACTGGTGGGATTATATTACGGAGCATTATCGTGAGTTATGTAAATTCGCCACACAGTCATTTTTAGACTATGCCAAGCAATACAATGATGCGATGAAACTCCTGAAATTCAGAACTTCTGGGTTCAGTTATATTGGAATGTCATAGTAATAATAGGATTGTTGCCTAAAAAACTAATTTAAAATTTGCTTGTTCCAATAAAAATAAGTACTTTTGCATCATCTTAATCAAATTATAGAATATGGCATTTGAATCATCATTTAAAGCAATTGATAATACGCTGCATCATGACGATGGATGTAGTACAGCGCTCGATTATGTTGAGCAGAGCAGTTGGGTACTCTTCTTGAAGTACCTCGACGATTTGGAGCTCACTCGCGAGCAGGCAGCTGAGCTTGAAGGTAAAGAGTATGCACGTATTATCAGTGGCGAATATCAATGGCATGAGTGGGCTATGCCTCTCGATGCAAAAGGAGAATACGATCGTGCTCGCGCATTGGTGGGCGACGATCTGATAGAGTTTGTTAATCAGCGACTTTTCCCATATCTGCAGGGATTTAAGGAGCGTTACGATACAAACACTATTGAATATAAAGTGGGAGTAATCTTTACTGAAATCAAGAATAAGATTTCTAGTGGTTACAACCTCCGCGATGTGGTAGAACGTATCGACGAACTGAAGTTCCAGACAGCAGATAACCGTCATGAGATGACTCAGATTTACGAGGATCGTCTGCGCCAGATGGGTAATGCAGGTCGTAATGGTGGCGAGTATTATACGCCACGCCCATTGATCCGCACTATCGTTAAGAGCGTTAATCCTCAGGTGGGCGAGACCGTATACGATGGTGCTTGCGGTTCGGCAGGATTCCTTTGCGAAGCTTATAGCTATATGCACTCAAAGCCAGGGCTGACCAGTAGTGAGGAAGAGGTGCTGCAAACCAAAACTTTTTACGGAAAAGAGCTAAAAGGTTTGGCCTATATCATCGCTATGATGAATATGATTCTGCATGGTGTGCAGTCGCCAAACATTGTGCGTACCAATACACTTTCAGAAAATCTGGCAAATATCCAACCTTCTGACCAGAAAGATGTGGTTCTGGCTAATCCACCTTTTGGTGGTAGCGAACGCGAGGAAGTTCAGCAAAATTTCCCAATTAAGAGTAGCGAAACAGCCTATATGTTCCTGCAGCATTTCATCAAAATGATGAAGGCTGGAGGTCGTGCAGGTATAGTTATTAAAAACACATTCCTGAGTAATGGCGACGCTACTGCACTGAGACGCAAGCTGTTAGACGAATGCAATCTACATACAGTTCTCGATTTGCCAAGTGGAGTGTTTACTGGTGCTGGTGTTAAAACGGTTGTGCTGTTTTTTACCAAAGGCGAACCCACTCAGAAGATTTGGTACTATCAGGTAGATAAGCACTTTACCAAAACCCAGCCCATGACCGAGGCCGATTTGGCTGACTTCTTGGCTAAGCAGAAGACTCGCGAGGATAGCGAATATTCGTGGAGTATAGATGTTTCGGAACTTGGCGAAGATCTGGATTTGAGCGTAAAGAATCCTCACAAAGTTGAGGAAGTTGACGAGCGTACTCCAGCCGAGATATTCGACCATATCGAAGATTTGACTATTGAGGCAAAGGAAATCGTGCAGGAGGTTTTGGCTTGGGATTTGTGGCCATGTAACAATAATGATGGTCTTGAAAATCTTTTTGCAGAACCAATTGACTACGTTGACGAAGAGGAGGACGAGGCATGAAAGAAGGCTGGACATATAAGAAGTTAGGGGAAGTCTGCGAATCCCTCAATGGATTATGGAAAGGAAAAAAGCCTCCATATATGAATGTTGGAGTTATACGTAATGCAAACTTTACAAAGGACTTTACTCTAAATTTCGACAATATAGAATATCTTGATGTTGAAGAAAAACAGTACTCGAAACGAAAACTTCGAGCTGGTGATATAATTGTAGAGAAATCGGGTGGTAGTGATAAACAGCCTGTTGGAAGAGCTGTGCTATTTGATAAAAGTGAGGGCGAGTACTCGTTTAGCAATTTTACTTCGGTATTGAGAATTAAGGATCAAAACGAAATATATAGCGCCTTTCTTTATAAATATTTACTTTATGTATATTTGGGTGGAGCAACAAAAAAAATGCAGAAAGCTACGACAGGTATTCATAATTTGGAATTTCAGCAATATTTAAATATAGATGTACCTTGTATTGAAATGGGGGTGCAGCAGCGGATTGTTGAGCGATTGGATTCGGCATTTGAGAATATTGATAAGTTGAAAGCTAATGCTGAAAAGCAACTTGCTGAAGCTCAAACACTCTTCCAAAAATCCCTTGCTAAAGCAATGGAACCCAAAGAGGGTTGGGAAGAGAAAAAAATGTCAGAGATATACGACGTTCGTGATGGAACACATGATAGCCCGAAGTATCATGAAACAGGTTTCCCTCTTGTTACTTCTAAGAATCTGAGAGGTGGAATATTGGATATGTCTAATGTTAATTTTATATCTGAATCTGATTATAATGCTATTAATCAGAGAAGTAAAGTTGATGTGGGTGATGTGTTATTTGCAATGATTGGGACTATAGGAAATCCAGTATATGTAGAAAAGGAACCTGGTTATGCAATTAAGAACATGGCTTTATTTAAAGTTCCCGAATACCATTCTGGAAAATTCTTAAAATATTATTTGCAAAATGAAGTTGTATTGTCTAAGATGCAGGAGGAAGCAAAAGGAACGACACAGAAGTTTGTTTCGCTAGGTTATCTTAGAAACTCTATCATCTCAATTCCCCCTCTCCCTGTCCAGCAGCGCATCGTAGAGCGCCTTGATGCTTTAAGCGAGAATATCCGCAAGTACGAGGAAATTCAGCGACAGATAATATCTGAATGCGATGCCCTGAAACAGGCATTATTAAGAAAAGTGTTTGAATAGAAAATGTGCAAAGGTAAAATATCTGCAATAATTGCAGTTTTTGACCTAAAAATGTTGTATTTTTAAAATATAATTGTATTTTTGCAGAAAAAACAGAATGAATGATGACATATTTGAATCAGTTTCACAAGGAAGCAATGGAGCGTACGATGAAGAAAATCGTAGAATTCAAGAAGTCTCCAATGAACTCCAAAGACTTTGCCGACTACATGAGGAGAAATCTGGAACAGGCAAAGCAAATGGAACTCGCTTCGAAATAGAGCAGCGTGCTGCCGAGCAGTTCGCTAAGGATGCAGGTATATGGATTCCTATGGACGATGTGTTCGACTTAGGAAGCCCTGGTCCTAGTGGCAATGAAAATGATACGTATGTCTCAGAATCTACTATTTACAAAGTAAATAACCTGCTAAATAGTGGTGGAATATGCAAGTTGCTTGATAAGATTTTGCTTCATAATCTGATATTTCCTAATACAGCCTATAGATTACATGGGTTTACAGGATATGATGGAAGAACCATTATGCCAGTATTAGAACAGGAACGTATTTGTGAGGCAAAACCAGCAACACAGATAATGATTGATACCTATATGTCTGCTCTTGGATTTGAAAAAAATGGCGAATCTGGGCGTTTCTCGAACAATGATTTCGTGGTTTGGGATGTTGTTCCACGAAACGTGTTAGTCGACAAAGATGGTGATATGTATGTTATTGATGCAGAAATAGCTAAGTTATGAACGAATCGGATACCCGTCTTCACAAGATCGACCCGCAGCTGAAAGCGGCTGGATGGGGCGTATTGGATGGTAGCAGAATTACGACGGAGTACACCTTTACCAAAGGTAAGATAAGTCAGACGCAGAAGGGGAAACCCAAACGTGCTGACTATGTACTAGTATATAAAGGTGTGAAACTGGCCATCGTTGAAGCAAAAAGCGATGAACTGAGCTATGCTGAGGGCGTAGATCAGGCCAAGCAGTATGCCGACATGTTGAGTATCCGATTTACCTACGCTACCAATGGTAATCAGATATGGGAGATGGACCGTAAAACAATGGAGGAACACTTCATTGCGGCTTATCCATCGCCCGAAGAACTATGGGCTAGAACTTATGGCGACGTAGACGAATGGCGTGATAAGTTTAATGCTCAGCCTTACTACGATAATGGCGTAAAGCAGCCTAGATACTATCAGGAAACGGCCGTAAGAAAGGTGCTTGAAGGTATCGCTAAGGGCGAAAAGCGCATTCTGTTGACTCTGGCCACAGGTACTGGTAAAACGTTTATCGCATTCCAGATAGCCTACAAGCTGTTTGAAACCCGCTGGAATCTGCGCAAGACTAATACCCGCCCAAAGATACTATTCCTTGCCGATAGAAATGTTCTGGCCAATCAGGCTAAAAACGACTTCGGTGGATTTAAGGACGATGCTATGGTGAGAATCAAGCCTGGCAGCGTGGCTAAGAATGGAAAGGTGCCAACCAATGGCAGCGTGTTCTTTACCATCTTCCAAACATTTATGTGTGGCCCTGACGATTCGCCGTACTTTGGACAGTATCCAAAGGATTTCTTCGACTTGATTATTATCGATGAGTGCCATCGTGGTGGAGCTAAGGACGAGAGCAATTGGCGTGGAATATTGGAATACTTTGAGCCAGCTGTGCAGTTAGGATTAACCGCAACGCCACGCGTAGACCAGAATGTGAACACTTATACTTATTTTACTTATCACGCCTACGAGTATTCGCTTAAGCAGGGTATTGAGGATGGATTCCTTACACCATTCCGCCATATCAACATGCAGAGCAATATAGATGATTATATCTATTCGCCTGAGGATGAGATTATAAGCGGAATGGTTCAGCAAGGTAAGGTGTATACTGAGGAGGATTTCTATAAGGGCAACATCAAAATCCGTCAGAGAGATGAAGCCCGAGTTAGAGAGTTCCTTTCTGGTATAGGCGAAACAGAGAAAACATTGGTGTTCTGTGCCACTCAGGCTCATGCTGCAGAAGTGCGCGATATGATAAATGCCGAGCGTAAGAAGAAAGGATACTGCCAGCGAGTAACAGCCAATGATGGAGAGACGGGTGAAAGGTATCTGGCTGATTTCCAGGACAACGAGAAGACTATCCCTACAGTTCTCACAACATCAGAGAAACTATCAACAGGTGTTAATGCTCGAAATGTACGCCACATCGTACTTATGCGCCCTGTAAACTCTATGATTGAGTTTAAGCAGATTATTGGCCGTGGTACCAGAATTTATGATGGCAAGTATTACTTTACGATATGGGATTTTGTGCATGCATATGAGAAGTATTCTCAGCCAGATTGGGATGGCGAACCGGTATGTCCTAAGTGTGGCAATAATCCATGTACTTGCGTGATTAAACCTCGTAATCATCGTGAAGATGGATTCCTTCCAAGGGAAGTACACGAAGATATACCAGAGCCAACGCCTGACGATCCAAACGAGAAGTTGGAGATAGTTTTGCCCGACCATCGTGTACGTCGCATCAAATTCATCAATAACATAATGTTCTGGGGTGCTGACGGCAAACCTGTAAGTGCCCAGAAATTTATCGAGGAGATGTTTGGTCGTCTGCCTGATTTCTTCCAATCGAGTGAGGACTTGCACAAGATATGGGCTGACCCCGAAACTCGCGAAGCTTTGCTCGACAAGATGAATGAAGCTGGATATGGAAAAGATATACTGAGTGATATCCGCAAGCTGATTGATGCCGAAAATTGCGACCTGCTGGATGTACTGGAGTATATAGCTTATGCAACTACACCAATTGAGCGTAAGGAACGAGCACAGCGTCTAACGGGTTACACCGACAACCTGAGCGATGCCCAGAAGATGTTCATCGAGTACATGATAAATGCCTATATACAGTCTGGTATCGATGAGTTACGAATGGACAAGCTAAAGACACTTCTCGAATTGAAGTTCGGCTCAGTAGGCGAGGGCATAACCGCCTTAGGTGGAGTCCCCAACGCCCGCCAGACATTTAAGGATTTCCAATATCATTTGTATGCGTAGAAATGAATAAATAAATCTGTTCTCATAACTAATAAAACTCCTAAAACTACAAGATATGAAATTAGAATGGATTCCATTATATAAGGAATTAGCCAAAGCACTTCTATCATGCAAGAATAATAGAAAACCGCTGGTAGATTGGATATATTCTGATATTTCTAAGGTGGGCGATAGTTCACTTGTGGAGTATCTTCATATGCGAGATGGGTCGAAGATTAAGGATATTGATCCGTTTTCAGTATTCGCCATATTCAACAGACCATTGAGGCCAGCCAACAGAGTTTCTATGTTGCAGATGTTCAAGGAACGTTTTTCTTTGAAGTCTGAAGTGCCAACAATATTTGATGGTATACCAACAGTTAATTCTCAAAGAGCTTTCTTCTTTAGTTGGGATGATAATGGTGAAAGAATAAAAGATCTCTGGGAGATATTTGAGAACGTTATTCTTGGTAAAGATATCAGTCAGCTATTTGACAAGGTTATTGCTGATGGTGTGCCCAAATATAGTTTGACTATGGTTCTTTATTGGATTTCGCCATATGATTTCCTGAATCTGGATGGGAGAAACAGATTGTTCCTAAAAAAGTATGGGTTCCCAGAACAATATCCAAACCTTACCTATGCAGATTATTCAAAGCTGATGCAGGATGTGAAGGATAAGATGAACAACAAGGCAATACCATCTGATTCGTTCCCAGATTTCTCTCTTGCAGCTTATAGCTTTTCATCTGATAGCAAAATATGGATGTATAAGCGTTTTGAAGACGCCTTCGCAATTGATTATATAAGAATGGGATCGGATGCCAAAGGAAAGTTGGATTTCTCTAGTTTCAAGTCAAAGAAGGCTTTGGGCAATGCATATAGAGAAGTTGTAGGCAATACAGATGTTGCAATTCCAAATATGTATTGGCAACTTATGAAGGATGTAAAACCAGGCGACATAGTTGTGGTGTTTGATTCAAAGAAGGAAAAGGGTAGCAAAGTGTCGCATTTGTTGTATGGTTGGGGTAGAGTTTCCTCTGATGTGATATATGATAATAGCGACGATAACCCTATACATATAAAGGTAGAATGGCACAAGCCTTTGCCTCAGGAGCCTATAAAGGAGGATATGACAAGTAATACTCGCTATTTCCATGAAGTTAAGGGCGTAGAGGCAGATAACATAATGAATTTGTTAGGTATAAATGAGGAAGATATTATGAGCACAAAAAAGAATTACTGGCTTGCTGGTTATTATATTGATGAGAAATCAGTGTTGGATGACTTTATTGCAAAGAATGAATGGCGAGCATGGTTTGGAGAACGTGATGCTAACCAGTTGAGCGAGGCAAAGACTATTCAAAAAGGCGATATTCTGATAATGAAATCTACTCTTACCAAAGGCAAAAATCATAATCTGCCTTGTATGAGAATCAAGGCTGTTGCAATAGTTGAAAGTGATATGGAGGCCATAGGTAATAGAGCCGGTTACGATGGATTGCGTTATAAAGTAAAGTTTATCAATACTGAAGATAAGGATTTTGATGGAAGATCGTTTGGCTCATATCGTAGAACTATCCAGAAGTGCCGCAATAAGGATATTATTGATTATGTAAACTCATTATTACCTGACTATATGGAGAATAAAAAGAAATACGAGGAATACATTAATCTACTGGAGACAAATAAGAATCTGATTCTTACAGGTGCTCCTGGAACAGGTAAAACTTATCTGGCTAAAACTATAGCAGAAGAAATGGGTGCAGAATGTGAGTTTGTTCAGTTCCATCCTTCGTATGACTATACAGACTTTGTAGAGGGTTTGAGGCCAATTCAAGAAAAAGCAGGTGAGGTGGGCTTTGAACGCAAGGATGGAGTATTCAAGGAGTTCTGTGCTCGAGCTCTGAAAAACTTGCAGGATTCAAAAAAGTCTATTCAGGCTTTACAGCAGGAATCGTCAGTTCGTGATTTGCTGGAGGATTTTATCGAAGAGTCGATAGAAGAAAACACTATGTTCGAAACATCGGGAACCAAGAATACCTTCTATATAATAGATAACAAGGAAAAGTCTATTATTGTAAAAGTGCCAGCAAATGAGAAAACTAGTGAGGTTGCTCTACCTAAGTCAGATTTGACAACATTGCTTGAAAATGATGTGCCTATAAATGGCGGAAAAGAAATACAAGCTTATTTCCATCGTAAGTATAGAACTCAGCAGGATTCGTATATTTATGTTTTCTACAGTATTCTGAAAAAGAAAAAGTCAGCACTAAGTAAAAATGTTACTGTAGACCTTGTTCCGGAAAAGAAGTTCGTATTTATCATCGATGAAATTAATCGTGGTGAGATATCAAAGATATTTGGAGAACTGTTCTTCTCGATTGATCCAGGATACAGAGGCTTGGCTGGTCGCGTTAAGACTCAGTATCAGAATCTGATAGAAGAGGGAGACGTGTTTAAGGATGGCTTCTATGTGCCTGAGAATGTGTATATTATAGGCACAATGAATGATATTGACCGCAGTGTGGAAAGTATGGACTTTGCTATGCGCCGTCGCTTTACTTGGAAGGAAGTAACTGCCAAGGATAGCATGAAGATGCTTGATGGAACTTCTTACGAGAATGAAGCTAAACAGAGAATGGAGAATCTGAACAATGCCATACTCGGTATTCGTGGACTTGGTGAAGCATATCAGATAGGAGCTGCTTATTTCATAAAGATTAAGGAATATAATGGCGATTTCCAGAAGCTATGGGATTATCATTTGAAAGGCTTACTCTATGAGTATCTGCGTGGAAACATGAATGCTAAAGAACAGTTGGACGAACTTAAAAAAGCATACGACAACCAAGCACCAATAGATGGAGCATCTATTTAATATAGCAGATAATAATTGGGATGGCCAGTCAATTCCAGACGAGCATCATCTGAATAATCTTCAAAAGATTGCAGAGAAGCCCATTGGACAGCTAAGCCTCGAAGATCACCCCAATTTGCTAATCTTTCCTCAGAATCTTGAAGAGTATGGGGATAAGATTGGTAAGCAATATGTGTTTGAGGTGAATGAGGGAAAGTTGTGTACCAAGAATATTATGGGGTTTATTGGCTATCGTGATACGAAGGTTAGAATCCATTCACGATTTGCTCAGGGGGTTGACGACTATTTTCTGCATTATATGCTCCAAAAGGTGTTCGCTATCAATCTCTTTGATTTGAAATATAACTCGGATGAAGAGAGTATCTTCGATTTCCTGATTTATCTTTTCCCTGCGTTCTTGAAGCGGGCTATGCAACAAGGATTATATAAGGAGTATCAGAATCGTGAGTATAATGATGCTAATATCAGAGGAAGAATAGATGTGCCCAGACATATCCGAATGAATATTCCTTTTGCTGGTAAAGTGGCTTATTCTACACGAGAGTATGCCTACGATAATCATGTTACTCAGCTTATTCGCCATACAATTGAGCACATCGCTAATCATCAATATAGTAGTGGTATACTGCAGAATGATGATTTGACAAAGGATGCTGTAACTTTGATTAGAGAAGCTACGCCAAGCTATAGCCAGAATGATCGTAGAAAAGTGATTAATCAGAATCTAAGGCCATTGAGCCATCCATATTTTAGCGAGTATCGCCATCTGCAACGACTTTGCGTGCAAATACTCCGCTATGAAGAGATTAAGTATGGACGTAATGATGATGAAATATATGGCGTACTTTTTGATGGTGCTTGGCTTTGGGAGGAGTATTTGAATACCATTCTGCAAGATTGTGGCTTTACTCATCCTCAAAATAAGATGTTCAAAGGAAAAATACCATTGTTTAACGATGGAAGTGCTCCTCGTTATCCTGATTTTCATAGGGGTGATATGGTTCTAGACGCCAAATATAAGCGTTATGCTAATCTGAAACTACAGAACATCGATGGAGAAGACCTTCATCAGGTTGTTACTTATATGTATATTCTGGCAGTAAATCATGGAGGATTTGTTGTTCCTTGGCCATATGTTTTGCGTAATTTTAGACCTCAACCTAAGGTTCTAAATGGATATGGCGGCTCAATGAATATCTATGGTATAACTGTAGATACGCCAGTAAATAGTTATAAAGAATACTGCTCTCTGATGGCTCTGTACGAAAGGGAGTTTAAGAAAGTTTTCAGATGAGTTAAGGTTTAAAAATAGAGGGCGAGCATCACTGCTTGCCCTATTTTTATAAACTTTTTTTCAACCGGCCTCCGTGCTGTCACAGCATTAATTGGCCCAATCTGTAATTATTAGCTTAAAAAACTAAATTAATCAACCATAAACCTTAATATAAAATGTATTATTCAGTTTGCAAAGGTATTGTTATTTTTTGGAAACACCAAAGGTTTTTGGATAAAAATGTATGGCGAACACAATTTTGTGATAAAGCTTTTGTAGTCTTATTGAAAATCGTTATCTTTGCGCTCCGATATGAAAATTAAATTTGTATCATACTAACAAACCAAATACCAAATATGAAGTACAAAGTCTTTTTCATCAGGTATGTTCAAAGCACGCCTGATCTCTTCGGGAATGTCGTGCCCGTTGATGGTACCGATGTCCTAAAATCTGTGATTATCAACGATTTCCGTAAACGCAAGGAGCTTAGTTTTATCAACCCAAGAAATGGTAAAATCTATTACCGCCATTACGCCATCATGCCTCAGGGCGGTCTGGCTGTGATTGATGTTGGTAAGTATGAGGATGGTAACTTTGTGTATGCAAGTGTAGCCATTAATCTGAGCCGCAACCAGTACCAGCCATACATAGTTATAGGATGCCACCATAGCGGGTTTAGTGATATAAATCTGATAGCTGATATGGTTACACAATCGCTTAACTGGGCGCTTAATGATTCC
>Ga0256405_10011290_pt1 | contig 11455 bp, 7 predicted proteins | sample RumenRJG_02DNA_FD_189096 | JGI IMG/M metagenome (GOLD analysis project Ga0256405, IMG submission 189096) | Bovine rumen microbial communities from Lethbridge, Alberta, Canada - RJG_02 | ecosystem: Host-associated > Mammals > Digestive system > Stomach > Rumen | place: Canada: Alberta | collected...
CCATGACATTTCCTTTAATTTTGCTTTAATCTGTTCTACACATTCATGTACAGTGTGAGTATTAGTATCTATTTCAAGATCAGCTACTTCTTTATATAAAGGGTAGCGTACTTTGAAGATCTCATTTAACTTTGCGCGTCTATCTTCAACTGCAATCATTGGTCTGCCGTTGTCTTTTAGAGTTCTCAAATATTGAGTCTCAACGCTTGCATGCAAGTAAATTACTAAACCATTTTCTTTTAAAATGGCACGATTCTCTTCTTTACCAATAATGCCACCACCTGTGGCAATAATAGCGTCATACTTTAAACAATTTTTTAAAACTTGAGTTTCAATTTGTCTAAAAACGCTCTCACCATCTTCTTGAAAAATGGTTGGAATTGAACGCTTTGCAAAGCGTACAATTTCCTCATCAATATCTAAAAAGGCCTTTTGAGTAACTAAAGCTAAAGATTTACCAATCGTGCTTTTACCAGCGCCCATAGGGCCTACTAAAAAGATCCTTTGCTGATTCTTTTGCGACATATAAAACCTATACAAATTAACTTCTTAAATTATAAACTAATCTTGGCTAAGATTTTTAGCAAATTTCAATTTAAAACAGAAACTTGTACTAGGATTTTTATGCTTTAAAAATTGCTTTTGTATTTGTAAGTTAACAAAGCAATTCTTTGGTAAAATAGCACCTAATAATTAGCTTAAAAATATAGGGGCGATTGTGCTTTTAAAACTTGTAAAATTTACCTTTTGGGCAGGTCTTTTTGGCGTTGGTCTAAGTGGGGTTGCAGGCGCTGGTCTTTACTATCAAACCTTAGGTGACCTTCCTGATGTAGAAATGTTAAAGGATGTTTCTTTTGAAACTCCTATGAAGATTTACTCAGCAGATCATAAACTCATCGGCGAATTTGGTGAGAGCAAAAGAATTCCTGTATCCATTGATAAAATCCCTAAGAAATTAAAATTAGCCTTTTTAGCTATCGAGGATACCCGTTTCTACGAGCACAATGGTATTGATCCTATCGGTATTCTAAGAGCGGCTGTTGTTACAGCAAGTTCAGCACAAGCAAAGCAAGGTGCTAGTACCATTACTCAGCAGGTTGCAAGAAACTTCTTTTTAACTCGTGAAAAAACAATCAAACGTAAGTTAAAAGAGATCTTTATCTCTTTAAGAATTGAACAAGTTTTATCAAAAGACGAGATTTTTGAGCTTTACTTAAATAAGATTGCTCTAGGTCATCGCTCTTATGGCGTAGCTGCAGCTGCTCAAACTTACTATGGTAAAACTTTAGATGAGCTAACCTTAGGTCAAATGGCAACTATTGCAGGCTTACCAAAAGCTCCATCTACCCTAAACCCAATTTCTAATCCTTCCCGCTCAAAAGAGCGTCGTCATGTAGTGTTAGACAGAATGTACTCTTTAGGTTACATCACTAAAGAGGAATATGAAAAAGCAGATGCTGAGCCTTACAAAGCTCAGTTCCATGCAAGTCAGCTTGAAGGCTATGCTCCATATGTAGCTGAAAGAGCCCGTCAATTTGCTTTAGACAAATTAGGTGAGAGTGCCTACACTGATGGCATTGAAATCTACACCACTGTAAAAGCCTCTGATCAGGAAGCTGCTCATAAAGCTATATTTAAAGCAGTTACTGCCTATGATCAAAGACATGGCTATCGTGGTGCTAAAGAGAATCTTGAAAAAGAGCTTAGTGATAAAAACTTCGATGTTGAAGATTACCTATATAAAAACGACAAATATCACTACATAAAACCTGCGATTGTCACTTTAGTTAACGATAACGAGAAGTTTTTAAAAGCTATTGCCCGTAAAGGCGAAGAGATCCAAATTAACTTTGATAAGTTAAAGTGGGCAAATAGATTTATCTCAGATAAAAGACAAGGTCCTTTACCTAAAAAAGTATCTGAGGTTGCAACCTTAGGGGACGTCATCTACTACTATCAAGACGATGAAGGTAAATATGTATTAGCTCAAGTACCTGAGGTAGAAGCTTCTATCATTGCTTTAAATCAGTACACTGGTGCTATTCAAGCTTTAGTAGGTGGTTACGATTTTGCCAAAAGTAAGTTTGACAGAACCTCTCAATCTACAAGACAGACAGGTTCAAACTTCAAGCCATTCTTATACTCAGCTGCTGTAGCAAATGGCATCAACATCAACTCTATCTTCCAAGATGAGCCTATTAAGACTTGGGATCCTGGTTCTCGTACTTGGTGGTCACCTAAGAACACTCCTAACCGTTATGACGGTCCTATGACTTTACGTGAAGGTTTGGCTCGTTCTAAGAACGTAGTATCCATAAGACTTATAAGACAAGTTGGTGTACAAAACGTAGTTGAACACGTGAAAAAGTTTGGCTTTAATGTTCCAAAATCCCAGCAAGTTGAAGCTATGGCTTTAGGCTCTGTAGAGGTTACCCCACTTGAATTAGTTACAGGTTATGCAGCCTTCTCAAATGGTGGTTTTAAAGTAGAGCCTTATCTAATCTCTAAGATTGTAAAAGATGGTGCCATTGTCTATGAGTATCATCCTAAGCTTGCTGATCCTAATGCACCAAACTTAGTTAAGAACTCAATTTCCCTTGAATATGAGAATGGTGCTGAAAATGCTTTAGCTGATCCTACAAAAGCACAACAAGTTTTATCTCACGACAATGCTTATATTGTTGCTGATATGATGCGCTCTGTAGTTTACGGTGGTGAAGGTATCTCAGGTCCTTACTGGGGTACTGGAGGTCGAGCTAAAAACATAACCGGAAGAAACGACTTACACGGTAAGACTGGTACTACTAACAATGTTCACGATGCTTGGTTCTCAGGCTTTAATGCCTACACAGCAGCTACTGCTTGGATGGGTTTTGATACTGATAGAGATTTAGGCTATTCAAGAACTCAAGGACCTGAAGGTGGTGCTTACTCTGCTCTACCTATTTGGGCAGAGTATGTAAAACTAACTCAGCATGAACTTGCTGATAAGCCACTTCCTGTACCACAAGGTATCAATAAGTGTACTAACGCTAATATTACCGATTGGTGTGTTAAAAACGGCACTTCTATAAGTGATGGTAATCAAGATCCGTACTCTCCTGCTCACACAGGTCAATACCAACAAGATAAAGAAGATCATCAAACAGAAACTGATACCTCAACAGTTACTGACGACAATATCTTCTAAAGACAGTGTAATAAAAAAGAGCCTTAAGGCTCTTTTTTATTAGCGTTGAATCTGAGCTTAAGCTTTGCGTCTTAAAATCAAGAAGCTTACAAAAGCTACAAAGAAAACCGCTGTACCTAACACAGCAAAAGAAATCTCAAGGCTTGATAGGTTTGAGATATGACCTACGATGACAGGAGCTAATAAAATACCTGAATAACCTAAAGCATTGATTACAGAGATTGCAGATTGTACTTTAATACCTTTAATAGTACCTGCAAAAGATACTAACTGAGGTACGATATTACCTGCACCTAAACCAATTAAAGTAAAGCCTAGCATCATACCAAAACTGTTTTCTAAAAAGGCAGTGATGATAAAGCCAAAACCTACCATGATAGCGCCTACAACTACAGTTCTACATCTGCCACATTTAGTTACAATCTTATTGCCAGTAAATCTAGTAATAGTCATTGCAAAGGCAAAGAAAAGATAGAAGTAGCCTGCTACCTCTGGGTTAATTCCACGATTTTGAGTAGCAAATACTGCGCCCCAATGCAATAGCGCACCTTCAGAGCCGTACATAATAAAGCACAATACACCAAGTACAAAGATCACAGCAGGAAAAGCAAATTTGTGTTTTTTAGTTGTTTGCTCTTTTGTAGCTACTTGCTCTTGATTAAATTCTTTTACATCTTTTACAAGTGGTCTTAAGCCCCATAAGGTTAAAGAGCCCATCACGATGAGTAATAAAATTGAGCTTGCTTGAATGTTTAAACCAACCGTTAAAAGCATAGCCACAAATAAAGCGCCTACGATGGTGCCAAAAGAATAACCACCATGGAAACCTGACATTAAAGGTCTTTTAAAGATAGATTCCATCACGACAGCATTCACATTTGAAGCTACATCAATACCAATTAAGCTAGCACCAAAAATTGCTAGCATAACAGACATAAAAATAACTGAGCTTGAAAGAGTTACGCACACTAAGGAGAAAGCTAAGGTCAAACAAGATAGCATGGCAATAAGTCTTGGACCAAAGCGAGAAATTAAAGGACCTACGGTTGGAAGGGCAATGATTGAGCCTAAACCTATGGAGAGCAGTAATTGACCAAATTGCGCATCATCAAGCTTTAACCCTGATTTTACAAAAGGAGCCATTGGTGCCCAAGCTGCTTCTAAAGCTCCTAAAATACCAAAAGACAATTGGTTAGATAAGAGCATCTTCTTAGAGTTTTCCATAAAAGTAACCTAAAGTTGTCGTTTTAAATTGTAATTGTGGCACTATTGTAATAATTCTTTTACCAAATAAAAAGGGCACCCTTTTTATTAGGTGCCCTCTTTAAGTTAGTTAATCTTTAAAAGATTACATCATGCCTGGCATACCGCCCATGCCGCCCATAGGAGCTGCTGGAGCTGCATCATCCTTACGAGGAGCATCTGCAACCATGCACTCTGTTGTTAGCATTAAGCCTGCAATTGAAGCTGCGTATTGTAATGCTGAACGAGTTACCTTAGTAGGATCTAAGATACCCATCTCGATCATATCGCCGTACTGCTCAGTACCTGCGTTATAACCGTAGTTGTCATTACCGTTGCGAACTTCGTTAGCAACAACAGAAGCTTCTTGACCTGCGTTAGTTACGATTTGACGTAAAGGAGCTTCCATAGCGGTTAGAGCAACCTTAATACCAACGTCTTGATCTTGGTTCTCACCCTTTAGACCAGCTAACTTCTTAGCTACGCGAACTAATGCTACACCGCCGCCTGGAACAACACCTTCCTCAACAGCAGCACGAGTTGCGTGCATAGCATCTTCAACACGATCTTTCTTCTCTTTCATTGCAACTTCAGTAGCAGCGCCAACCTTAATTACAGCAACACCACCACCTAACTTAGCAACACGTTCTTGTAACTTCTCGCGATCGTATTCTGAAGTTGAATCTTCAATTTGCTTTCTAATTTGAGCAACACGCTCAGCGATAGCCTTAGAATCACCCTCACCATCAATGATAGTGGTGTTATCCTTAGTGATTACTACACGCTTTGCAACGCCTAGATCATCTAAAGTAGCCTTGTCTAATTCCATGCCTAACTCTGATGAAATTACAGTACCAGCAGTTAGAATAGCAATATCTTGTAACATTGCCTTACGACGGTCACCAAAGCCTGGAGCCTTAACAGCAGCAACTTTAACGATACCACGCATGTTGTTAACAACTAAGGTTGCTAAAGCTTCTGACTCAACATCTTCAGCGATGATTAGTAATGACTTACCAGCCTTTGCAACACCTTCTAGGATAGTGATTAAATCACGGATGTTAGAGATCTTCTTATCGCATAGAAGAATGTATGGGTTCTCTAACTCAACAGTACCAGTCTCAGTCTTGTTTACAAAATAAGGTGATAAGTAACCACGGTCAAATTGCATACCTTCAACAACGTCTAGTTGATCTTCTAAGCCTTGGCCATCTTCAATGGTGATAACGCCATCACGACCAACCTTTTCCATTGCATCAGCAATTAGGTTACCAACAGTTGCATCTGAGTTAGCAGAAATGGTACCTACCTGAGCGATAGCCTTCTTGTCTTCGCACTTGATAGATAGCTTCTTTAACTCTTCAGTTGCAGCAGCTACAGCCTTATCAATACCACGCTTTAAATCCATTGGATTCATACCAGCAGCGATTGACTTTAAGCCTTCGTTAACAATAGCTTGTGCTAAAACAGTAGCGGTTGTAGTACCGTCACCAGCTGCATCATTAGCCTTTGATGCAACTTCTTTAACCATTTGAGCACCCATGTTTTGGAACTTGCCTTCAAGTTCGATTTCTTTAGCAACTGAAACACCATCCTTGGTGATTAGAGGTGCACCGTAGCTCTTATCTAGAACTACGTTTCTGCCCTTAGGGCCTAGGGTTACTTTAACAGCGTTAGCTAAAATATTTACGCCCTCAAGCATTTGAGTGCGTGCGTCATTACCAAAAATAACTTGCTTTGCAGACATTTAGTTTACTTCCTAACAATTAAATTATTCTTCAACAATTGCAAATACGTCAGTCTCAGAGATGATTACAACATCTTCACCGTCTAACTTCTCTTTCTTGCAACCATAACCTTCGTTATAAACAACAGTGTCACCAACCTTTACGCTCATTGGTGCAAAAGTGCCGTTATCTAGTACACGACCTTTACCAACTGCAACTACCTTACCGCGAGTTGACTTTACAGCAGCGCTACCTAATAAAATACCACCTGATGATTTTTGCTCTTCTTCAAAAGGCTTTACGATAACACGATCATACAAAGGAACTAATTTCATTTGTTTCTCCACGGTAACTAACCGTTATTTATTCTTGTCAGAAAATGGTGTCTGACTATCACCTAAGTTTTAACCTTTAGAGCAAGTTAAAACTCGTTATTCTTTCTACAAAAAACTAAGTGGGGATAGGTGTTTTAAATTTCAAGAGAAATTATGAAAAAATTTTCATTTTTTTAAATGTTAGGTAGATTATCAAAATTAGAATTAATTATGTGAAGTCAATCTTTATATTAGACAAAAGTTCAACTTTATTTAAAAGATGTTCCTAAACTAACATTATCGGATAAAGATTTGTGATAAATTGCCGACTATATTATTATTACTTCTAAAAATGGATTGAAAAATCCACTTTTATACATATCGTGTACGACTCAAACTAAGGTGAACTTATGAACTTCTTCAAAAATCTTAGCATTAGAATGAAACTTATTTTAAGTTTCGGTATTCTAAACGTTTTAATCATCCTAACTTCTACCATCGCTGTAATTAACACTAACGCTAATATCAATACAGCAACTAATGTAGAGCGAATTCTAGTTAAATCCTATGGTAGAGTTATTAACACTCAAAAATCTTTAGAGTCAGCTAACGAAGCTGTATTCGGATTCTTAAAACACAGCGCTGATCACTCAAAGATTAATCAATTTATAGATGAGACTATAGCTAAGATTGAAGATGTCGCAAAAGTATCAGCAATTATGAATGAGAATGTAATTGGTGATCTTCCATCTCCTGAGTCTTACAAGCAAACCATTTTAGATTTGAAAAAAGAAGTAGCAACACTAGCTACTTTATATAAAGCAAACATCGTACCATTAGTGGTTGCAGGTGATTTTGATGCTGCTTTAGATAAATATTTATCTGAAGTTTACCCTGTGGTATTAAGATGCATTGATCAATACAAGTCTTTAATCAATGAGCAGGTATCACTAAGTACTAAGCTTAATAACGACAATACCAGCAAAGCACCTATGTATACCTCCATTATTATTGCAATCATCTCTTTGGTAATTGCTTTAGGTTTATCTGCTTTGCTATCAAACTACATCCAAGTAAACTTTAAGCAATTAACCTCTTACACAGGCAAAATTGCTAAAGGTGATTTATGCTTCAAGATTGAACATAACTTATCAGATGAGTTTGGTAAGGTATTTGATGAAACTAAAGTCATGCAGGAGAATCTTTGTGATTCTTTAGGTCAAGTAATCAAATCCTATAAAGAGTTCGATAACAAGTTACACGATGTAAGTGGCAAGATTGGTCAAGTAACTGAAGCTATTGCTGATGCAGAGTCTCGTTCTGTTACCGTATCAGCAGCATCTGATCAGATGGTATCAACTACTACTGATATTGCTAAGAACTGTGAGTCTGCAGCTCATAATGCTAACAACACTAAAGAGATCACCTCTCAAGGTGTTAACGAGGCTGAAGGTATCATCAATGATATTAAAGCTCAGGCTGAAAAGACTAAACACGATGCTGAGTTAATCAGCACTCTTGTAGAGCAAAGTAACAAGATTGGCTCTATCGTACAAACTATTGAAGACATCGCTTCTCAAACTAACTTACTTGCTCTAAATGCTGCTATTGAGGCTGCTCGTGCAGGTGAGGCTGGTAAGGGATTTGCTGTGGTAGCTGATGAAGTTCGTGCTCTAGCTTCAAGATCATCTGCTTCAACTCAAGAAATCACCAAGATGGTTTCACAAATCCAATCAGATGCTAACAGTGCAAATGAGTCTATGGTTGATACCTTAGGTCAAATGAATGAATTAGCAGACAGAGCTGGTGGTGTTACCGATATTCTTAACAACATTATCAACCGCGTAGATGATGTTAATAATCAGATTGGTCAGATTGCAACCGCTGCAACCGAGCAAACAACTGCAACCTCTGAGATTTCTAACAACATGCAAGGTGTAAGTACTTTAACTCAACAGAGTGCTAACCTATCTCAAGAGTCTACTGATGAGATTGGGTTATTACGTAACCAAGCTAAAGAATTACTATCAATGTTATCTAAGTTCAGAATCTAATTTTCATAAGTTCGTAAAACTCCGCTATGTGCGGAGTTTTTTTTCTCTTTTTTTTAATGCGCTTACACTAAATTTGCTATGATTTAACCATGCATTAAAAGGTTTAAATCATGAAAAAATTCCTAATTTTATTATTAAGTTGTTTGCTATTTCAAAGCTCTTTTGCAACAGACAATGAGCTTACTGACTTATTTACCATTCCAACAAGTCAAGTTGAAACACCATTTAGCTCTTTGTGTAAACAGCAAACTGACAAAATTGTATGCTCTATATCCATTGATAAGGGAGCTTATCTCTACAAAGATTCTTTAAAAATAGCTTCAAATTCTGCCTTAATTGAAATCTTACAATTACCTAAAGGTGAAATTCATCATGATTTAAATGGTAAGAGCACTATCTTAAAAGATCCTTTTACGCTTGAGATTAAACTTATCAATGCCAAAGAAGGTGATAAGTACTCTCTTGAGTATCGTGGTTGCGATGCTAAAGGTATTTGCTACCCTACCGTTTTAGACACCTATGTCATAACTGAAGATTACATATCTGATGCGATTACAAACCTTCAGAATGCGCCTTTACAAAACAATATTTTTGGCAACACTGACAACTTTATCCTAGTACTGCTTTTATGTTTTGTGTTTGGTATGGCACTAGATTTAACCCCTTGTGTCTTCCCAATGCTATCTATTTATTCAGCTACTATCCTAGGTGGTAAGTTTGTATCTATTGCACACAGCTTTAAACAAAACTTTATTTATCTATTAGGTTTATCTACCACCTACTGCCTATTAGGTCTTTTATTTTCTCAAATTGGTGTAGTTGCACACTCATATCTTCAGCACCCTGTAGCTTCAATACTAATGTCCTCTTTGTTGTTAGTCTTTGCTTTAGACTGCATGGGGGTAATTAGACTTAGAGTGCCTAATCTTTTTAATAATAAGCTTCAAGCTACCATTAACTCTCAAAAGACAGGTACTTTAAGTAAAGCATTTATCTTTGGAGCTTTAAGTGCCCTTATAACTACCCCTTGCACAAGTGCCCCTTTAGCTGGAGCCTTAATCTATGTCATGAATACAGGATCACTTGTGAAAGGTATGCTGATGTTTTTTGCCATTGGTTTAGGTATGGGATTACCTTTGGTATTTATTGGGATTTATGGATCTAAGCTTTTATCTGTATTTAAAGGTAAATCTAACTTAATTAGAAATTTACTAGCAATTCCTCTAGTAATAGGTGCGCTCTACATTAGTGAGCATTTGATTGGGCAATACGCTTTTTATGTAAAAGCCATTTGTTATGCACTATGTATTGCTTATCTTATTGGAGTACTCCTTCGCAACAAGAAGACCTGGATCATTCTATGTACCTGCCTACTAGTTGGTTTTGCTGTATCGTCCTTGTACATACACTACAACAAAGAGATCAATATTCCCTTTGTTTATTTAAGTAAAGCAGAAGCTATTGATAACTTTAAAGGCTCCCCTACTCTAATTACAGTATCTGCCTCCTGGTGCTCTAACTGCCATCAGTTAGATGAGGATATTTACTCAAGTGAGGAGTTTAAAGCTAAAGCAAAAGGTATTGATAAATTACGTTTTGACTTTACTGATCCTGCATCTGCTGAAAATCAAAAGCTTGCACAAAAGCTTAAAATCATAGGTGTACCTTATCTTGCTCTAATTGATAAAGAAGGCAAGATTGTAAAAACTCATGTAGGTACTTTTGAAAAAGAAGAGTTATTTACTTGGCTTGAGGATTTGAAAAAGAAGTAAGACGATAAATTGATTAACACTTATTATCGGTTCTTGCAAAACTAATCGTAGGTGAGATGATTATTGTCTTAATCAAGATCAAATCGAATTCTAGACCATACCAGTACTTTTACTGATGCTCATAAAATAAGGTCAGAAATTTCTTTCTGACCATTTACGATACTTTAAATGGAAGAATGAAAGTTTAATTTAAGAGAATGAATATGCAGTTTTAGTGGAAAATAGTTGAATTAAATTTGAAATTCGCAGTTAAAAGGTAGATAGTTGAGTAGTGAAAAAACGTCACTACTCAAATTTAATTTATGACTAACAATATTTGCTATAAAAAGAAACGCTCACTATGTATTAAGTAGCTAAATTACAGTTCTACTCAAGTGAACCATACAGTTCTCTTAAGAACTCAATCATCATAGGATCACTTTTTACATAGTTTTCAAAATCCCGATTTCCAACCTTAAACGTAAAATCGTCTTCAGATGTTGATATGTAATCACCATCTTCTTCTGTGTCTACTAAAGCATAAACATCAGGTGATGCAGAGCAGGTGACCTTGATAATTTTTCCATTCTTTTTATTTCCTTCAATCTCCCATTTGCTTGATATACAACTAGGCTGTTGCAAATTATACTGTTCTACAACTTCTTTTGAAATTTCTTGCATTTTTTTTGAAGTAGTGAAATTACAGCTGTAACGAGAACAAACAACAATAAACTGTTGTTGTAATGCTTCTATTTCTTTTGCATCAAAATTTTTATATAAATAATCGGCATTACTTTTAAAAAACGCTATTAAAGTTAGGCTGTTTTCAATACTGTCTTTTACAGTTGAACCATCGTCAAATGTAATCTTTTGTGTGGTTTCTATATATTCTTCGTCGTCAGAAAACAAACCACCAATAAAATCTCCCACATTAAAAGCTGCTTGAGCTTGAAATGAACACAAAACAATAAAGGCAATGATTAATCTTTTCATCATAAAATTACTCTAAGTACACACGAAAAAGGCACTATATTATTTTATAGTGCCTCGGATTTTCTAAATAGTATCTCATAGTAAATTGTGACACAAGGATCAAACCTCAAAAATAGTCACAAACATTGATGGAATGCGAAATATAAATTGCATTCCATTTTTTGATTTGTGTTATAATATCTCA
>Ga0256405_10011292_pt1 | contig 11454 bp, 8 predicted proteins | sample RumenRJG_02DNA_FD_189096 | JGI IMG/M metagenome (GOLD analysis project Ga0256405, IMG submission 189096) | Bovine rumen microbial communities from Lethbridge, Alberta, Canada - RJG_02 | ecosystem: Host-associated > Mammals > Digestive system > Stomach > Rumen | place: Canada: Alberta | collected...
CCCTGCAGCATTGCCTGAGGTTCATGTCAGGGCTGGCGGGCGGCATCGAACACCTATAGTGTGGCATGGTCAATCCCACGAGAATAATGATTGACCCTATGATATTGCAATCGTCACCTGTAATTTACTTGACTTAATGATCGATATTGTAAAGTCGGTCAGCCTGTATCCCTTATTGGGCTTACTTCTGCTTCTGATAATCGGTGGCGACGAATACGTTGTATAAGCATAATCTGCAAAGAACAGTTTATCAGGATATTCCGTCAGACGCTCTGCCATAGGAATATAGTCGTACTTTGTGTTTGTTTTGACCACTATGCTGCCATTTGTTATTTTTTCCCCAAGACGCTCCACCCACTGAATATAATCAGGGATATTACGATACTCACTGCTCCAAACCTTTGAAGCACTACTGTATCCAATCGTTATATTTTCAGATTCTCCATCTGATAAATCTCTCGCTTTGCAAAATACATGTCCCGCAGAATACATTTTCCCAGTGCTAGGATCGATTGCATCACTGACGTCGGACCCCGCCATTATCCTGTAAGATTCTCCGGATTCACTATACCTGTTCACCATTCCGGAATTAAAGATTTCGAATCCACTGAGATTTCCAAGTACCCTATTCATCTCGGATTTCGGAATCTTTTCATATTTCTCGCAAAACACTTCTGCCAAACGGTCATAGATTTTTTCCGTATGCATTTGGGAATATATGTGTAATAGACCTACGGTCTTCTGATAATGGATAATATATAGTGTGTATACCTTGTTGATCTTATATTCTGAGTTCATCCATAAAGGCGATACATATTCCAAGCCAATGCCTATTACAGTATTATCGCTTTTGTTACGATATATACGATTTCCTATATTAAACTCATCTGGGAAATCCGCTTCTATGTCAAAACCCTTTACTTTATATATTCTGTCATGGCAATTCAGAGTAACTGCTTGAAGAGATATTCTGTCCTCATCCGTTTTAACTCCAGTTGACTTGTATCCTTTGTAATATCGTCTATGTTCTTGCTCCTTCTGATTCCTACCCTCGCTCATGTTAATGATCATTTCTTGCCATATTGCATCACTGGCAAACAAACGATTGTTTTCTATTTCCAGATCTTCATTCTCTGCCGCAATAAACTTAGCCTTTCCAATGTTTGCAGCATTAGTACGCGCAAAACGGCCAACAAACTGAAGTGTACTGGCAAGTGATTTATGCGGAGCATGAACCGCAGCAATTTTTAGATTAGGAAAATCAAATCCTTCCCCGAACATATCTACACATATTATTCCATCGAGTTTATGATCTTTCAGTTCCTGAATATATAGCTTAACTCTTGTATTACTCATGGAACTGTCTATTCGCCTTAACGTTAGACTTGTGTTTTCTTGATAAAGGTGCTCCAAAGCTTTAGCATTATCCTTAGAATCCGTCCTCACCATCAGGAAGTGCTCTAGTCCTTCTTCACGGTCAGTAAGAAGCACTTCTTCTGCTTTTTTAGCAATACGCAGGTCTTTATCATTGCCATCTGGAACTGCGACATATTGTATTTCACCAAAGATCCCATCTTTATAAGCCAGCGAGAGCGGATAATCATAAACAATTTCGCCCTTAATTTCTTTGCGATCTAGCCGGAATGGTGTTGCCGTAAAGAGTACATGAGCTGCTTTATCTATATTGATCAGTATTTGCTGCCATGTTTTCGCCGGTGTATGATGAGCTTCATCAACTTCGACAAGCGTTATCTTTTTCTTAGCCCACTCCGTTTCGCTCAAACTCAATGCACACTGTGGAGTGGCTATAATAACATCTGTGTTCTCAAGATCTGGTAACATTTCCTCGCTAAACTTATGGAACATTTCGTATACTATTGGTTTCTTCATAGATGGTTTGAAAACATTAGCATTGCATAATGTCGATAGTTCTTGAAAATCCTCAGTAATCTGGCTCCTAACCATCACACTTGGAGTTACTACAAGCACCTTGTTTTTCCCCAGCAAATAAGGAGTCATCATAAGAACGGCAGTTTTCCCTGCTCCCGTTGGCATAACTGTGATTGCCGCCTGTTTTGAATTCATTGTAAAAAAGGATGCAATGGCATGGATTGCTCCAATCTGCGCATTTCGTAGACCACGATGCTTCTCAGAGTCCTTCGGATACGTTATGTATTTATAGTTTGATGAAAAATAACTTCCCATAGTGTCATCACCTATTGAGTATTAATCAGCATTACCGACGTCTAAAATACAACAAGATTATAGACTTCCGCTTAAAATCAATTAACCTGAAAAAAGTTTTATCATTCCGCTGCTAATGTCTGCTGAGAAACATCTTATCCTTGAACAGAATACTGTTTGAGAAATCTCCCAACACTCACCCTCTCATCAACTCCAGAGTCTTCTTTATGACCTCCTCAGATATAAACTTTTCTGACACAGATTCTGAATCAGCACCCTCTTTAAGAAGCTTGAATGCCATCGCGCTCATTTGATCATCTTCCGGTAATAGAAAGAATTCCTCAGTTTTGATATAATCACAAATTCGACGATACGCTTCATCAACATCAATGAACTCATTAACTCTTTCGAAGTTCACATAGCGAGTCTTTATAACTGTGTTTGTTACTGCCGTCCCTCTCGAAGCACAATAGTTTATTACTTTAGCCAGTATTGAGTCATTTTTAATTATAATTTTCTTAATAGACGCAAGCAGTGCACTATCTATCAGCCCTAACAGCCACAAAAAATTCAGTCCCTGATACTGGTTAAACACTTTGCCTGACTCAATAGCATCTACTGCTCGGTTCTTAAACACTTTCTCTAGCTCATACAGCGTATCGGGTGGTACTAGTGCATCACCTTCTTGTGAATTACTCTCTGTAAAACGGCCATGTTGTTTTTCAAAATCACTTAATAGCATCGCCAGAGTTGATGGTTGTACTTCTTCATCGTGAAATACAGCGTTAATGCAATCCAAACGGGATGTCAAGTCCATTCTCTTAAGTAAGTGGTTAACACAATTCTGAAATCTCCAATTAAATGGTATTCCCAGCATTCCCCTGTCATCAACTTCAAATTTCCCCCAGTTTCGACAAAGGACTCTAATAATTAAAGCAGCTCTTTCAACAGGAACAGCCTTTTGATCTGCTCGTTTTGCATATGCCTCTGTTTCCTCAAGAAAACGAACAATTTTTCCAGCCCGATAAAGCTGTAATATGCCTTCTTCAAATGCACTTTCGATTGACTCATAAATCAAGTCTTTAATAATAGCTGCAGGAATAGCATCGTTTTCTAATACCAGTGCGAAATATCTGTCAAAACATTCCGGAGCTGCAATGTTTTTATTAATCAAGAAGTCTCTTTTTGAATAATTTCTGCCAATACTAAACGATATGCCGGCTGCGGCTTTAATCCTGGGAAACAGTATTCCCAACGTAGTTTTTGCGGCTTCGCTGTCCATAACAGTATCATCTTTGGGAACAATAATAGATAATGCCTTTTTTATTTTTTCCTCATCTTCCTTTTGTCTCTCATAGGAGTAGTTATTACCCGTTCCACATAATAGTTCTTTATAATGTGGTATTTTTGAATAGATAAGGGGTTCAAATACCTGTAATAGAGTTAACCCGAGTAAATCGACCGGATCTGTTTCATCCTTCAATAATTCATACTTCAAAGTAAAGACATTCGTAAAGCGGATTACATCTCTGATTGACTTTATATACTTTTGAAATCCATATCGATAACAATCTGCCCATACTGTTTTAGCCCACCGTTCCTCCGGAACATCTGACATTATTGTTTCAAGCTTTGAAAATAGAGTATTGTGGATACTTGTCAGGTTTGGAGCAGGAATTTCAAATGGTACCTGTATTATTTTTTCCAAATACTCCTTTCCATCCCCCTGTTGGACTTTACTGAGCGCGCGAATCACAACGTCATAATCAAATGCCAATAGATATATAGTATTAGGAAAATCTGCCAGTACTTTCACCAATTGAAAAACTGCAATTATTTCATTTTCTGAGAGCCGATCAATATCATCAATAGATACAACAATCTTTGTATCCAGTTCGGATAATTTTTTGACGATTTGGTCTTTGCTTTCTTGTAAATCTCCTGATCTTTGAGAAACCCGATCTTTCGCCTTCTTCCCTAATACTTCACCTATTGCTGCAGTAAACGCACCAATATAAGGGATTGCACTTGTCGCCTCGAACAAATCTGCATATTGGTCAATCAGTTCCCATACTTTTTCACTTTTCGGTTTATTCAGCTTAATTGCGCTTGCCAGTTGCTTAAAGAATTGGTTTATTAGCTGTTTTGGATCCGCACATAGCCATGGATTAAATCTTAAAATAACGGCTGTATTATCGTTATTCTTGATATTCTCAAGTATCATATTAAGCAGCGATGTCTTTCCACTTCCCCATGCACCATATAGGCCAATCGTAAATGAAGCCGGAAATGATTGTTTCGTAATTGTCTGTGCGAGACCTCTTGCAAAAGACCCCCTGTTTAGAATATCTTCTGAAGAATTTGTAATTGGTAAATCAGCGTTAATCATCTAGTTACCCCTTTATCTACTTTTTGCCATATATCGTTTTTGCTTCCGATGACCACGGTAAGAACTGTTCCTCTTTTTCATCTGTCATCTCAGAGTTTAATGTAGTTCATTTATCTTACTATCATCTTTTCTCTTTCAATCAATTCAAAACACCGCGTCCTTTCTACAGCCGTCTCTATCATTATAACACTGCCAAATCATTCATATACGGCCATGTCTATCACTCCTCGCAAAAGCTCCACAATATGTAATTAATCCTGTTTTACGAATTACGTTCCGACACAATATAATAGGGGACCGTCCAGTCCCCTTCACGCTCATAATTATTATCCCTTCATCTTCTCTCTATATCTCCGATAATGCCTGCATTTACCCGAGAAGCCGGCCCTGCATTCCATTCTCCAGTTCAAGAAACTGTGTTAATGCTCTTCCGTATTCGGAATCCTTAGTGCCAAAATATATTCAGAAGGATTACTCCTGCTGCCAATTCCGCCTGTACCTACAAGTATTTCATTCGGGGTTACATTCAAGTACGATGCATATGTTCAGAATCTTCAGTGTGTCAAGTTACAGTCCTCTCTATACTTGCAAAAACCTCCCAAGATTCAAAGAAGATTCTTCAGTATCAATAAACACTAACGCAACATAACTCCAAACGAGTCAGTTTCTCCTTCCGTTAACATTGGAGGAGTAATAAAATAGTGTACTAAGTCAATCTTAGTTTGATGAATTAAAAACAACATTTCTACCTTCTGGGAGTACGAATTTCCTATCAAATCTTCATATGTTACATCAATCGAACAATCTATTCGTTTGGATTTGAACGGATCATCTGACTCTGCCCTTTCAGCAAAAAAGGCCCCTGTTATTCTCCAAGGAGAATTGATCGCCATTACGATGTCCTTGGCAGGGTATCCATCGTTATGCTTACTTTTAGAATTCCAAAGTATTTTTGTATGATGAAGCATGCCAAGTCCAATATTTACAAAAGATATATAATAATCACTTCTGACTGTACTTTCCTTATCAGAATCTGAAATTATAAACCAGGCTTTCGGTACCGAATTCCAAATCACACCATCTTTTTTTGGAGTTATTGTTACCTGCAGGTAAGGCATGATTTGCAGCCGGCGTGTCTCGTCAAATTGTCTTTTAGACTCTTGTATCTGCAAATTTGCTGCTTTCGCAGTTTTATAATTGAAAACACATATTACGATGGTTGCTACTACATATATTGCTGTTATTACAACCATTATCCATTCTGTTATGTTTGTCTCCATGTGTTATCTCCTAGCTAAACACAATCATTATAATAGAGAGATACTGTAAGTCTATTTCAACCTTATTCACAGGTGTGAAATCTCATCTAATTGTATGCCAAAACATTGATCCCATCCACTTCCTCAGTTCTCTCATAAGCGCTTGCTTCCAACAATATATATGGGCATTTTAGATAAAACCCTCTTTATATTCTCATATATCTGTAACAATCGCAGTGCATAGAAAGTTATGGCCGCCTCTGCATTCGATATCGGTTCATAGTCCAATGACTACTCCTGTCCCCATGTATATTGCCTCTTTAGCGTACTCTTCAAGGATGCGGTACAAAAGCTTTAACCGTTCTGACATTGGATTATTCGTTCTTTCGTTTAGCCAACTCAACATCACATTGACACATTTCCTTGTCAAAATAGTCAACATCGCCATAATCAAGATCATTTGGACATATTATATCCATCTCTGGGACAAAGTCTTCAAGCAATAACCACGAGTCTGTTTCTTCACCTACAAATCTTTTGCCTTCAGTAGAGTTGTAATTAATGGGTAAACAAGGGATCTTTCCGTACCATTCCAGATTTTGAAGGCTTCTTATCAGCTCAAATTTCATTCTACATTTCCTCCCGCTTCTTAATCTTGAAATGGGTTTCTTTGTCCGTTCCAGGAGTCCCATCCAGTTTGATATATGTTTTCTGATTCTTATCGAATATTCTCAAGTATCCACTGGCCATGTCCGCCAAAGTCCTGCAGAGTTCCGATAGCCATCTGATGTGAGTACGGACTTCCGCCCCATTAGGAACGGGCTACACCTTGACCAGATCCGCAGCATAATTGAATCCGTTTAGCACGGGATATCCGAACGCTCCAGATTTGTTCTCGAACCACAATTGCTTTTCGATAAACGGCTACACCGCTGCCCGGCTAGCATCATTTCGCGCAATTTGCTCCAAAACCCGCTTATCACCCTTCTAGGCCTTTTTCTCGCTCCACACAACAAAAGCACGCAGTTCCGACAGCAGCCGATCCACCTCTTTTATTTCTCTGTGCAGCTATCCTCCAACCATGCACTGGCAATCGCCATAGCTCCACACCTCGCTGCAAGCTCTATTGTTGAGAATAATCGAGTCTCGGATCCTACGCAATTGCCTTTTTTTCGGGGTGAACCGCTTCTCCTTTCTCGGCCAAAACATTGTTCAGCCTCATCATGCACTCCTAAGCTGAGGGCATTGTATAAAAACACGGCAGCCGGCCGCAGTTCAAATACGCTGCGGCCGGCTAGCATGTTCATTTGTGGTTCATACATTTTGATAATATGCAAAACATCTATTCAAGAATTGTTATTCTTCCCTGTCCGTACAGGTCCGCATACTCCTCGCCGATCACGCCTCCCAAAGATTCAACAATATAGTCGATCAGCACCTGGTTGTCGAGTTTTATACCCTCTTTCAATACCGGAGAGTCTTTAAACATGGTGAAGCCGTCTCCGTTCTCCAAGAGAAGGAAGTTCTGGCTTGCCAGTGAGTAGGTCTTCTCCGGATCCAGCGGCTCATCTCCGACCATAACATTCTGAACACGGCGCTCTCCGTCAATTCCGATAAACATTCCGTTTTCATCCTCTGAACAATGGCTGTCTATTGCTGAATTGATCTCGTAGGTCAGTCCGGACACCTGCAGGAAAGCACCGCTCTCACCCGGAACATGGCGGCTTCCCCATTCAAGCGCATCCAGGATCTGCTGCCCGGTTACTTCAATTACACAGAGCTCGTTTCCAAACGGTTTGACGGCGATGATGTCCCCGTAAGTGATATCCCCTTTATCGATAATGGCACGGACCGCGCCTCCGTTTTCAATGGCAATTTCCGCGCCGGACTGGTCGCGGTATGCATCTGTGCAAAAATCACCCATGTTGGTCTCTGCCCGCCTTATCATGCGGATAGGTCTGCCGTTCGCATCCACCTCTATCGGGTCATAGATCGACAGATTGACCGATGAGGAGGCCACCACTATATCCATCTGTTCTGCGACCACCTTCTCTGCCGCACTTACAGCATCACGCATATCATTATGGATATCCAAAAGTTCCGTTGCGGAGGTCTTATTAGGCCAGCTCCATATTCCCGTCTCCGCAATCTCTCCTTCCGCAGAAATATGACTGTAGCCAATGCTGGCCAGCTTAGTGCCGACCGCGGAGCGGGTAACACTCTCTCCGTCCTTGTTCTTCATGACGATCTGGTCCATGTCATGACTGTGTCCGTCCAGGACCACATCAATTCCGTTCGTATTGGCGATCACATCCGCATACGTCCAGGGTCTGCATTCCTCCTCGTTCCCCAAGTGCGCCATCAGATAGACGTAATCCGCCCCTTCTGCCCGCGCTGCGTCTACGGCGTCCTGAACGGCCTGATAAACCTTTGCGCCTGTCTGGTCCTCCTGCATAAAACCATAAACGTATTCTCCGTTCTCATTCTGAAAATTGGATGGTTTCGATCCCCGGACCGTCCTCGGGGTAGTCACGCCTACAAAGCCGATCTTCTTTCCCGCCGCTTCTTTGATGACATAGGGCTCCAGAACGAGTTCATCCAGATAGGTGAGATTACAGCTGATGTACTTATACTCCGCCTTCTGCACCAGTTCCAGAAAGCATGTCGTCCCATAATCGAACTCATGGTTTCCCGGTATCGCGACATCATATCCGACTTCATTCATCAGATTGACGATAGCCTCACCCTTTGAGAGCGTTCCGATTGCCTCTCCCTGGATGGAATCTCCATCATCTACCAAAATAGTCTCGTATCCGTTTTTTTCCAGAGTGTCTTTCACGCGCTTCAAACCTGCATAACCAAATCCCCGGCTCACGCCGCAGTGCACGTCGCTTGTAAAGAGGATGTAGATATCCCCGTTCTTCTCCACTTCTTTTTCTTCTGACTCAGCAGGATTCGATTCTTGAGTCGAACTCGACGTCTTGCCCGTTTCTGAAGATTCGACACTGGACGCAGTTGCCTCCGTAACTGAAACGGCTGAAACTTCTGCACTCTGCGCAGAAGCAGAAGGATCCGGTGTCTTTGCTGTGCCTCCGCATGATAAAAGGCTGATGCTCATCACACCTGCAAGTATCAGGGTTAAGATTCTTGATTTCATAGCGTCTCCCTTTCTCTTTTTTGACATTGTCATCTCTTGCCTTTGTCAATAAACCTCCGTGTGACAACCGACACAGTTGTGAATATCATAATCATGAGCAGTAATGCTCCACAAGCCGGCACTATTGTTTTGTGGGCACTTGTGCAGGCAAGATTCGCAGTGTTCTCACCCGACCAATTAAAGAAAAGCCCACTTTTATCATGAGTAACTGCTCAAAAAATGTAAAGAGATAGTTTTATTCCATTAATACAAATATTGCAATAAAGAATAAAGGTATATCAATTCAAAAAAAGACGCTTGCTCCGCATTGCATACGATTTACTCCGTAAATCCGACCGATAAGACTAACTAAATTCATTTGATAGTTTTGGCCCCTAAAGTACTTCGCATATTCAAAGACTGCTTATCTTGAGACATCCATCATGTTATGCATAACTTCCACTACAAGACAATCAATTTTTTTGATTTCCAAAGATTTCTGTTACCCATTATCATATACTTCAACAGATTCAGCCACCATCTGTGCCTCTGCATGTTTTTTCAAAAGGTCGAAATCAGTAAACGGAATATAAATGTTGTTATTATTGAGGTCCAGAATACTGGTTTTAGCATTAATGTACCGGATCGATTCACAGATTTCCTCAGAAGAATAAGCATTAAATACGATGCGTGCCAATAATTTGTATTTTTGTATGGAATCACCTTCATGTGCAACAAAACTAATCTGAAATCTTTCAGGATCCAAATCATTATATCCCTGTAAGGAAGCAATCTCTCCGGCTCTATCTGAAAATTGATAATAAACGCAGGGTACACACTTATATGGTGGTCCTACAGGTTTCGGAATTGTTTCAGCAGTATGCTTCTTTCCAAAGGCCAACTCAAGCATCCATTTAATATTGTTGATACCGGTCGCCTTTTTAAGCGCTTTACCAGCGCAGTCAGCGCTCATTCTCTGAGCCATCTCCAGCGCATAATACTTACCTTTTCTATCTTTAATGAACTGGAACCAAGCAATCCCTTTTTTACAACCTAAATTTTCCAAAAGGGCGGTACACTTCTCATCAAATTGTTCTTTGAATTCATGGTATTCTGTATTAGCAAAAGTACCTAACACATACAGGAAAGTAGGGTAGCCGGGCTGTCTGAAAACACAACCGCTGTAAACATGTCTGATCACGTCATCTGCAAGAAAATAGTAATGCCAGGATTCTTCCCCTAAAATATACCTTTCAATCAGTATATTGCCGCTTTCACTGTTTTCTTTTGCCTTCCTGCAACCTGCAATCAGTTCCTTTTCATTATTACATATGCTCAATCCTTTATTACCGGCACCATCTATTGGTTTGACTACCACCGGATATTCGATGGCCGCCAGTTCATCTGGTTTAGGGGTGGTAGAAACTGTGTATTCCTCTGCGACCGGAATACCAAATTCTCTGCATTTTTTCTTAAATGCACTCTTATCCCTCGCATATTTCCAAGCAGTATCTTCAATATAACAAGGAAGTCCAAGCCTTTCGGTCAGAGCCTTTACTCTGTCGAGATTATACTCACTGATACCGGCAAATACAGCGTTGACCTTTTCTTCTCTGCATTTTTTTTCCAATAAATCAAGATCATTCGTGCTGATCATCCAGTATTCATCCGCCACTTTTTTTGCAGGAGAATGATCAGGATCCAAATTATCTGTCACAATGGTATAATATCCCATATTTCTAGCAGTTTCTACGATTTCAATACTGCCTAGTGAAGTACCTAGCATTAAGAATTTGTTCATAGTTTTCTCTGTTTGAGGAATTAGTTATGGAGTTCTGTTTTATACAGAAACTGCACTATCTTTGTATCGACGAATAAAATATGCTCCATAAACAGTACCCAGCCAAAAAAGCGACCTCGAAAGGCCGCATTATAAAACATACTTGATCACTCATGGGGCTTGGATCCTGTTTCCCTGTAGAAATGCAGATTTTTGTAATAATGTATAATGATTAAGCTCTTACCATTTTGCCCACAAGCACCTTCTTCAGAACTGCACCATTATTCGTACATGGAATATTATTGATCGCTGAATCCTGTACAATCTTTCAAAACCGCCATTATTGAATCAAGTATTAATGATAATAATTACAAAGGTACAAACCAATCAGCTTTAGTACATCATAGCCATGATACATTTCCAACTTACAACGTCTTCAAATACCTCATAAAGTGCTGTTTATTCGCAAGCGCAGTGGTTGTTGGCCGGCCGAGATCTTTGCGAGAACCGATTGAACATTTCACTTCTATCAGACTCAACGCATTTCTGCTTTTGGCATTCTCCAGTTCCCTATCCAAGTCTTCATAGTTATCTACACATACTGCATTTGGATAACCACATGCAAGAGCAATCTTCACCAAATCGATCGTTCCTGCTACAGTAGGCATACCGCCTACAGTCTCATGTGCGCCGTTGTTAATAACTA
>Ga0256405_10011296_pt1 | contig 11453 bp, 9 predicted proteins | sample RumenRJG_02DNA_FD_189096 | JGI IMG/M metagenome (GOLD analysis project Ga0256405, IMG submission 189096) | Bovine rumen microbial communities from Lethbridge, Alberta, Canada - RJG_02 | ecosystem: Host-associated > Mammals > Digestive system > Stomach > Rumen | place: Canada: Alberta | collected...
AAGAAGCTGGTTTTGTCACAGGACTCTATATATCCCCGAATGTCGGCGCTTTCAACGAGAGAATACAGATAAACGGTGAATATATTTCTGACTGTGAACTTAAAGAAGTCTTTTTAAAAGTAAAGGATGCGGTGAGCCGTCTTGAGGAAGAACCGGTGGATTTTGAACTTATAACTGCCGCTGCCTTGCTTTACTTTGCGGAAAAGAAGTGCGATATAGTTGTGCTAGAGGTTGGTATGGGCGGCAGGCTTGATGCCACCAATGTTATTGATCCGCCTCTTGTGGCAGCCATCATGAATATCGGCTTAGACCATACCGCTGTGCTTGGTAATACTATCGGAAAGATTGCAGGGGAAAAGGCAGGAATAATAAAGCATGGAAGCGATGTGGTCGTTTATTCGCAGTCTGACGAAGCCATTTCTCCTATAAGGAAAAAGTTTGCCGAAGTGAGTGGTGACGGGGATTTGCTTGTGATCACTGATCCGTCAAAGGTGAAGATATTAGAACAGAACCTGTATGAACAGAAATTCGTCTATCCACTTTTTGGTAATGAAATCTTAAAGCTTGGAATGGTTGGCACTTATCAAGTATATAATGCGCTTGTTGTACTGCATGTTATTTTAACCTTAAGAAAAAAAGGATTTAGGATAAGTGATGATGCAGTTAAAAATGGTCTTGCTGCGGCAAGGTGGCTTGGTAGATTTGAAGTTTTAAATAATGATCCCGTTGTGATCGTTGATGGTGCGCACAACCCGAATGGAGTACGTGCTCTCGTAAGAAGCTTGGAGGATCATTTTCCAGACAGAAAATTTATTTTTGTAATGGGTGTTATGGCAGATAAAGACTACGGTGAAATGCTTGAACTTACTGCACCGCTTGCAGATACATTTATTGCAGAGCTGCCGGATAATGAGAGGGCACTTAAAGTTGAAAGCCTTGAAAAAGAGATAAGAAGACATTTTAAGGGAGCGGTCATCACATTTCCATCTGTGAAAAAAGCAGTAAAGGAGGCTGTAAGGCTTTCATGTGAGAAAACTGCCAGACCTCCTGTAATCTGCTTTGGATCACTTTTTCAGGTGAAAGAAATAAGGGAATTATTTTCATAAAAAATATATTTCTTTTTATGTGGAGGCTACGCCCCCTTCGCACATATTTCAAAAAGAAGTTCCAAAACCCCGCAGAGGAGCATTACACTTATAGGACTTATTTTTTTGAATTTCTTCTGGCGGAGCAGTATTAAGGCGAGCGCAAAAAGGAATAGCCCCATGAGATTGACTCTGATGGAGTTTATATTTGCAATTGAAAGCTTTTCTGGTATATTTGTAAGGATTGCAGGTATAAGAATCTGCAGTCCTGCCGCAAGTATCATTGCAACTACCGCAGGGCGGAGGTTTTTTAAGACTGTCTGCATACATGTCGCTTTTTTGTATTTGGCATAAAAATAGGCGATTATCGTGACTATGATGCAGGAAGGAGTGATAACACCTAACGTTGCAGCAACAGACCCGGGTATGCCTGCAAGCTTGCTTCCTATAAAGGTAGCAGCGTTTATGCCGATAGGTCCCGGCGTCATCTGCGATATGGTGACAAGGTCTGTGAAGTCGGAGCCGTTTATCCAGTGATTTTTTTCTATAACTTCCGCCTGTATAAGTCTTAGAGCGGCGTATCCACCACCAAAACTGAAGGCTCCTATTTTAAAGAAGGAAAAAAATAGTTTTATGAGTAGATTCATTTATAGTAAGCGAAGAAAATAATTGCGGATAGAGCTTGCTCTATCCAGCATCATTTCTGAGCGCCGTTTATCGTAAACGAAATTATTTATTTCGTTTACGATAATATTTTCTCCTTTCTATTTTTTGCAATAAAAGCACGCATCTGACCTATTATTATTGAAATAAGTATTATATAGATCACGTTCACATTGAAGATAAAATTTGCGATAAAAGCAAGCACCATCAGGCAATCCAGTATTATATCTTTTTCTTTTACAACGCTTTCAGCCATGTCCCATGTGGTTGAAATGATGACAGCACCGATTCCAGCTGTCATTCCCTTTAACATAGCACGGATTATCATGTTTGCTTTAAAAATTTCGTAGAAAAAGGAAATCAATGTGATAATGACAAATGGAGGTATCACCGCACCAAGAACAGCAACAAGGGCTCCGACAAGCCCAGCCAGCCTGTAGCCTACAGCAATTGCCCCGTTTACAGCAATAGGACCGGGAGCACTCTGCGCGATAGCAACAAGGTCAAGCATTTCAGCGTCATTTATCCAATGGAGCTTATTTACAAATTTTTGCTTGAGCAGTGATACGATTACATACCCTCCGCCGAAGGTAAAGGCGGAGAGGTATAAAGTAGATAAAAAGAGCTGTAAAAGAATATTCTTACTTTGTTTGTTTTCAGACATTATTTTATTATATCCTTATAGCATTCAGGTCTTCTGTCGCGCATAAGTCCCCATTCGAGTCTGTCGCGGGCAGAGGATTGCAAGTCAAATTCTGCAATTAGAACTTCTTCTGTATCTCTGCCTGCGGACTGAACAATCTCACCTGTACTATCGGTTATAAATGAAGAACCGTAGAAGGTAAGAGCGGATTTTTGACCGCCATTTGCTTCCGATGGTTCTACAGTTTCGGTGCCGATGCGGTTTGCAGCAATCACAGGTACTATATTTGCAGCGGCATGTCCCTGCATTGTACGTCTCCAATGCGGCATGCTGTCTGTGTCAAGAATTGGTTCGCTTCCTATGGCAGTAGGGTAGAGGAGGACTTCAGCACCGTTTATTACAAGGCTTCTTGCAGTCTCCGGAAACCACTGATCCCAGCAAATGCCCACACCTATGCGGCCTGCGCTTGTATCCCACACCTTAAAGCCTGTGTTTCCTGGTGTGAAATAAAACTTTTCCTGATAATAGTGGTCATCCGGAATATGTGTTTTTCTATATATCCCTAAAAACTTTCCTGAGTCAAGGATAGCAACTGAATTATAAAGGACATTGACATCTTTTTCATAGAAGCTTATAGGCATTACTGTGTTGGTTTCGGCAGTAAACTTTAAAAAATGTTTCACTGCATCGTTTTCCATGACAGGCTTTGCAAACTGGTAATAGTCATAGCGTCTTTCCTGACAAAAGTATTGTCTTTCAAAAAGCTCCGGAAGAAGGATAAGCTTTGCGCCTTTTTCTACTGCCATTCGGGCAAGCCTGTCAGCATTTTCAATACTTTTTGCTACATTAGGGTAGCATTTCATCTGCACTGCGGCAGCGATAAGTTTATTATTCATAATTTTTGTTTATTTAATAAAAGAAGGTATCTGAGAGGTAACACAGTGGATATTTCCACCGCCCAAAAGAATTGACCTGCTCTTTACAGGAACAATTGTTCTTTCCGGGAATTCTTTTTTCAGTATATTTACAGCGGTAATGTCATTTTCGTCGCCAAATTGAGGAAGAAGAACGGAGTCGTTTGTTATGTAAAAATTGACGTAGCTTGCTGCAAGCCTTTCGCCTGCCTCACGTTCATCCTCGCCATCCTCAAAGATGTAGCCGGCAAGTTCTTCTTCTTTTATGGTTACAGGCTTTTTGGGCACAGGAAGATTTACAACTTCTATTTTTCTTCCCTTTGCATCTGTTTCACTTGTAAGGACTTTTAGGTCTTCCATGGAATAGGCGTATTGAGGGTCATTTTTATCATCGGTCCATGCCAAAAGAACCCTGCCAGGCTTTGTAAATGCGCAGACATTGTCCACGTGCTCATTGGTCTCATCACCGTAAATTCCATGAGGAAGCCAGATTATTTTTTTGATTCCAAGGGTGTCTTTCAGGATAGCTTCAATCTCCTCTTTACTAAGCTCTGGATTCCTTCCCTTTGAAAGAAGACAGGCTTCTGTAGTTATAAGCGTGCCTTCGCCATCTGTGTGGATGCTTCCGCCTTCAAGAACAAAACCATCTGGAAAGCATTTGTTATAATGCATATCATACCGGTCTGTGCCAAGAAAAGAGCAGATTTTTTCGGCAAGTCCGTCATCCTTATCCCATGAAGGAAGAAGCCCGTCAACTTGTCCGCCCCATGCGTTGAATACCCAATCTATGCCGATGATCTTCTCATCGGCATTTTTAACAAATGTCGGGGCGGTATCTCTTGCCCAGGCATCATCGGTGGTGTATTCCAAAAGAAAGACAGGGAAGTTTCCCTTTATCTTTTTTTTAGGTTGAAATGCACCGGTAAGCGTTGTGATTCCTTTTTCTTCAAGCATTTTCGAAGCTTCGGAGATATGATCCCCGTCACAGACAAGGACAAGAGCCTCGGACTTTGTGATAGCGCAGATCATTTCAACAAAGGTTTTCTTTGCGTCACGACAAGAAAAAGGAAAGCTTCCGGGTCTTACCGGCCAGATAAGTATTGTGCCTGTGTGTCTTTCGTATTCTGCCGGAAAGTGGTATTGGTTCAGTGTTTTTGCAGAAATCATCAACCAAGCCTCATTTTAAAATCTTCATAACCGAATTGTTTTATAGTTTCGCAAGAGCTGTCTTTGTGAAGTACAATAAGTGAAGGAAGTGGCATTCCGTTAAATGTGTTATTTTTTACAAACGAATAAATTGCCATATCCTCAAAAATAAGCTTATCTCCGATTTCCTTTTTCTCCGGGAAGGAGTAATCTCCGATCACATCTCCTGAAAGACAGGTGGCAGAACCGAGCCTGTAGGTAAAAGGAAGGACTCCTGCCTTGCCGGAACCAAAAAGAGGAGGGCGGTATGGCATTTCAAGAACATCAGGCATGTGGCAAGCAGCACTTGTATCAAGAATCAGATTTGTAACATCGCCGTTAGTTGTTTTATCTATGATCTCTGTTACAAGGTATCCTGCATTGAGGGCAACTGCCTCGCCTGGTTCAAGATACACAGTAAGTCCGAATTCATCCTGAAATCTTTTTATCACTTCGATAAGAAGGTCTATATTGTAGTCCGGCTTTGTGATATGATGACCGCCGCCAAGATTTATCCATTTCAACTTGGAGAGATACGGACCGAATTTTTCGATGACTGCATCGGCTGTTTTTTTGAGTGGTTCAGCGCCCTGCTCGCAAAGAGTGTGAAAATGGAAACCGGTAACTCCATTTAATATAGTAGGATCATCATCAAGGGCTTCTTCAAGAGAGGAAAGAGTTATGCCAAGTCTGCTTCCGGGAGCACATGGATCGTAAATTTCATGCTCCTTCTGCGTGGAAAGCTCCGGATTTATTCTTATGCCGATCTCGTTTTTTCTGCCACTATTACCGGATAGGCAGTAATCTTTGAAATGCATAAGCTGGTTTACGGAGTTGAATATTATGTGGTCACAGATCTTACTTATCTCTGGCATATCTGAGTCTCGGTATGCGCCTGAAAAAACATGAGTTTCTCCGCCCATTTCCTCGGCACCAAGCTTTGCTTCATAAAGCCCTGAGGCTGCTGTTCCCGACAGATATTTGCCGATAAGAGGGTATAAAGGATAGAAGGAGAAGGCCTTCTGGGCAAGAAGTATCCTTGCCCCAGTCTTCTCCATCACATTGCTTAATATTTTGCAGTTTTCCTCTATTTTTGCCTCGTCTATTACGTAGCATGGTGTTTGTCTTGTAACTAATGAGTATAAAACAGAGTCATTCATTTTGGGTTAAAGTTCTCCTTAATCAACTAATACAGGGTTTTCTTCAACGGTCCAAGGAAGTCCCCATTTATTAAGAGCCTCCATATATGGATCCGGGTCAAATTCATCTGTAGTGAAGACGCCTGCCTTCTTCCATTTGCCGCTTACAACCATCATTGCGCCGATCATTGCAGGTACGCCGGTAGTATAGGCAACTGCCTGAGAGCCGACTTCTTTGTAGCACTCTTCGTGGTCGCAAACATTGTAAATGTAAATGCTTCGTTTCTTTCCGTCTTTTTTTCCAGTGAAGATACAGCCGATGTTGGTCTTGCCCTTGGTGCGAGGACCTAAAGTTGCAGGATCAGGGAGAAGAGTCTTAAGGAACTTGATAGGTACGATCTCTCTTCCCTCAAACATAACAGGAGAGGTGGAAAGCATTCCTACATCTTCAAGGCATCTCATGTGGTCAAGGTAGCTCTGTCCGAATGTCATAAAGAATCTGATTCTCTTTACCTCAGGCATGTTGCGGCCGAGAGCCTCTATTTCTTCATGGTGAAGAAGATACATATCCTTAGGACCGACCTCTGCAAAGTTATATTCACGCTTGATGCTCATTGCAGGAATTTCAATCCATTTTCCATCTTCCATATAGCTTCCCGGAGCGGAAACTTCGCGGAGATTGACTTCCGGGTTGAAATTGGTAGCAAAGGCGTATCCATTGCTTCCGCCGTTGCAGTCAAGAATATCTATCGTGTCTATGCTGTCAAAATAATGCTTCTTAGCGTATGCAGCAAAAACACTGGTAACACCCGGATCAAAACCTGTGCCGAGAAGTCCTGTAAGACCTGCCTTCTTGAATTTCTCTTCGTAATCCCACTGCCATGAGTAATCAAAGTAGGCTGAAAAGCCCTTTTCCTTACAGCGCTTTTCGTAAATCTCACGCCACTTAGGATCATCTGTGTCCTCCGGCTCATAGTTTGCTGTATCGATGTAATCGATACCTGCTTCAAGGCAGGCATCCATGAGTGCAAGATCCTGATAAGGAAGTGCGAGATTTAAAAGTGCATCCGGCTTATAGTCTTTTATAAGTCTGACAACGGCTGGCACATCCATTGCATCAATGGCAGCAGTAGTGATAGCTGTTTTGGTCTTACCTTTTAAGCTTTCTGCGATGGCATCGCACTTGCTTTTTGTCCTGCTTGCGATGCAGATTTCTGTAAATACATCGCTGTTCTGACAGCACTTATGGATAGCAACATTTGCCACACCGCCTGCGCCCATAATAAGTAATCTGCTCATATCAAAAATCCTCCTTCTGTACGGCCAATCTGTCCTTTTTGAAATTTACCTTCTTCTTCTTCAAGAATGTCCTCGACATATTTTGGAAGCATAAAGGCACCCCTGTGAAGATTGGTTGTGTAATAATAGGTCTTTATATGTCTCTCCTTCCAGCGATCCGGGTTGAAATCGTTGAGAGGGTGATATTTCTTGCTGGCAAATCCGAATACCCAGTAGCCAGAAGGGCATGTAGGGATGTGCGCCTGGTAGACACGACTTATCGGAAATACCTTGAAAACTTTTCTATGCATTGCGCGGAAAGATTCTTCGTCGTCATCAAAGAAAGGAGAACCATGCTGATAAACCATGATCCCGTCATCCTTTAGAGCCTGGAAACAGCTTCCATAGAACTCCTTTGTAAAGAGCCCTTCTGTATGACCGAAAGGATCGGTCGCATCGTTTATGATTATATCAAACTCCTCTTTCCTTCCGCGGAGATATCTGAGTCCGTCCTGATGAACAACGTGGACACGAGGATCATCAAAGCCTTTGCTTGCTTCCGGAAAGAATTTTTTGCAGACTTCCACCATCTGCTCGTCCGGTTCGACAACCTCAATATCGACAATCTCAGGATAGGCGGTCAGCTCTCTGGCAACACCACCGTCGCCGCCACCGATTATAAGTACCTTTTTTACGTTGGGGTGGACTGCCATCGGTACATGAGTTACCATTTCATTATATATAAATTCATCCGACTCTGAGAAGAGTATATCGCCGTCAAGCATGAGGAACCTGCCAAGATCGGGGGCCTCGAACACTTCTATGCGCTGGAATTCGGAATCGGCGGAGTAGAGCTGCTTGCTTACCTTTATGCCCATGCTTACAGAATCTGTGAATCTTTCAGACACATGGATGTCTGTTGAAAATGCTTCTGACATATTTTCTTCCTTATACATAAAATCTCATCAGTTTTTAAGCACCCTTATATATTCCGTATCCGGATCTGCGGTACCCTGAAGACTGCAGCCTTTTTCCTTGGAATATATTATATGGTCTATTATATCCTGCGTGATAAGCTCGCCCGGAGCGAGGATAGGAATACCAGGAGGGTAGGACATTACTGATTCACCTGCGATCTTTCCGGCAGAATCCTTTAACAGGATGCTTTCCTTTTCGGCATTAAACGCCTGCTGAGGTGTTGCCGTAACATCCGGAGTTACAGCATCGACTACAGGAAGCGAGGAAGGGTCCTTTGCATAAAGTCGCTTGATATCCTCGAGAGCTCCAACAAGTCGCTCTATTTCTTGAAGTCTGTCGCCTATGGAAATATATGCCATAATATTTCCTATGTCGCCGAATTCCATCTGGATATCGTATTCGTCGCGGAGAAGATCATATATTTCTATTCCGGTAAGACCTATATCTCTTGTGAAAATGCATAATTTTGTAACATCAAAGTCAAAGATATCCTTGCCGTCTATAAGCTCTCTGCCGTAGGCATAATACCCGCCGATATTGTTTATTTCCTCTCTGGCATACTCAGACATATTTATAACCTTGTCAAAGCTTTCCTTGCCGCGAAGAGCTAAATTTCTTCTTGAAATATCAAGGCTTGAAAGAAGAAGGTAGCTTGCAGAGGTTGACTGCGTAAGGTTTATGTACTGCCTTGTAAGCCCCGGGTCAATATTGGGACCTGTCAAGAGTATCGAGCTTTGTGTAAGGCTTCCGCCGGATTTGTGCATTGATATTGCAGCCATATCGGCTCCGGCGTGTATGCCAGCTAAAGGAAGACGGTCGTTGAAATAAAGCTGCGTGCCGTGAGCCTCATCTACAAGGACTCGCATTCCCTTGGAATGGGCATACTCAGTAATCGACTTTATGTCTGAACAGATACCGTAGTAGGTAGGGTTTATGACAAGGATTGCCTTCGCATCAGGATTCTCGTCTATAGTCTGTTTTACTGTGTCAAGCTCCATACCGAGAGCTACGCCTATGCGGTCGTGGATCCGCGGCCTTACATAAACAGGTCTTGCACCACAAAGGATAAGGGCATTTATAACTGATTTATGCACATTTCTCGGGAGGATGATCTTGTCACCGTTTTTTACGCTTGAAAGGACCATCGCCTGCACGGAGGAAGTTGTGCCGCCTACCATAAGGAATGCATGCGCTGCTCCAAAAGCATCAGCACACAATTCCTCTGATTTTTTTATTACTGATACAGGATTGCAAAGGTTGTCGAGCGGCTTCATACTGTTGACGTCAAGACTGACGCACTGCTCACCAAGCAATCTGACAAGCTCTGGGTTGCCACGCCCCCTTTTGTGGCCGGGTACGTCAAATGGAACGACGCGCCTCCTTTTAAATGCCTCAAGTGCCTCACAGATCGGGGCATGAGTCTGTTCTTCTATATTCATCAGACCGCAAAATCTCCTTATTATATAAATTCAAAGAAAGTTTATCATTAAAGAATAGCAGTGTCAATAATTACAGCGGTCTTTTGAAGGTAGAAATATCATGGCATGCTGCTTTGCAGTTTACTCCAATAAAAGAGATGAAGTTGTTTGTTAATTTTACTTTTTGTGATGCTGTTGTGGGAAATCTAAAAATTATATTTTTTATTGCAGTAAAACTTTAGAAGTGTTATACTTGTGTTGTTGTAGGGAGCTAACCGACGTATGACAGAGGTTCATAGTCTGAAAGCTTTCAAATGTAATCAACAAGGAGGAATTTTATGTCTAACGTAGATCTTACAAAGTACGGTATCACCGGTACTACTGAGATTCTTTATAACCCAAGCTATGAGGTACTCTTCAATGAAGAGACCAAGCCGGAACTTACAGGTTATGACAAAGGCCAGGTTACTGAGCTTGGCGCTGTTAATGTTATGACAGGTATCTATACCGGACGTTCTCCAAAAGACAAATTCATCGTTATGGATGAAAACTCAAAGGATACAGTTTGGTGGACAACACCTGAATATCCAAACGATAACCATCCAGCCAGCCAGGAAGCATGGGCTGCTTGCAAGGATCTTGCATTAAAGGAACTTTCAGGCAAGAGACTCTTTGTAGTTGATGCATTCTGCGGTGCCAACAAGGACACTCGCATGGCTGTTCGTTTCATCATGGAAGTTGCATGGCAGGCACATTTCGTTCGCAACATGTTCATTAAGCCTACTCCTGAAGAAGAAGCAAGCTTCGAACCTGATTTTGTAGTTTATGCAGCTTCAAAGGCAAAGGTTGAAAATTATAAGGAACTTGGTCTTAATTCAGAGACAGCAGTTCTTTTTGATATTACAAGAAAAGAGCAGATCATCCTTAACACCTGGTATGGTGGTGAGATGAAGAAGGGTATGTTCTCAATGATGAACTACTTCTTACCTCTCAAGGGTATGGCTTCAATGCACTGCTCAGCAAATACAGATATGGAAGGCAAGAATACAGCAATCTTCTTCGGTCTTTCAGGTACAGGTAAGACTACACTTTCTACAGATCCTAAGCGTCTCCTTATCGGTGATGATGAGCACGGCTGGGATGATAATGGTGTATTCAACCTTGAAGGTGGCTGCTATGCTAAGGTTATCAACCTTGACAAGGAGTCTGAACCTGATATCTATAATGCGATCAAGAGAGACGCTCTTCTTGAGAACGTTACTGTTGATGAGTCAGGTAAGATTGATTTTGCTGACAAGAGCGTTACAGAGAATACTCGTGTATCATATCCTATCAACCATATAAGTAAGATTGTAAAGAATGTAAACCCTGTTTCTGCAGGTCCTGCTGCTGAAAATGTTATCTTCCTTTCAGCAGATGCATTCGGAGTACTTCCTCCAGTATCGATCCTTACACCAGAGCAGACAAAGTATTACTTCCTTTCAGGATTTACTGCTAAGCTTGCAGGTACAGAGCGTGGTATCACAGAGCCTACTCCTACATTCTCAGCTTGCTTTGGCCAGGCATTCCTTGAACTTCATCCTACTAAGTATGCTGAAGAGCTTGTTAAGAAGATGGAAAAGAGCGGAGCAAAGGCTTATCTTGTTAACACAGGTTGGAATGGTACAGGTAAGAGAATTTCTATTAAGGATACAAGAGGTATCATTGATGCTATCCTTTCAGGAGATGTATTAAAGGCACCTACAAAGAAGATTCCTGTATTCGACTTCGAAGTTCCTACAGAGCTTCCAGGAGTAGATAGCGGTATCCTTGATCCAAGAGATACATACGCTGATGCATCTGAATGGGATGCAAAGGCTAAGGATCTTGCTGAGAGATTCACAAAGAACTTCAAGAAGTACGAAGGAAATGACGCTGGTAAGGCACTTGTTGCTGCTGGTCCTAAGCTTTGATTTTCTGACTGACATAAGAAAAGCTCCCGTGATGACACGGGAGCTTTTTACGGGGAAATAACCCTTTATTATACCACATATTTGTAAAAAATCAAGCAGGATGCGCTATGTACCTTCTTTAATACAGAAATAGGAATGATTATTGTTTTTATTCTAAAACATAGATAAATAGTGCGTTTCAGCCGTTGACAGCTATAA
>Ga0256405_10011299_pt1 | contig 11449 bp, 12 predicted proteins | sample RumenRJG_02DNA_FD_189096 | JGI IMG/M metagenome (GOLD analysis project Ga0256405, IMG submission 189096) | Bovine rumen microbial communities from Lethbridge, Alberta, Canada - RJG_02 | ecosystem: Host-associated > Mammals > Digestive system > Stomach > Rumen | place: Canada: Alberta...
GATCTCACGGATGCCTTTCAGGAAGCCGCTGACCGGAGCACCGTATGTATAGATATAGAACACATCCTTATTCTCCGGAAGATGGACATCGGCAAAGGACAGAAGCTGTTTGGCAACGCTGCTGAAGTAGATGCCGGAAGCGAAACCGATACGATCAAATGACGTCAGGTCAGCATCTGGCTGCTCCGTCACATTGATCAGCGTTACAGTAACCTCAAATCATTTCTCCGATTTTACTCAACGAAATGTCATCCTTCCGTCTGCAGATTATCCTCAGCTTTTGAGGGTTTTTAATCTTATGCGTGAACAACTTGTACGATTCTATGATGAGATCAACAAGCTCTTGCTGCGTTGGAGTCGTTTCTCCGATGCTTGTTAATCCTCCACCCAAGACGGGAATGCACACATCTTTCTGCTGATTGTATTTATAGATTTCTGACCACATAACCGCCAGTGAATCCAGATAAGCTTCACGGGTTGGAAAGTATCCTTTTCCATTTATATCCAACTTTGCGAAAGCCAGTAATAAGTCATCACCATATGGTACTATCAAGCCTGATTCATACTTGGTCTGATTATTGAATTTCGATTTCTCTTCGTCTGGATTTAGCCCAGCATCTGCTATAAGCTTTTGAACATCGAGATTCGAGTTCTTCGACAAATATTGACCGCAAATTGACGCGGCTTTTATTTCATGTGGAGCCATACCAATCTTAGTCGTAAAGCACTCATCAAATGGGATAACCTTCTGGCACTTCTTGCACTTAAACAAATCACCATATTTGACCTGAATACTGTAGCCATTCCCTTTGATAGTGGTTTTGCATCTGAAACGATCAAACAGGATATTCAGAAGCAAGGATACCAAGAATGCAGCAATAAGGATTCCGATCCTGTCGATAAGAAGATTCTGATCATCTGTCCACTTGTCAAATAGTTTTACCTTTTCGAGAATAATTGAATCCGGCAAAAACGTCAGAATCGTTGTTGCTATAGTTACCCCCCAAGCAACACTGCGTTTAAAGAACTTACTCATACCCAAGCGCCTTCTTTATGAATGAGTAGTCACCGACCACATTTCCAGCCGTATTTCTTACCCAGAACGGCTGAGCTTGATCCTCGTAGCCACGCATATAGGGTGGCAGCCAGCTTGCCTGCTTGTATAACGAATTGTATACGATGACGATATTCTTGCCACGTTTTTCAGCCTGCAGGAATTCATGTTTTAAATATGAATAGTCATTTATGTTGCCAATGTCAGGACCCGCTGCTGAGTATGTAACCGAATACTTGCACCACTTTGTCCCGTTTGCATTTTGCTTATATGGTGTACACGGGCATATGCTTTGTTTGCCCATCCTTTGACAGGAACTCCCTGCCGTTCTATCTGCTGTTTTATCTCCAATAACAAAGATTACAGCTGACGATGCATTGATCTGATCATTAAACTCAGACTTCAAATCACAGGGACGGCAATCGGGATCTCTCGAAACGCTGCCTGAAACCACTTGTGCGGTATCCACATAATCGACAATCAGATGCCTGTTTTCACTCCACCCGTGGAGTACATCTATCACATTCCGATCTCCATCAGTCGGAGAATAGTCAGCACTGATATAAACCCGTTTGCTCATGTGTTTGCTCCTTTCGGTGGTAGTCTCATCGGGGATAAACAATCCCCTTTATATATTATACCCGAAATCATTTGAAAGGCAATGTATGGACTGTTAACATATAAAACATGGGGGCACGCGCTGCCACTTTTGCTGTTTTTGGGTGGTCCAATCGGCCTGCTTTTTTCCAGTGAGTTATGAGGATGATGGTCCTCAGAACGGAGGAATCTGGAAATGACGCAGGCAGAGAAGGACGTTGTCCTGTCCCTAAGGCAGCAGCAATATTCATTTTCAGCAATCGCGCAAACCACAGGGCTTCCCCTCGGCACAATCAAATCCTTTCTGTCCCGTGTCAGCGGAAAGATCGACCTGCCAGTCAAGGCCCCACGCATCACAACCAACCTGACGCATTGCAAGCAGTGCGGCGCTCCCCTGGACCAGTCAAAGCCCGGAAAGACTCGTTCCTTCTGTGATGACCATTGCCGCACCCTCTATTGGAACACGCACCGGGATCTGTCCAGGAGGGCTTCGGCGCATAAACAGACCTGCGAGATTTGCGGACGCACATTTTTCACCTACCATGGGCGGTTCTGCTCCCGCGCCTGTTACGGTCTGGCCCGGTCACAGAAGGCTGGTGTGACCCGTGGATAAGGACATCATCGGGTACTGCTCAGCGATAGCCCAGGCCCGGAGAATGCTGAAAATGGGCATCATCAGCCTGGACGATTACGAGAAAATCGACCATGCGCTCCTCATAAAATATAAACTGCCTTTATCGAGTTTATACCGTGATATAGCGTTGATAAATAAGGAAAACAGAGGTAATATGCCACACTAACGAAGGAGGTGGAGCCCGTGGAAAAGAGGGTTTCAAGGGTAAAAGCACTGCCCAAACTGGCTCCTGAATTCCGGGTGGCGGCATATGCGCGGGTGTCTTCTGAGAAAGATGCCATGCGCCATTCCCTGTCCATGCAGGTCAGCTACTACAGCAATCTGATCCAGAGTCATCCGGGTTGGCATTACGCAGGCGTCTATGCGGACGAACCGGTTTCCGGCACGAAAGACAACCGGGAGGAATTCCAACGGCTTGTGAAGGATTGCCGCGCCGGGAAGATCAACATGGTGATCACCAAGTCGATTTCACGGTTTGCCCGGAACACGGTGACGCTGCTGGAAACGGTACGCGAGCTCAAAGGGCTGGGCGTAGATGTTTTCTTTGAAGAACAGAACATTCATAGCAAAAGCGCCGATGGTGAGCTGATGCTGACCATCCTGGCATCCTATGCGCAGGAAGAAAGCCGGTCGGTCAGTGAGAACATGAAATGGCGTATCCGGAAAGCATATGAGAAAGGCGAAATCATGTGCTGGCGCTTCATGTTCGGATACAAGATCAGCAAGGAAAACGGGATCGAGATCGATCCAGTCGAAGGGCCGATAGCTCAGCAGGTTTTCAGCCGTGTAGCTGCCGGGGAATCCCTCAACTCAGTTGCGAAATGGCTGAACCACACCGGCCACTACGGCGCACTGGGCGGGAAATGGCAGACGCCCAGACTCCGGGAGATGCTTTCCAATGAAAAATACACCGGCAATGCCCTGCTTCAGAAGACATACGTGAACAACCATCTGGAAAAGAAAAAGATGCCCAATCACGGTGAAGTGACCCAGTATTATGTCACGGAAACGCATCCCGCCCTGATCGGTCCAGAAACCTTCGCCGCTGTTCAGCAGCGGTTGGCAGCGATTGCGGAAAGGCATGCAGGCAGGCCGAAACGGCAGACCAGCGAGTTCACCGGCATGATCCGCTGCCCGAACTGCGGATGCAATTTCCGGCGGACACTGAAGAACGGATCGCCCGGATGGATCTGCCCTACCTACTACACCGAGGGAAAGGCAGTTTGCCAAAGCAAGAAGATTCCGGAAGATGCGCTCAAAAAGGCGATAAGCGAAGTCCTCCATATTGATTCCTGGATTCCAGATGCATTCGCAGAGCAGGTGAAGTACATAGTTGCCTCCGGATCGAATACGCTGGAACTGCATATGCAGAACGGTATTGTCAGCGCCACGACCTGGAAAGACCGCTCCCGATCTGAAAGCTGGACACCGGAAATGAGAGAGAAAGCGCGGGAGCACGCAAAGAGGAGGCACCATGGCTAAGACGATTACGGTCATTCCCCAGACACGGAACCTGTTCACGACTGCGCCGATAGCGGCTACAGCCAGGCGCAGGGTTGCCGGGTACGCTCGTGTTTCCACCGACAGCGATGAACAGTTTACCAGCTATGAGGCGCAGATCGACTACTATACAAACTACATCAAAGCCAAGCCGGAATGGGTATTCGTCCGGGTCTACACCGACGAAGGTATAAGCGCAACGAACACGTTGCACCGGGACGGCTTCAATGAAATGATCGCGGACGCCCTGGCCGGACAGATCGATCTGATCGTGACCAAGTCGGTAAGCAGATTCGCCCGGAACACGGTCGACAGCCTCACCACCATCCGGAAGCTGAAAGAACATGGCGTAGAATGTTATTTTGAAAAAGAAAACATCTGGACATTCGACAGCAAGGGTGAGTTGCTGATCACGATCATGTCAAGCCTGGCCCAGGAAGAAAGCCGTTCCATTTCTGAAAACGTCACCTGGGGCCAAAGGAAGCGTTTTGCTGACGGCAAGGTCAGCATGCCCTACGCTCAGTTCTTAGGATATGAAAAAGGGCCGGACGGGACGCCGGTTGTCAATCAGGAACAGGCATACATCGTCCGTAGAATATACCACGCCTTTCTGGATGGGAAGACCCCGCTGGGGATTTGCCGGATGCTTGAGAGCGAAGGCATACCGGCTCCTGGCGGAGGCAAGAAATGGTACGCAGGCACGATCACCAGCATCCTGACAAATGAGAAATACAAGGGTGACGCCTTGCTGCAGAAAAGGTTTACGACGGATTTCCTGACAAAAAAGCAGAAGATAAATGAAGGCGAGGTTCCCCAGTACTATGTGGAAGGGAGTCATGAAGCCATCATTGACCCTGATGATTTTGCGGATGTCCAGGCAGAGATTGCCAGACGAAAACGCGTAGGCAGGTCGTACAGCGGTGATTCCATATTCACTTCCCGGATCATCTGCGGGGACTGCGGTGGTTACTATGGGCCGAAGGTCTGGCATTCCAATGATCCATACCGCCGCGTCATATGGAGGTGCAATCAGAAATTCAGGGGCAAACAGAAATGCCAGACGCCCACGATGAGCGAGGAAGCGATTCAGCAGCTTTTCCTGGAAGCGTATAATCTGCTGATGGCCGACCGGGAAAGTGTACTGGCCAACTGCAAGCTCATGTATGAAACGCTGGCGGATTTCAGCGCTTTGGATGATAAGGTCCGGGAGCTCACTGAAGAAATCAAGTTCGTTTCCGATATGTCGGCTGCGCTGATCAAACAGCATGCAAGCCGGGCAGAATCCGAAGAGGAATATGAAAAGCGCCGGGTAGTGCTGGTCGAACGGTACGACCGGGCACAGGGCGAATTGGATCAGACAAAGGCAGAGCGGCAAATGCGGATGGACCAACGGAAGAAGATCAAGCGCTTCATGGAAACACTGAAAAAGCAGCCACTGGTGCAGCCAGAATGGGATGAATACCTCTGGTCACGGATCGTGGAAAGCATCACGCTGCATAGTGACAAAAGAGCCGAAGTGTGCTTTGTTCCCGGAGTAACCATTGAGGTCACAGTCCGCTGATCCATCTTTTGCCCCCACAATCATCATGAATTGAAAAAAGTGCCCTCTGGTTCCAGACAAGAACCAGGGGGCTGTTTTCAAAGGCAGATCATCAGAATACACTATGATTGTTCTGTTTCAGAATCGATTCTCCCTCCCTAAGAATACGCTTAATCTCTTTCAGGCTCTGGAGCATGACGAACCGCTCATAGGTATTGCAGTCCTTCAGCACAGCGATGATCTCGGTCAAGTGCCCATCCTGAGGACGCTCCCGGCTTTCAGCCAGTAAGCTGTCCAGCGATGCATCCAGTACGTCGGCGATCATCACCAACGTTTCCAGGCTGGGGCCTCTCAAGCCGCGCTCCATGCGAGAGACAAACGTGGACGAGGTCTCGATCATTTCCGCAAACTTGAGCTGCGGGATCTTTTGTTCGCGGCGCAGTTGTTGGATTTTCTTGCCGAGCAGGTGGTAATTGAGTGACATGGGACAACCCTCCTTATAAATTTTGTCACTACAATTATCACCTATAGGCTATACATTCATCTGTGGTTTATATCAATCATGCCTCCTCCAGAATACAATTATTATAGTCTAAAGGTGAACACTTAACCTGTAGAGGAGGTGAAGGCTGCGTGGATGATGCGATCCGTTTGAATCAGCAGATCGGCGAAAGAATCCGGGAAGCGCGGATGGCGAAGAAGATGAGCCAGCAGGAGCTTGCCGCAAAAGCCAACATCTCTCTCCCGCATAGCATGGTTTCCCTGGCTTTCAGATCAGGTGTATGGGGATGGTAATGAACGGCAATGTGAAGCATTCGCTGTCCTTGTCTATTATGTGCACGTGCTCGGAGACCACATTGAGGCGGAGAAACATACGGCGCTCGCTTATGTAGCTCCGCTCTCAAACTCGCATGACAGGGATAATCCGGGTCTCATCCCAGATCTGATGAGGTATCTTCCTGCTCTGTTTGGGAGTCAGACCGATTCTGAACAGTACAAGTCCATGATGCAGGATTTACAGCAGCTTGCGGATACAGCAGACAGGCTGTATACCGGCACCGGCGGAGTCAGGGAAGCACAATTCCCGGAATACCATCAATGTGCGCTGGATCTTCTGGAAACGCTAGCAACTTACATTCCAGACTTACTGAAAAAGGAACAATTCTTCCATTCGACCTTTTTTGAATGATATAGAGAATTGGCTATAATATCAATCGACCTCTTCGATTATGATACTCACGGAGGCTGACAGATGGTCAATGCAGATAATATTGGTAAACGCATAAGGATGCTCCGAAAACAAAAACGCGTTTCTCAGGAAAGAATGGCCGAAGATCTTGGCATGTATCAAGCCGACATTTCTAACTTAGAACGTGCAATTGGCGGGAGCGGAATAACGGACCTGTTCAAGCTTGACATGATAGCTGATTATTTCGGGATTACATTAGTCGAGCTTCTGAATGGGTCTCCAGAGTCTGCGGTCGAAGTGGCCTCCGAGATTAAAAAATCGGAGGGATATGAATTGAAGGACTATACTGTATCGAACGTCAAATATGGTTCGATTGATGACATCTTTGCTTCTGAACTGACGCTTGTTGCTCCGGATAAAGAGACATTAATTGTTTCTTTTTCCGAGTATGATGAGAGCCCGCGTTTCTACCGTTCTGGCACCAGTTGTTATGAAAAACTGTTGTCTGATCGTGGAAATCCGAAACGAGAAAAAGAGCTTAACCAAAACTGCTTTCTTTCGGGGGAAGACTATATCGATATCTTCAACAAGGTCGATCCCAAATGGGTCGCAATATGCCGATATTTGATCTTTATTGCGACTGAAGATGAAGACACTGTTAAAGCTTTGATTGAGAAGACACAAGGGAAAACCCTCGCAGAAATAGAGGTTCCAATTCCGTCTAGAGAGCCAGAGGATTTGTTCTATGTGAACTATTCTGATCTTTCTGTCGTATATCGATATCGCCTTATGGTTGAAACAAGCCTGAAGAATCCACATGTTTATAGCGATATTGAGAACACAACAAAAAGAGAGAAGGCTATTCTTGAAAAGCTGAAAGCCGCATGTGCCTCTGAGGAAGCTTACAAGGTTTGGAAAAAAGATCTTATAGACGCCAAGATGAAAGAGGTCATGGAAAAACAGCATATAGTTGTCTGCGAGTATATGTTCTTCGGGATTGGCCAGTATAAGGAGATCCTGCCAGAGGAAATGATTCCCTCGTTCAAGTGCTGGATTGATGGAAATGGATCCGCAGTGTTTCTAGGATCTCACGACGCAAGCAGACGCGAGATCCGGACCTATGTCTCCCATCATATTGCGGACGAGCTACTCGGGATTGAATTCTGATATTTTGAAAAAGCTTTATAAGAAATGGGCTATAATAATCCGCCTCCTGATGTGATACGATATACCCGGATCAAGGGAGACCACTCCCAAAACTAAAACGGAGGTTCAGGATAATGAAACAAATTACTGAAATTAGCAGAAGGTCCATGTATTACGAGGATGAAGGAATGGCTTGCGGCCCAGTTAGCAGCACAGCGATTATCGCCGAGATTGTCGTAGCTGTAAATGACCAGCGCATTTTCTTGCATGGCGAGTGGGTCGATATTGCCGGGGAGTATTATTTCGAGGCAACTACAGAGAGCTTGTTTGATGCTTACGAAAAAATGCTCAATGCCGAAAACGAGGAAGACGAACAAAAAGCCATTGAAGAGCGCGACCAAATCAGCGAAGGAAGAATCAAAGATGATTCCATCTTTGCGCCGTACTATTCTGAGATGGAGCAGATGATTCACGATGAGATGAAAGCGCACGGAATTGAGTATTTTTACGAAGATGAAGATGAGGATGAGGAAGAAGACAAAGAATGAGTTTTCGGAATATGGCAGAAACAGTAATCGTGTATTTTTACACGGAACTCAGGAGAATCGTGTAAAGATACACGTTTCCGGGTCAGAATCGTGTAAATGTACACGATTCCAAAGGGCAATCGTGTAAGAATACACGGCTTGCATCCGGGGGAGAAAAGAAAAAACCGGCCACCGGGAGTTCCTTCCGGAAGAGCCTGATGGCTGGAAACCCTTTATTTCTGGGCACTTTTGAGCAAAATGAAGGACGCTGATATCGTATCAATATCAGCGTCCTTTTGTGGTGGAGCATAGGGGAGTCGAACCCCTGACCTCGACAATGCGAATGTCGCGCGCTACCGAAGCATGCGTACTGTATTGCAATACTTCTGCACTTGCTTTGGCAAGATCCTCCCCTATAGAATATCCCAATTTCATAGATTAATCAACGCATTTTCAGGATATTTTTCGTGGCTTCTCCTGGCCGTCTTCCTCATTGGCCACCCCGAAGAAATCTTCCAGTGTAACGAAGAATTTGATCACGATTTCATAGCCACGATAAATGTCGATACGCTCAATGATCCTCGCCAGGATCATTTTTTGAGTATCGGCAGATGCCTTTTCAAACTGCGCTGACCAATCAACGATCTCCTGAAACTGCTTCTCCAGCTTTTTCACATGATCTTCTTCAAAAGCAGCCTCTTTTTTTGCCTGATCAATTTCGGCCTCTGTTTCTTCATGCGCTTTCTTGTTATCTGCCAAAAGGGATTTCAGCAGATCTCGGTCAAAATCACTTTCACCTGATAGGGATTTGACCACTTCGCGTTTCAGCGCATCCTGTTCCCGATCAAGGCGTTCTAATGTGGCTGTCAACAGCTTAATCCTGTTTTTGCTGCTGGATTTTAGCTGTTTCTTTGCTTTCTCTTTCCATAGATCAGTGACTGCGCCATTGATGGAAGCAAAGTATTGGCGGACAACAGACATAACAGCATCATCTACCTTCTTTCCAGAATAAGTACGCGGCCCATCACAGCATTTAGCATATACAGCGCCGTTGTAGCACCGATAAACCGGTCTGTGATAGGCATGAGTAGGAAACTGTTTTGTGTGATACCCACCAACCAACTTTTTGCCACAATGCCCGCAATATAATATCCCAGAAAGCAGATAAGCCCCGAAAACGGAAGTTTTGGTCTTTTCTTCAGGCACTTCAGTGTTTTCAGCAGAGCGCTGATCGCTATACTTTCTTGGAATCCTTTTTGCGATAGCATATGAGCCGAATTCCAGATCCTGATCACTGATGATTCTGAGCCGCTCAATGGGCTCCGAAACGACGCCGTTCATGTGCATTCTGCCCGTATAGATCGGATTGCGGATCATGCTGCGAACAGTCTGAGCTGTCCAAATCTTGGCAGGGTTTTCATACTTGCTGTTCAGATAATTCGCGGCTCGGAGTGTTCCATATCCTTGCCGAACAATCAGATCAAATACTTCCTGCACAATAGGAGCGGTTGCTTCATCAATGACAAGATCATACAAAGGACGGTTTTTCTTTCCCATGCGGCCCAGGTGTTGCAGTTTATAGCCGAATGGACAATTGCCGCCACGCCAGATTCCATCCTCGGTCATCTGCGTATGGGCGGCTTTTACACGCATGGAGGTTTTTTCGCTTTCACCGCTGGCAGCCCAGAAACGCATATAGTTCATCAGACGATCTACTTGGTTATCAAGTTTCTGTTGCCCCTCCCGGGTGCTCCATACCTCAATTCCATGGTCTATGAACCATTTTACAAGGAAAGGCGTTTCGTCTTCTTTTCGTCCCAGTCGGTCAAACATAAAAACAAGCAGCACATCAAACTGCTTATGCTCTGCCATTTCTCGTATTTCTACGATAATGTCTCTGTTTTTTGCTGACACTTTATAGCCTGAAACACCTTTTTCCATCCGCTCGTCGTAAAAAACCCAATCCTCCATCCTGTCAATGAAGTCCTTACATTCACGACGCTGCATTGGAATATCGTCCTTCTTGTCAACCTGTTTTAATGTAGAAACTCTGTACAGGCATAAAACCCGCTTCATGATATGTATTCCACCTCTTTTTCCCGCATAAAAGCTGTCAAAAGAAGTTGGGCGATTTCCCTTCGTACTCGATGACCGCTGGTTTGAGAAAACAGCATCTTCACATGACAGCCATTCGGTGTTATCAGTTCGCGGGACACCTGCACAGAAGATAGCGTATCTATTTCATTGTCAAGGTTCACAGGGAGCTTCCCTGGAGCCATTGTATGAAGATCCTCCTCGTTTGTCAACGCTGTTGCTTTTTTCAAGATAACACCTCCTTCTGTCATATATTAAAAGATAAGTGCTGCAGGCTGCGGCCAGCTTTACCGCATCATAGCCCTGCCGTGCCGCTGCTGGTCGAAGCTGGCGTACACGAAAGGAACTCCCCCTCTTACACATGGGAGGCTGCGAGAAGTATCATTATGCTCTTATAGGTTCATCGCGCCTTGCCTGCTACAGCAAGGTCAGCAAGATACGTGGATCGCTCCGGTTTCTGCCATCGTCGCGCCGCCTTGCTTGCCGCTCTCCCTTCCGGGCATCTATAAGAGAACGTACCTGCAACACATAATATTTTGATTTCAAGGTTCTTAAAGAGAAACGGCCTCGTCATCAACGTTATCAAGGTTTATTCTACCGCCATACTCTTTAAGCATTTCTACCAACACTTTCCGTTGTTCTATATTGGCGACAGGTAATAATTCCTTAATCACGGTTATTTGCTTTATAGAAAGAATGCGACGATCCATATGATACCAATCCGGTAATCGTATTCCTCCTGCGCGTCCTTTTACAATATAGATTGGATAATCACGCATCAGGACCCGAATATCCATATGGATTGTTTGTCTGGTTACTCCAAGCTCCCGTGAAAGCCGTTGTTCGGTAGTGATGCGGTAGCCAACGAGAATACGCATTATTTCAGCTCTACGCTCGTTGGCGCTCACACCAAACACCCTCCTTTCTTTCTCTTCAGGGAGGATGCTAACAAATAAATGTAAAGGGTAATTTTACATTTTAGCAGAAAAAATAAAATTATTTTTTTGGTAAAAACACTTGGGGAACCTCTGATTTAATCCTCTACCCCAACAAATAATAGTATGGTATAATAGCATCATCAATCAAAGGTGGTGCAGCGCTATGAAGCAAGAAACCTTCACTGACATCGAATACAGCTTTCGGAAGAAGAAGACCAAGCGGGAAGAGT
>Ga0256405_10011300_pt1 | contig 11449 bp, 5 predicted proteins | sample RumenRJG_02DNA_FD_189096 | JGI IMG/M metagenome (GOLD analysis project Ga0256405, IMG submission 189096) | Bovine rumen microbial communities from Lethbridge, Alberta, Canada - RJG_02 | ecosystem: Host-associated > Mammals > Digestive system > Stomach > Rumen | place: Canada: Alberta | collected...
AAGTAATTTAGCAATCCTGATTTCATTCCATTAATAATTCCATAGCCATTAATCATGACTTCAGTACAAATTTGAACGGCATCAGACCCAAGAGCTATATATTGTGCGGCATCTTCCCATGATGATATTCCTCCCATTCCTAGAATAGGCAGATTAGAGCTTTGTCTTAATTGGGCAACACATCTAAACCCAATTGGTTTCACTGCTTCGCCTGATAACCCACCGTAAGTAGAGTGTCCGTCAATATTAAGTACAGGTTCTAATGTATCAAGATCAATACCCATAAAACTTTGTACAGTATTAATTGCAGAAAAACCATCAGCCCCGGCTCTTTCAACTGCATTTTCAATCCATGTGATATCTGTTACATTCGGGGTTAATTTTACAAATACAGGCTTTTTTGAAACAGATTTTACCCAGGATGTAATTAGTATTGAAATTTCAGCACTTGTTCCAATAGCCATGCCAATATTTCTTTCCGGCATACCGTGCGGACAAGAAAAGTTAAGCTCATAAGCATCAATTGGGGTATCATTTAGTCTTTTAACAAGTTTTTGCCATGCTGTTCTCTCAACAGGAGCCATAATACTCGCTATTATAACTTTTGTAGGATGCTTTTCCTTAAGGTATTTTATTCCATCTACCCAATATTGTATTGTTTCGTGACTTAATAATTCAATATTTTGAAGACAAATAATTTTTCCATTTTCTTTGATAGTAGCATAACGAGGACTTACTTCAATCATTTCCAAGTTGTCCGGAGTTATAGTTTTTAATACTGCGCCTCCCCACCCCATTTCGAAAGCTTTGTCTATACTCTCAATTGAAGCTGTTGGTGGTGCGGATGCTAATAAAAACGGATTTTCAAATTTTATTCCTAATATTGATGTTTCCAATGTAGCCATAAATCTAATCCTATATTTTTAATTTTATACTTTTTGAGTTTTAAAATGTAGCAAACATGCCTATATAACTTGAAATTATTATAGCATAGAGTTAAATTTTGTAAGATAACCAAGCATTAGATGTGGAATTTGAGCGGATTTTGGAACCGGATAATTTCAGCAATAAAAAAATGCAAACAGATTTTGCATGCTAGGGTTTTGCTCAAATGTATTGTTAAGATTACATAACAAATTGCGATACTGGCTTATGTAAGGTAGAATTAACATAGTGTATTTATTCAGAGGAGAGGGTATGAGCGGGATTAAGAAAAAATTCGGACCTTTAGCAAATATTGAATTTGATAAATTGTTTTTAGGCCAAGTATGTTCACATTTTGCTGATGCTATTGTTCAGTTTTTACTTGTAGCAATGCTTATTAAAATGTCAGGAAGTGCGGGGAAATCAATCGCAATAATGTTTTTTGTATTTTTATTACCGCAGTTTTTATTAAGTCCTTTTTCGGGTGCTCTTTGCGACAGATTTTCGAGAAGAGCCATACTCTCTCTAAGTTGTTTGTTTAGGGCAATAACGGTAGGTGTGATAATTTTTCTTGCACCGCATTTATCACAAAATTTGATATACACGTTCGCTTTTATTTTGGGAACAGGTGCAGCCTTTTTTTATCCGGCAAAAATGTCAGCCGTTACAAATGTCGTTAAAAGCGAACAGTTAAAGTTTGCTAATGCATTGACTTCTTCTATAGGGGCAATTGCGCTTTTATTCGGAGCTTTTGCCGCAAATTATTTGATAAATTGTGGAAATACTCAAGCTTTTTCAGTAGTTGCGGGAATGTATTTATTTGGTGCAATTTTAACTGGAGTTGTCAATTTCTTAATACCGCAAAATTATTTCGTAAAAAAAGAAAAATCAAATGATATGGTTGTTGCTTTAAATTATTTAAAAAAGCATAAAAAAGCATTATATCTTGTTGGATTAACTATTTGTTTACAATTTGTTGTTGCAGTTTTTTCAAATAGTTTAAATGCGTTAATAACAGATTATTACGGACTTAGTTTTTCTGATTTAACTCATCTGAGAACTCTTTTAGGGGTAGGTATTGTTGCCGGTATGGGGGCAACTATTTATTTTGCTAGAATTATGAGAGTCCCTCATTTGTTTGCCAGCGGTTTCATTGTTTTATGCTTTGCTCTTGTCACAGCCCCGCTTTGCAGAACTATGAGTATTGCTTGGTTATGGCTAATTCCGATTGGAATGGCTGATGCTGTTGTAATTGTTATGTTGGATACCATATTGCAAAAAATTACACCCGATAGGGTTCGTGGTAAAATCTTTGGTTTGCAATTAACTGCGAGTACTTTGAGCTTTTTAATAGGAACTGCAATTGTTGCAAATATTATTGGTTCTATAAATCCGTTGAATGTATTCAGGGGAATTGCGTTGTTATCTTTTGGTTTGGCTGCATTAATTCTTGTATTTGATAAATCTTTCAGGTATTTCTTGTTAAAGGCAACGTTAGGACATATTTTCTTATTTTTATTTAAGTACAGAATTGAAGGAGCAGAAAATATTCCGCACAAAGGCAAATGTATCTTAGCAGGGAATCATACCGGTCATCTTGATCCGTTTATAGTTCAGATGGCAACGAATCGTCAGTTGTGGTTTGTAACTGGCCCTGCTGCTTTTAAAGTTCCTATTGTAAGGCATTTGCTAAAATATTATAATGTTTTGCCTTTAAAATTTGGTAAGGGTTTAGAAGCAATTGAAAGTGCTAATCAAAAATTAGTTTCAGGAGAAGCTGTAATTATATTTCCTGAAGGCAAATTTACGCCTGATGGAGAACTTTGTAAATTTAATCGCGGAGTTGGTTTAATGGCAAAAGCTACAAATGCTCCAATTATTCCGTTTGCAATTAAGGGTGGTTTTGAAACTTGGGGCAGGACTCGCCGTTTGCCGAAATTATTTAATGAGATTGTTATTCAATTTGGACAGCCTATTACGGAATTTGAACATGATGAAAAGGAAATTGCACACGAGTTGCAAATTCGAGTTAATTTTATGAAAAAATCATTAGAACGTCGTCAATTCTACAAAATTGACCATAAGTTACATTCAAACTTCCTTGATTTAATGCAGGAAAAAGGCGATATATATGGACAAGTTAAAGCTTTAACCTTAAAAACAAAGGATGGTTATGAAGAATTGAGCTATATTGAAATTTCGAGAAAAGCAAAGAAATTTGCAAATTATCTTATCGAAACTGTAAATGTTCAGCGTGGTGAACGTATAGCGATAATTTGTGAATCACGTCCGGAATTTTCAATAGGTATGTTTGGTTCAATTCAAACTGGTGCGATAACGGTTCCTTTGGATGTAAAATTAACTGTTCCGGAGCACTCACATATTTTGAATGATTGCAACCCTCGAATTTTATTGTGTTCAAGTCATTATTTAGAGCACGCAATTGAGGTAAAAAATAATGTAGAGTCTATTGAGCATATTTTTGTTCTTGATGATGAAGCACGTGAACATTCTGAAATACCGTCTGTTTCAAGCTTAGATGCTGATATTGAAAAGGATTTGGGCAGACCTAGAACATTGGACGAAACGGCTTTGATTGTTTACACATCGGGTACTACAGGTAATCCAAAGGGGGTAATGATTAGCTTTGGAAATATTTATTCGCAGCTTCGTGATTTTGAATATATGTTTAAGTTAACAAATGAGCACACGTTGCTCTCTATACTACCGTTAAATCATCTATTAGAGCTCGATTGCGGATTTTTTGGAATGCTTTATATGGGTGCAAAAATTGTTTATATAAAGTCTTTAAATCCAAAAGAATTAACTACAACAATGAAAGAAAAGAAAATTACTAATATGATTGTTGTTCCGCTTGTTGCGAAGATGCTGAAGAACAGTATAGATAAACAAATAAAGAAGCAGCCAAAGCTTGCCCAAAATGTGTTTGCTATACTTTATAAATTGGCAAAATATGCTCCTCGTAAGATTCGTCGCCTAATGTTTAAATCTGTAATAGACGGATTGGGCGGAAAGTTGGAGTGTTTTATATGCGGCGGAGCTCCGTTAGAAGATGGCGTTGCAGAGTTTTTTGAAAGAATTGGTATTCCTGTATTCCAGGGATATGGATTGACAGAGACTTCGCCTACAATATCAACAAATAGATATGGACATTCAAAAATTGGTACTGTCGGACAGGCATTACCTTCTGTAATGGTCAAAATCGCTGATAACGGTGAAATTCTTGCGACAGGTCCAAATGTAATGCAAGGATACTATAACAAACCTGAAATGACTCGTGAGGTAATTGATGAGGATGGTTGGTTCCACACCGGTGATATCGGAGAAATCGACAGACAAGGTTTTATAAAAATTACCGGAAGAATTAAAAATATGATTGTTTTAGGCGGGGGTAAAAAGATATTTCCTGAAGAGGTAGAGGCTGTGTTGGAGACTTCTGAGCTTATAAAGGAAGTTTGTGTAATGTCTTTGACAATAAAGTCAGGTAACAAGGCCGGAACTGAAGAAGTGGGTGCTATTATCTGCCCGTCAGATGATTTGCAAAAAAAATCAGATGAAGAAATTCAGAAACTTTTGGAAGATGAAGTTAAAAAATTATCAGAGGCAAATTTAGCGCCATATAAAGCTCCTACTGTAATAGTTACACACAGAGATGAATTGCCTAAAACATCTACTCGAAAAGTTAAACGTAAAGACCTAAAAGAATGGTACGAAAGTTTATAAATTTAAAAATCCTCTCATTATGAGAGGATTTTTTTTAGTTTATCATAGTCTATTTTTGAGTTATGTCTGGGATCTCTAGGAATTTTTGTAATTACAAGCCTGTCATATTCAAAATTGCGAGACTTTAATTCTTGTTCAATGTTTTGTTTATTTAATTTAGTTTCAATGATTAAGACAATTTCTTTCTTAATTTTTAAAATTGTACCAATCTCGACACCGTTAATTTCAAGTAGGGCATTTTCTATCGGAAAAACGTATACCTCACGTCCATTATGGTCAAATCTGTTTTTTACTCTGCCCATCAAAAATAATCTGCCTTCATTATCAAGGTATCCGGCATCTCCGGTTCTGTGCCAAATTTGTCCGTTATATTGAATTTTCGCAAACTTTTGAGCTTTATCACTATTATAGTATTCTTTTAATACGTGTTTGCCTTCAACGCAAATTTCCCCGATTTCACCATTTTCAAGCCATGACTTTTCAAAGTCTTCTATAATACCGTCATTTGGTTTTATAATTTTTACATTTACATCTTCAATAGGTTTTCCGACATAAAGCCCGTTTTGCACCTCTCCTTTAAAATCTAAAAGTTCGGAGGTAGAAATTGAAGCAATAGGTTCAGCTTCGGTTGAGCCATAAACTATTTCAACATTGCAGTCGATAAATTTTTCTTCTAAAAGTTTTGCTGATTTTGGAAAAACAGGTGCTCCACCCGTAAAAATTCTTTTTAAACCTCTTACCTCTTTGTATTCTGCCAATTTTTCATAAAAACGAGGAGAGCCTACTGATGTTGTGACTTTGTTATTTTTTATATCATTTAAAATTTTTTTCGGGTTAATATCCGCCGGTTTTTGCGGGTTAAAATCCGGTATAACTGAAGTTGTCCCGCAGGCAAGATTGTGTAAAACAAATACAGGAAGACTTGCTAAATCCACATCATTTTCTTGAGGTTGCAAATGCTTTTTCAAAACGTAGTGCTGTTCCAATAAAAATTCTTGTGTCCTTTTTGCTGCTTTTGGCAGCCCTGTGGAGCCTGTTGTAAAAGTAATTAAAGCTGTTGTATCGGGTTTCGCCGGTTCAATTTTAATATCAGTATTTGTTTGATGAATATTCGCAGGCATTATATTTATTCCGACTTCACGAACCTTTTTGCTCATAAGCTTTAAAATAAAAGCTTTAGGACAAGCGATAAAAGCTTTGCAGGGAACTATGGATAGAGCTTGGTCTAATCTGTTTTTACTTGCCCATGCATCAACGAAGACGGCTGTCGCTCCGATATAAAAAATTGCCGATAAAATTTTGTATAACTCAATTGTCATAGGAACAAAAATTAGAACATTATCTCCATTTTTTATTCCTTTTGATAAAAAATATTGCGCATATACTTTTACTTCTTGTGCTAATTCCCCATAAGTAATTTTTTCTCTTTTGTGGATTATTGCAAGTTTTTCAGGGTGTTTTTGTGCATTATTAAACAAAATTTCAACGATATTATTTATCATAGTTTGACTCCATAAAGTTTATATTCATGATAGAGTTCTCCTGCTAAAATGTTTGCAGACACATTACTTTTGTGCATTAAAGCGTGAATAATGTTATTATAGCCGGCCTTGTATGCTTTTTGGTGGATATATTCAGTTAAATAAGAGCCTATTCCTTTATACTTATAATCGGGTATTTGAGCAAGAGTTTTTATAATTAGGGATTTCTCATTTCTGTTATACAAATTGTCAAATCCAAAAATAAATGCTACAGCAGTGTCTTGTTCATTTTCTGCTAATAAAATCCATTCAGGATTTAAAAAGGCCTTTACCGGTTCATACATTTTGTAAAATTCTTTAAATTCAATAGGAGTGTACAGAAAATTATTCACAAAACTTCTGATGGATATTTCATAAATTTTTCTTATATCTTCATCAAATCTGTCAGGATTAAATTTTCTGATTTTTATTCCTTTTTGTGCAAATATTCTCTCAAATTTATCAAGTCTTGAATAGTCTTTATCTAAATTCTTACAAATTGAGGATGTGTAATTTGCAATTGTTTCAAATCCGCATTTTTCAAATAATTCAGCATAGTACGGTTTGTTATAATTGTCCAATAAAAACGGCGGATTATTTGACGGAAGAGTTACTCTGTATTTTTTCCAAGTTGATCCGTTAATTGGACCAATCAAATAGTTATAACTTTTCGTTTTAGCATATTTTTTTATTTCATCAAATAAATATTTCACAGCTTCATGATTATTTTCTGCCTCAAAAAATCCTATTTGGGCCATATTATTTGTATGTATTAATGCGGCTCGGGCAAGAATTGTGTCACCTTCTTTTACAACAAAAATTTTTTCATAATCGGTTATATCATCTGATTTTGTACTGTAAAACGGGTCATTTTCGTATAAAACTTTGGGAAAATTTAAAAACTCATCTTTGTTATCTGATAAATACATAACTTACTCCCAGCATTAATGTTGAAATTATTGTGGTTAACCATAGACCTTTATTCAAATTACCGTTAAATAATTTTGTTTTAATGATAAAACCTTCGCAAATTATTGAGGATACAAACGGATAAATTGTATTATGCCCGATGAAATTGCCTAAAAAGGCGCAAATTACAGGTACTGTTAGTATATAAAATATAGGTCTTACCATATAAGAGTCTGCAACGTCACAATCGTAATTTAATATTAAGTTTGTTTTTGCACATACAAAGGCAAATATAAAAAGAATTATTGCATATGGGTTTCCTAAAAGAGCCCAAATTACGTAATTTATAAGCCCTAAAAGTATTACACCGGAAAAGCCTATTCTTTTATAAGGCAACATTAAAATTAAATAACCAATTAAAAATCCAATTAGAGCAAATAATTGAAACGAAAGACCTTCAATAGTCGGAGATATATTTTTTGAAAGTATAAACATCGTGCCAAGCGGAATAAATAAATTGTCGGCACCCTTTAGACTAACGCCCTCAAATATAGTTACAATTAAAGAAATTAGTAGCGCAATAAGAACGCTTTCTGCCCTGCCTGTTTGTGTTGTCAAAAGCAAAATTAAATGAGTAATTAAAAATGAGGTCAGAAAGAAAGTAATTGAACCTTCAACGGTTTTCCTTGTTCCGACTTCGACCAAATATTCATTAGCCCCGTAACTTTTACCGACAAGTGCAGCTAATGCATCCGATATCGCTAAGATTAATATGGAAATCACATAAAACATTGGTTGATTTAAAATTTGAGAATATAAAAAACACGAATAAATTGCTATAGGATGGTAAATAGCCCCGTCTGATTTTCTTTCAACCCCATGGACAGATTGTAACCATCCAAGTCGTTTTGTCATAAACATAATTATCGCAAAGCCAATTGCAAGCGCCAAAACTGTCCAATGTGAAGTTAAAATAAACGGGAAAAATATTGTTACAAATGCACCGCCAAAATGGACAAATTTTCGTGTAGCTTCCGGCCCGATACCTTTTTTAGACGCAATTTCAGCAATTGAAAAGAGGGTTAAGAATATTATTGAAACTATGCTTGCCCAAATTATATCAGTCATTTTTTATCACCTCGTCAACAATAAAATCTTTATAGAAAAAAGCTCTGTCTTTTAAATAAAGTTCTTGTGATAACTCTTTCTTATATTCAAAATTTTCGGGTAGAATTTTTGAAATTCTTCTATCAACCATCATATTCCAATAGCAAAATTTTGCGCCAATATTTGCAGCTGATAATAGTTCCTGTGATATTTCTTTAAATAATTCTTCATCCATGTATTCAAAAATATCGGACAAATTGAAACAATCAAATTTAATGCCGGAATTCTTTGCAACTTCATTGATTGTACCGGTCTTAATTTCTAATGCATCAATATTGTTTTTAATTTGATTGAAATTTTCTTCCTTCGCAAAATGCGGCAGAGCATAATCAAAATTATTTAATAAAATATAATTTACATAAGGATTATTCCATGTCGGGACATCTCGTAAGGCTCTATCTGCCCGCTCCTTTATATTTTTTGAAATCATTGAAACATCAACATACTTGAAAAATTCTTTATCTCTGCCCAATCGTCCCATTATAAATTTATTAAAGAAAACTTTAAATAGAGCTTTAAATCGCCAGTTATTCCAAGTCTTGTCATAAAACATTTTCTGTGCCTGTATAGATTTTGGTAAAAATAATTCTGTTAAATTTTTTTGATTATGTACAAGCGGCATAATCCTATTTGCAAAAAGTTGAAAATAATGCTCAAATTTTCCTTGGTGTATAATTCCGTTTTGAATAATTTCGGGATTATGTTCAAAGTAATATTTGCTTTGGAGTGATAAATATTCTTCAATAGATTTATATATATCGAGCCGATTTTCACATTTTTTGAAGCCTAACAGTTGCAGAAAAACTTCGTAATCGAGGAATTTTATAGCATATTTTTTAAACTCGCAGCATGCTATTTGTGGAATGCTTAAGTCCACGGCAAAAACTGTTTCAGGACTTTTGGTAAGTAGTGATAGTGAGTTGTCGCCTGCAGATGCGATAGAAATGCATTTTGAATTTGGCTTAATATTAAAGCTTTCAATCAAAAGCTCAGGATCTTCCCAACAGTTAGCATATCTTATTTTGTCAAATTTTGCTCTCTCTTCTATACCTTTACTCATCCTTGATTATCCTTATTGTACCTGCGGCTCCATCCATTTCTACTTCATCTCCGTCGTTGAGTGAGGATAAAAGATTATTTATTCCGACAATTGCAGGAATACCCATTTCTCTCGCAACAATAGCACTATGGGAGAGAATACTTCCCCTTTCCACTAAAATGCCCTTACTTATCGGGAATAACGGTACCCAACCCGGATCAGTACGTTCCGCAACCATTATGCATCCTTCAAGCCCTTCAGATTCTGCAACAGAGTGAACGATTTTAACTTTTGCCCTTACAATACCTGCACAAGCTCCAATACCGGATAAATCTCCTTTAATGCTTGTAGAAGTTTCTTTTGAAGTATAATCGTTTGCCGTATAAACAATTCCGTATGTCGAAAATCTGTCCGCAGGATGTTTAGTTTCAAAATTTCTAAATTCTTCTTTACGGTTATTAATTAAGGTTTTAAAATCAATATCAACAGAAGTCCCCCTAACATAATTGAAAATTTCTTCTTTAGTTAAATAAAAAATATCTCTTTTATTTTCAATAATATTTTCGTATGCAAAATTTTTGCCTAATTCAAGAAAAATCTCTCTGACCAAACCGAATAGCCTTGTTCTCTCAAAACGCAAATTTTCCCTGTTCTTTACTCGCAGTCTTGCATTTTTTAGAATAAAGTCAAAAAACGGATTTTTTATTTTTTCTTTTACAATTTTTTCTGCATTTCGTCTGATTTCCTGTTCGTGTTCTGATTCTTTTTCAAGGTCAATGATTCCCTGTTTTACGTATGAATTTATGATAAATTGTAAAAGAGTCGGATCTTGTTTATAGGTAATTGTTTCCAGCTTAAGTTCTCCGATACATCTATTACCGAATTTTTGTATAAATTCTTCTATATCTTTATCAACATTTTCCCCTTTACAGATTTTATTTGAAATCAATTTAATTCTTTTTATCGGTTCTGTCGAAATTATTCCGGTTTCGCCTGTCAACAAATCGTTTTGTAATGTTCCGTTCGGATCAATTTTAGATAAAGACTTTTTTAAAAGCCCGTAGAATATCATTGCATAAAAGTCGTTAACCAAAGGTGCTTGCCATTTTTTCATTAACTTTGATTCAAGTTCAAAATAAATTTCAACAAGTTCATTGGAATTTTTTCCTTCTAACTTTCCGTTTTCATAAGGGGAAAGCGTTGAATTTATATGTTCATAAAATTTTTCAATGTCTTTTGGAAGTTTAAACAGATTAATTATCAATGATTTTACAAGATTTGCCAAACGTAAATATTTATTTTTTTTGCTGGGTTTAACTTTTGGGATTTGGTTAAGTTTTTGTTTTACACCCATCATAGATTCCATAAAACCTGCATTAATTTCGTATCCCGGCATTAGTCTAAGAAGTCTGTACCAATTAAGTAAATTGTAATATACTCTCCCTTCAATCAAACCAAGCATTTGAAAAATATCTGAATTTTCTTCTATTAATTCTTGCTCAACTCCCATTATTAAAAGGAATTGCTTATAAACTTCGGTGTACACATCTTTTATAAAAGAAAAAGTTAATGGTGTTGTAACTCCGGAGTAACTTTCTATAATGTTTGAATTATCCCAAATAACTTCCTGTTGAGATTTGTCAGGTAAATTTTCTAATGTTGTAATAGGGCGTGCCTGCAAAATATATAGCTTGTTTCCTTCATAAGCCCATTCGATATCTTGCGGTTTTTCGTAAATTTTAACAATGCGTTTTACTTCTTTTGCAATTTCTTTTATTTGTTCGTCAGTTAAAGATGGTATAGATGGATTGTTATTTTTAATCTGTTTTGTACCGTATCCTTTTTCTTTATCAAAAGCGATTTTATATGGCTTTTCGACAATATTTTTTGTAATTTCATTTTCTTTTACAGAAAATGTATCGGCGTTTAATTCACCTGATACAAGGCCCTCACCAAGTCCAAATACACTTGAGATAACAATTTCATTGCGGTTGCCGGTAGTAGGGTTAGAAGAAAAAGCAACCCCTGAAACGTCTGAATTAATCATTTCCTGAATAATTACACCAACTTTTATCTCTTCATTTTTTAAACCGTTTTGTTCTCTATAAAACTTAATCCTGTCGGAGTTTGCACTATTTATAACATC
>Ga0256405_10011301_pt1 | contig 11448 bp, 7 predicted proteins | sample RumenRJG_02DNA_FD_189096 | JGI IMG/M metagenome (GOLD analysis project Ga0256405, IMG submission 189096) | Bovine rumen microbial communities from Lethbridge, Alberta, Canada - RJG_02 | ecosystem: Host-associated > Mammals > Digestive system > Stomach > Rumen | place: Canada: Alberta | collected...
ACTGCGCGGAGCTCGCCCGCGAGGCCCTGTCGCACGTCGGGTTCACCCGCTTCGAGGAGACGCCCTTCGAGGACGTGCTCGCCTGCCGCGAGGGCGACCTCCCCGTCACCGTCGCCGTCCTGCCCGTTCCCGTGGAGGGCTTCGAGATGACGCTCGACGACCTCCAGTCGCTCATCGACGAGGACGTCGTCGCGCACGGGGCGGCGCTCTGCGTTGGCCGCGCGCTCGCGTCCGACGGCCCCCTGCCATCCCACCTGCGCTTCGACGTCGTGAGCGTGTGCGTCAACCTCGACGCCGGGCGCGTGCGCGTCCACCACGTCCGCGGGGCGTGGCAGTCGTAACCATGGCCGCACATATCGCGCGTCGGGAGCGCTCGCCACCAAGGCGGGCGTTTTCCTTCAAGGGTCCTCAACCCTGCGCCGTGCGCAGCACGGCGCTATAAACCACCCGCTGTGCGGGTGGATGGCAAAAGGCGCTATGCGACAGGATGCCTCCCCCCTAGGATGGTGATTGTTCAGGTCGCCAGCCCCCAGGGGGAAGGTGAAAGCCATGGCCCAGAAGGCCAACAGCCTCTCGCACACGAAATGGCTGTGCAAGTACCACATCGTGTTCACGCCAAAGTATAGACGGAAGGTGATCTACAACAAGTACAGGAGGGACCTCGGTAAGATCCTCAGGTCGCTGTGCGACTGGAAGGGGGTCAAGATAATAGAGGGCCACCTCATGCCGGACCACGTCCACATGCTGGTGAGCATCCCGCCGAAGATGAGCGTCTCGAGCTTCATGGGGTACCTGAAGGGGAAGAGCTCGCTCATGATGTTCGACCGGCACGCGAACCTCAAGTACAAGTTCGGGAACAGGAAGTTCTGGGCTGAGGGCTACTACGTGTCGACCGTCGGGCTGAACGAGGCCACCATCGCGAAGTACATCCGCGAGCAGGAGCAGGCCGACATAGCGCTCGACAGGCTGAGCGTCAAGGAGTACGAGGACCCGTTCGCGGAATAGGCAGGCGGAGCCGGTTCCACCGGCACGCCACGAGTCAAGGGGCTATCGGGCCTGAACGAAGTGAGGGCCAGGGACTTGAGTCCCTGGCCTGGGGTCCTTAGGGTTACACCCTAAGAGCAAACCACCCGCTATGCGGGTGGTCCTGATTTTGTGCGGAGTTTGTGCAGGTGAAAGCACGAAATACAAAGCACGACAGGGCCGCGCCACGCCGATGGCCACGCCCCATCGGCGCCCGTCCCGCGCTCGCAGGCACCCCTGACGCTTGCGGGGACGGGAACCTGTTGTCCCAACTGCGGGGACAACAGGAAAGGACACGGTTTCGGCTGGTCACAGCCGCGGTCAAACGTGCCATGAGCCCTCAGAGGCAAGACTTGACCGACTTGACCGCGCCGCGGGCGACATCACTCGGGGGGTCGGGGTCGAAACAGGCTGCCCCGCGGGGGCACTCCGTTTCGACCCCATACGGCCTAGCTGTGGAAAGAGGGTGCAGACGCTCCATCACACGCGCAGCTGATGGAGTCTTGTCCGCACCCCTTTGTTCTCGCCTTCAGCTGTTGGATCTGAGGCTCAGCACTGATTGATGAGAGAGAGGACCGGCTCGACATCCATCGTCGATCTAACGTCTACGCGAGTGGGGCATCCTGGGCCAAATCCCTGGGCATCACGCTTGTCTTGTGCCCGCCCCTCGGGATCAACCAGGTCGTCCACCGTCTTGGTGAGTGCGATTGCGAGGCTTCCGTCACTCGTCCGCTCCTGGATGGCGATGCGAAGCCTGCGCCCACCCGTACGGTAGCCTACGTAGTACTTCATCACGTAGCGCTCCCACTCGGGGTTGGCCTCCTCCACACCCGCGCACACCATCTCGAAGAGTTCGTAGCACTCTCCGTTCGGCATGAACGCTGGGTGGTGCTCCTCGATGGTCCAGCCCGCATCGGGCTTCGATGCCTTCTTCGGACGGTAGGAGTCCACGACATCAGGTGCCAGCTGGGGGTACGGCCATACGAGCAGCGCCTCCTTCGCAAGGTCATCGGCTCGCGCGAGGATGGCCCCCTCGTCCCATACGTCGCATTCCGAGATGGCTTCGTTGAGGTGCAGGTGGCTCTTCCTGAGACCGCCGGGCTTGAGGTTGAGCTTCACCTCGAAAGGCTTGTTCGAGTACTCCTGGTTGTATCCGGTGAGCGTGAGGTTGCCGAGCGTGTGGCAAAGCTTCTCGTGGACCTCCGCCCAGGCGTCGCCGATCATCGCCTGCCATTCTGGGGAGTCGTCGATGCTCTGGGGCATGACGTGCTCGATCTGGTACTTCCCGCTGGGGATGGGCTCCTTCGGGCAGCTCCAGTTCTCGAGCCTCTCGAGATAGTACCTGCTCTTGGAGAACCTGTTGTAGAGGTCGCGCGTCTTGAGCTCCTCGGCGAAGTCGTCGTCCGTCGGGAAGTATGCGGTCATTCCCTGCCCATGGATGAGCAGCATGGCCGTGGCGTACTCCTCCGGGTTCGCGCAGGTCTCGAGCTCGCGATACATCCCCGCGAAGAAGTTGTTGAGGCCCGTGGAGTACTTGTTAATCACCGCGCGGCGGAACAGGAACGACTCGACGTAGTCGCAGAGCCTCGCGAACGCCGCTTTGGGCAGCCTGTCCGTCGTCTCCCATAGGGTGTAGAGCGAGAGCATGAGCGGGCGGATAGGTTTCACGTCCAGGGACGCGATGCGGTCGAAGCGCTCCTTGAGCTCGGCGTCCTTCTCCCGGCCCATGAACAGGCACGCATAGCGCTTAGCGTAGTCGCGCAGCTCGTCGAGCAGGCCCTCCGGGTCCTCGTCCCTGTGCTCGTCCTGGACGTAGGCCTTGAACTCCTCGTAGGCCTCGTCCTCGCGCGGCTTGCGACCGGGGACCTTGAGCCAGAGCCAATACCAGATGAAGGCGTTGAACTCCGCCTCGCTCTCCCGCCCGAAGACCTGCTCTATCGGCCTCCACCGGTTGTTGTAGAGCGTCTTCTGCTGGTCGCTGGGCAGCGACATCAGGATGAAGTTGCGGATGAGATCGATGGGCGTGAGCGGCTTGCCCTTCGAGTTCATCGACTCGAAGATGAGCTGCGCGTTGTCGTTCGTGGGGTCGAGCGAGGTATCGATGATGAGCAGCTTGCTGATGCCCTTCCAGAAGACCTCGGCGTCGAAGCCCTTCGCCCGAATCCTCTCCGCGAAGTACTCCTTGTTGTCAACGAGCCTCCGCGAGTACGAGTCCGGAAGAGGCTGTCCACTCACCAGCGCGTGCAACGTCTCGAGGTCGTCCTGCGACAGGACCAGGCGATAGCGCGCCTCTCCGATGTAATCGTCGTCGTTGAAGAGGTAGCGCTTGCGGAGGGCCTTCGGCTTCACGTCCGTGAGGAAGCTCGCGCGGGACTCGTCCTCCTCGATGTAGTCGAGGAACGCGGCTAGCATGAGCGAGAGGGTCGTCATGCGCTGCTGACCGTCTATGAGCAGCATTTTCTTCATGCTCGTTTGGCTCACCTGGGCCTCGGGGGTGTAGAGGAAGGACCCGATGAAGTGCGGCTGATTGTTCCTGCCTGCCCGTATCACGTCCTTCCAGAGGTCGCTGCACTCCTTCTCGTCCCACGAGTAGACGCGCTGGTACACGGGGATGACGAACTGGGTGTTGTCCGCCCCGAGAAGCTTGAGGAAGTCTGCTGTTACCGCATACATATGTTGTCCACCGCCCAATCAAAAAAGTGCAACGCGATAAGCGCGGCACGACTCGCTCAAATCCTATCCTCGGTACGCACGCTCTTATTAAGGGAGGATAGCTGCTAGACTTCCCATTCCACGCCGAGAGCCACAAGAACCGGCCTCGTCAACTCATTCCATTTGAGCATTGCCTTGATTGACCTCCTTGCTAATCGAAAGGCTTAACAATGGACTCAATGAACGCAACCTCTTCCGGTGTTATGCCATAGCGCTCGTAGAGCATGGAGTCAGTCCATTCATGGTCGTAAGATACATCCGGCACAAATGCATATATGTCCCGTGCAACGTTTTGAGAAATCTTTCGTAGCGAAACCAAAAAGCGCACAAACCTAGTGCGTAGATACGAAGCGTAATTCTCTGCCTCAGTTGATGTTCTAAAGTGACCTGCTACCACATACGTCTCCGTGCATGCGGTGTTTGGACCAGCGACTATTGGCTTCGATTGGAACTGCCTCTCGACTGCTGCGCTAGTACCCTGCGCCTTTGTTATTAAGACTTTCCATTCGTCTATCCATCCTTCGTTGGATGTCACCTCAGACCTCTCGTACCATGTGACCTCATGTGTGCCATAGAGCCGAATGGGGTTACTCAAGCCATCCGCCGATTCAAATCCGTGGACATACGATCTGAGGCCAAAGGGCTTCTGCGTAGATATTCTGCCGTCCAGAGTAGGCTCACCGACGCTTGTCACTTTTTTAAGTATGGGAATGGCTTCGTTTCTTCTTATCAACACATCGTATTCGTCAAGATATCTTTCCATCGGCTCGCCGACAGGCACTCCATCTTCCATTGTCTGTATGGTGCAGGGGCCCGAATAATCTCTGTCCCACAAAAAGTAAGAAATGCCGCCCCTGATTTTGACAGCTGGAAACGGCTCATAAAGCTTAGGAAAATCGACAATCCTCTTCATCCTGCGATCGTGTAGCATACGGTCTCGGAAGTCATCGAGGTTTCTACCTCCTGAGAACCATCTCGAAGGCGTAATCATCGAAATGTAACTCGGATTGAGCAGCTTTGCAGTTTCCACGAAATGCTGGTAGACGGGAGTAGCGGAATTATTATGCCCGCCATCATCCTGTTGGTACGGCGGATTCCCCACTACCGCCGAGTATTCGATTGCCACCTTGCTCTCCAATCCCCAATACCATGGCCTAGTGACTCTCTCTGTAAACTGCCGAGGCTTGTTCTCTATCGTGCCTAGCAGGTTCTTGTACGTATGCGTGTGGACCTTTCCCTCCATGTAGCCAAGCAGGGTCCGTCTCGTGACCGTTGCCGCCATGGGTGTCTTGCAAACCACGAAGACGTTCTCCTGCAGCGTCTGTGACCAGAGCATGCGCTGCTCGTCGATGTCCATCTCGTGACTGTTCCAAGCCGCTCGTGAGCGATAGATGCTGTATGCGACGTAGAGCGGGTAGAGGCCTGTCTTGCTGTTAATCTCGAGCACCTGCGTGCCGGGCCTCTCAAAGACCCTGCGAGTGACCTCGCCTCTGTCTACGAAGCGTGGCTCATCCAACGTGTCCTCATGCGCCTCGTCGAAGAAGTCCCACCCGCCCAGAGTATCAGAGAGCTGCATGTTGACCACGCGCCAGGGCGTGAGCACCGTCTCCTTGTCCGGGTTCTTGAAGTACGAGAAGAGGTTGGCTATTCTCTTGGCGCGCTCGGTGGGGCCGAGCGTGTCGGCATGGTGGGCGATGTCACGGATGCGATGGCCTGCGGCCACGAACACGTCCTCGTCGTAGAAGCGCTTGAAACTCCTGAACTTCCGCTTGGTCACACCCGCAGGCATGAACTCCGCCCAGGATGCCTCATCGACCAGCTCAACGAACTCATCGAGCGTAATGTCCTTGTCGTAGGGCGTGTCGGCTCCGAAGATAAGCAGCGGCATTCGGACCGACACCTGGCGCAGGATGGAGACGGCGTTGTCGCGCTGCTTTTTGGCCTCCTTGCGCTTGGCGAGCAGCTCCCTTTCCTCCTCCGTGAGTTCTCTCTTGGGCTTCTTCTCGGCCCTCTCGAGCAGCTCGTATTCCTCGTCGGTGAGGCCCTGTCTGTTGACCTCGATGTCGTCTACCGACTTGGAGGGCTTCGATGCCCCGACCAGCTTCTTGAGGTCGTCGAATGCCGTGAGGTCGGCACCCGTCAGCTTGTAGAGCTCGTCGGAGTAGAGGCTCTGGTCCTCGAATCCGCTGCGCACAACGCGGTCGGCATAGGCACGCTTTATCTGCTGGAGCAGCGTGTTGGTGTCGTAACGGGTCATCTCGGATCCTGCAATTGAGATGACCGGACAGAAGTTGAGGAACCTTCCCAAACGGGCGCGGTCTTCCTCGCCCGTTTTTCCTGGCTTTGCGGATGCCTTGACGGCTGCGGCAACCATCTTGAGCGTGCGGTCTGGCGCGAAGTCGAAGACGTAGGCACACTCCTTCGCCTTACCGTTGATCTGGCCGGGAGACTGGACGCGGAAGATGGTCTGCAGGTAATTTGCTGCGCTCGTGCTGTACGATCCCGAGAGCATGAAGACGGCGGACCACTCCTTGACCGTGACGCCCGTCGTCAGCCTTCCGCACGAGAGGGTTATGGTGTAGCCGCCGAGCGCGTCGGCCTTCTTGATGGCATTGACAACCTTGGACAACGCCTCACGGTCCTCCTCGTCCGCGTTGTCACCGTCTCCGGCCACGTTGACTACCGTGAAAGCGCCGGACCCGAACACGGGATGATTTCGCATAAGTGCCGAGAACGCCCTGGCCTCGCGCACACCTGGCACCATCCAGAGGGTGTGGCGGAACATGTCTCGGTACTCTTCCGTGGCGAAGGGGTACTGCGAGGTGTCGGATTGAGTACACATGAGGTCGAGGAACGAACTGATGTCTGTCTCATGCACGAAGTCGCCCACTTTGGCATCCTCAGGCATGTCTACATGATCGCGCTTGAAGTCGCCCGTCCAGGTTCGGAAGAACTCACGGAAGTTGAATGCCACATCCTCACCGTCCAGGTAGCGTGACGAGGCGAAGACGTCGGCGAGGTCATAGGTGTAAATCCTAAGTTCCGGCAGGTCGGCGTAGGGGTTAGAGTCACCAAAGTGCTGCTCCCACCATTCGGACTTTGCCTTTTGCTCCATGACGTAGTCCCAGGTGTAGACCTCGGAAGTCTCATAGTCGGAGAGGATGTTGAAGGGAGTGCCGGAGAGTGCTAGGTACTTCGTCCTGCCCCTGGACTCTTTTACGACCGCCTTAACCGTATCGTCGCCTAGGCTCGTCTGGGTCCCCTCGTGGGCTTCGTCTACGATGACGCAGTCCCATACCGTCTTGAAGACGTCGTCGTTCTTGTCGAACTTGCCGCCGACCTTCTTTGAGCCGCGCAGGTCCTGGATGGAGGCAAAGTAGACGAACGGTTTCTTACTGTCCAGAAGCCTCCGCAGGTCGTAGCCGGTCCCCTTTGACCCGTAGAGGTAACCAGACGACCTGTCGAACAGCTTGGTGAAGTCCTCGTACCAACCGTGGTCAACGACAGGTCGGTGCGTCATGATGATTGTCCTTTTGAACCCCATGCGACGCACAACCTCAAGAGCGGTGAGCGTCTTGCCGAAGCGCATCTTCGCGTTCCAGAGCATGCGGTTGGACTTCTGGAACTGCTCGATGGTCTGGGAGATGGCAAGCTCCTGCTCGGGCCTGAAGACGATGGGAACACGTATGGTGTCGGTCGTGCCTGAGAGGTTGGCCATTTGCTCCTTTACTGCCTGGATGGCCTTCTTGGCAGTTTCCAAGTCTATGCGGAACCATTCCTGGCCCGTGGTGCCCCCAACCTTGACTTTCTCGATTCCCGAGTTGGTGAGCACTGCATGCACCGCCTTGTCACCAAAGCTCTCAATCTGCAGCGTCCCATCCTTCCTCACCTGACGTACGGCGAGCTCGGTGTGCAGGAGGTGATAGGCGACGCCGGCCGTGTTGGTGTAGCTCTTGATGCGCTCGTGCGCAGCCCGGTTGAGTGCCGAGCACCCGGGGTGGAGTTTGTCGATGCCGGCTCCCGTGTGCACGGTCGCCTCGCCAATCTTGAGCAGACCAGCATGAGCCGCATCATGGATTTCGAACACGTAGATGAGCTTGTAGCTCATCGTCGGCTCGAACTGTTCCCAATTCTTCATCATGCACTTCCCTTCATGAGGGACCTGAACTCCACGGGCTTGGCACCGCCGGTGCACCAGCGCCAGTCCTTCACCAGGCATGGCATCGGCTCCCGCATCTCCTCCTCGTCTTCAAAGAGCGAGAGCATCTGCTGCGGTGCGGGCCTTTCGGCATAAGGTGCTGTGTAGGTGTGGCCATCCATCTGCCAGACGTTCCATGCGATGACGTTTGCTAGCTTGCGCGCCTCTGAAAACGGCAACGGTTCCCCGAACTGATGGTGGTAGGCGTCCTCAACAGCTGCCAGCACGTTCTCGCGGGCTATGAGTACGTTGTCTCCCTGGAAGTCATAGGCGTAGCATGCCTCCACCGATCGTCGCGCCCACTTGAGCCACTCGACGTAATCTGTTGTGTTCTCACCGACCACGCGGAGCTTACGGTCGAGCAGACCGACGCGATCCGTAGTCGGAATCGTGTCGCCGGTGGTGGCGTCGTAGCGGGTGGTAATGTAAGGTGCCTCTCCGCAGGTAATCTCGAGCACGCGCTTATCGACATATGCTTGCCAGGTGTGATTGGCATCGAAGGAGATAGGTTCCTTCTTGGTAGTCCATGAACGCTTGCCCTCGATATTGAAACCGGGGTCGCGCCCGAACCAGGCGGCGTCCACCTGGTTATTCTGCGCGTTGCACACCCAAGCAGGTGTGAAAACCTCCGCCTTATCGCGCGTACGGCGGCGCCGTTCCTCCTCGCTCTTAGTGACACGGGGGCGGATGACGTCGAAGCCAAAGCCTCGCACGAAGTCGGGCTCCATCTCGCGCTCGGGAGCATATTGTGACCCGAGCTGCTCGTAGGCGTCGGTGGCCCATCGGAGCCAGCCCCCGGTTGTCTTGTCGGTGAGGAGCGTGCGCAGAATGAGTTCGTCGCGCTCTGCCAGCACGCGCTCGTCGATGTCGATGGACTCCACGGCTCACCTTCCCATAACGTATGGATGCACGCGTCAACAATTTTAGCAGCGCGTCAGGACGCGAAACACTTACATAAACCTACAGGCGACGCGTGCCTGCACTCCAATATGGTAGTTATTGGATATACCCACTCGGGTTAGCGCGCATCGTCCGTTTATGGTGCCTGTCTCACTGCGATGCTGTGACGGACCGTATGGTCCTCTATACATTCTCTCTTCCATCACTCTAGATAAGTATAGAAATGGCTGTAACACCGCAACACGGACACCGGCACCGCGAGATGAAGAGCGATGCTATTGATGTGACATGCGTGGCTGGGCAAAACGACTTGGAGGTCGCTAGGACAAAAAAAGGGTCTACGACCAGAACTATCGCTCGCCCCATGGGGATCACCGATCCACATGCCCCGGAACCCCGCCCCGGCGGCACGGCACGGCGGCGCGCAAGGGCCCCACGGAACCTCGCACAAATCGCGGGGGCGATTGGTGGAGGTTGCCGCGGAGCTCCTATGCCCTCCGCCTACCACCATGCCGAAGAACCTCGGCCACCCAAGGGTTGCAAGCGCGCACGCGGTGACGTGCGTAACCCGCAACCCGAAGGAGGACAGGGACATGAGCAAGACCACGAAGAGCACCAGGCAGGCGCGCGAGAGGGCACAGGAGCGCGCACAGGCGGCGCTGGACAGGCTGGACGAGGGCATCCGCGAGGTGTACGACTCCGAGCGCTGGGAGAGCTGGCTCAAGAGCCTCGCGAAGTTCCACGACTACAGTCTTGGCAACACCATCCTCATCAGCATGCAAATGCCCGAGGCCACGCACGTGGCGAGCTTCAGGAGCTGGAAGCGAGACTTCAACCGCTACGTAAGGAAGGGCGAGAGGGGCATCGAGATCCTCGTGCCCATGCTCGTGAAGGACAGGGACGAGGACGACCCCGACGCGGAGCGCAGGCGCCTCGTGGGCTTCAGGGTCGGCCACGTCTTCGACGTCAGCCAGACCGACGGCGAGCCCCTGCCCACCCTCGTGGACGAGGTCTCGACGGAGTTCTCGCGCTGCGAGGCCGTGCTGGAGGCCGTGCGCTCCGTCAGCGCCTACCCCGTGACGTTCTCGATGGACCTCCCCGATGGCACCAATGGCTGCTTCCGTCGCGGCGACTGCATCACAATCCGCTCCGACATGCCCGAGGGACAGACCGTCAAGACCGCCTTGCACGAGCTTGCGCACAGCCGCCTGCACGAGGATGCGGACGCGGTACCTGACCGCCGCATGCGAGAGGTGCAGGCCGAGAGCGTGGCCTACGCCGTGAGCGCGGCGCTGGGGCTCGACACGAGCGGCTACAGCTTCGGTTACGTGGCGAGTTGGGCCGTCGGGAAGACCGACGAGGAGATGCGCGCGTGCCTGCAGGTCGTGCGCGACGAGGCTCGGGCGATGATTGAGGACCTGCAGGAGGCCATGGCCGCGTGAGGGCGCGGGGTCGGGGTCGAACCGCTGTGCCCCATGGGGGTACGCGGTTTTGACCCCGTATGCCTCAACTGCGGAAAGGTGCTTGCGGCGCTCCATCATGCGGGTGGGTGATGGGAGCGCCGGGGTGATACAAGCTGTCCTAACGACACGCGGACCACCCATACCCAAATCCTGAAAAGAAAGAAGTGCTGTTGTCCCGATGCGGGGGACAACAGCACTTATCATCTTTTCCGCTGGTGGGAGGCGCGGTCAAACCTGCTATGAGCCCTCACAGGAACCGTCTGACCGCCGTGACCGTGACCCCGTCACACCCCTGGCTGGAACCCTCCCGCGGGCGCGTCCCACCACTCCGGCGCGCTCGCGATCGGCGTGCGAGCGCGGAGCTCCGCCTCGCTGACGAGGGGCCGCTCCTCCTTCTTTTCCGCTGCCTCCTTGGCCTGCGCCGTCCCCGCGGCGTCGGCAGCGTCGTGGCTGGCCGGGAGGGGATCGGGCGCCGACGCCTCGCAGTCCGCGAGAAGCGCCCGCAGCGGTGCCACCGTCGGGGTGATCCGCGACTCGCCGTCGGACTTCCGCTCAGCGTCCTTGCCGGCGTCCCCGCGGCGCCTCTCCGCGCGGCGCCTGCGCCTGCGGATGGATCCCATGGCGGTCTCGGCCAGCCAGAGCTGCCTGGCGGCGTCCCTCCGCGCCATCCTAGAGCACCGCCCCGTAGGCTTCGCCGGCCTCGGGCGCCTCGGCGGCGGCCGCTTCGCTGCCCTTGGCGCGGTGCGCGGACTCCCACTCGCGCATCCTGCGCCGCGCCTCGTCCAGGGTCATCTCGTCCACGACGCATCTCGCGATGTAGTCGTGGTTCGAGCTCAGCAGCGACTCGAGGTGGACCATGTCCACGACCCTCCAGTTGCCGCCGAAGTGCTCGAGCACCAAAGAGCCGATCACGTGGCGGGCGTGAGACTCAGCCTTGCGCGCCTCCACGGACTGCTGCGCGAGCGCCTCGCGCTTGCGCTCCCTGAGCATCGCGATCTGCGCATCGATGTCCATGACCCTCTGCTCTGTGTTTGTTAACGTCGTGATTGCGGGTTTGAGCACGTAAGCCTTTAGCTTTCGAGCACGAAAACTTTTCGGGTTTGAGCATGACCACGTCGACCGGCCCAATTGCCTCTAGCGTTGTCGGTGCCG
>Ga0256405_10011303_pt1 | contig 11448 bp, 10 predicted proteins | sample RumenRJG_02DNA_FD_189096 | JGI IMG/M metagenome (GOLD analysis project Ga0256405, IMG submission 189096) | Bovine rumen microbial communities from Lethbridge, Alberta, Canada - RJG_02 | ecosystem: Host-associated > Mammals > Digestive system > Stomach > Rumen | place: Canada: Alberta...
GTCTTCGGTTCAGCGTATACCGCCGCCGGGATCAGCGTCGCGATCAGAACGAAGGCTGTGATCAGTGAGATCAGTTTGCGTTTCATATTGCCCTCCTTTCGGAGCAAAGGGTTGCTTCTACTTGAATCATACAACGGCGCGTCATTAAAGTAAAGCATAAAAGCACGATACGATTTGCGTTCTTTTCATTGATTGTGTAAAATATTATGGGTTTTACGGGACCCCGGCGTCACCGCAACGGTGCGGCGGCGCGGCGGAAAGGATCAAAACCTTCGATGCGAAGGACCGGGAGGAGGCGAGCGGAATGCTGATGACACTGCTGAAGATTGTGTTTTGCGTCATGATCTGCGTGCCGTTCATCTTGCTTCTCGGGCTCCTTTTCGAAAAGACAGTCGCCGACGCGGAAGTCGGGACGCGCAAGAAGGTGAAGACAGCCGGCGCGAAGAAGACGGGAAAGAAGAACCCGCTCGCGAAGCTGCTTCGGAAGAAGAAAAAGCAAGACGCCGCCGAAGCGCCTGAAACGGACGACGAAACGCCGGGCGGCGGATACGGTTATTGAATCAGGCAGGAACGGATACGGAAATGAAACGGGGACTGTTCATCAGCATAGAAGGGCCGGACGGAGCCGGAAAATCGACGCAGATCGCGTATCTGCGGGAGTTTTTCGATGGCCGCGGCGTCGGGACGATCTTCACGAGAGAGCCCGGCGGGACCGCGATCAGCGAAAAGCTCCGCGCGATCATCCTGAGCAACGAGAACGCGGAGATGGCGGCGCGGACGGAAGCGCTGCTTTATGCGGCGAGCAGGGCGCAGATCGTGGACGAGCTGATCGAGCCTGCTCTCGCGTCCGGAAAGACGGTCGTCTGCGACCGGTACGTCGATTCGAGCATTGCGTATCAGGGATACGGCAGGGATCTCGGCGGCGACGTCGCGGAGATCAACCGGTTCGCGACCGGCGGCCTCATGCCGGACCTGACGATCCTGCTCGCGCTCGACCCCGAGCAGGGGATGGAGCGCATCACGAGCGCCGGGAGCGGAAAAGACCGGCTCGAGAGCGAAGCGCTCGCCTTCCACAAGCGTGTATATCAAGGCTATGTCGCGCTCGCGAAAGCGGATCCGGACCGGATCAAAATGATCGACGCGTCTCTTCCGATCGAAGAAGTGCGGCGCGAGATCGAGCGGGACGTCACGGCTTTGCTCGAAAGGAAGGACGGCTGATGGGTCTTTCGTTTTACCGGAAATACGGGAATTTCCCCGGCCATCTTTCCGAAATGATCAAAAACGGAAAGGTGCCGCACGCGTTTGTGATCGAAGCGGACAGCACGTTCGACAAAGAAGGGCTCGCGAAGGCGGCCGCGCAGGCGCTCGTGTGCCGGCAGATGCCGGGCGAGGGCTGCGGACGGTGCGTCGAGTGCCGCAAGATCAAAGACGAGACGTATGAAGCGCTTTACATCGTGCGTCCGGCCGACACGACGGAGAAAAAGACGGGCACCCTCACGATCAAAGACGCGCAGGTCGAGGACCTGCAGGCGCGGCTGAAGACGAGGCCCGAGGTCGGCGAACACAACATCGCGATCATCGAGTCCGGCGGGACCATGACGCGGAAAGCGCAGACGCGGTTCCTGAAGACGCTCGAAGAGCCGCCCGAGGGAACGGTCATCATGATCCTGACGGAGAATTCGGAAGAACTTCTCCCGACGATCAATTCCAGGTGCGTGAACGCGAGGCTCTGCGATCCGACCGGGACCGCGGCAGAGCCGCCCGAAGGGACGAGAGAGCTTCTCGCCCTGATCGCGAAGAAAGCCTATTTCCGCGACATCCTGGACCACCTCGGCGGGATGGTGAAAACGCGTTCGGACGCGTACGAACTGCTCGACGGCGCGGAGGCTTTGATCGGAAAAGCCGTGCGGAGATCCGCCGGCGCGGAAGGAGAATCGCCGCGGACCGCGATCGGTCCCGAAGCCGCGAAGCAGGCGGTGCGGTGCATCGAGAAAACAAGAAGAGACATCAAACTCGGAGCGAGCCACAATTACATGCTCCGTAAAATGATACTGGATCTGGAGGACATCATATCATGACGGAAGTAGTAGGAGTCAGATTTAAAGAGTGCGGCAAGATGTATTATTTCAGCCCCAACGGCCTGACCGTGAAGGAGGGCGAAGGGGTGATCGTCGAAACGGCGCGCGGACTCGAGTTCGCGACGTGCGCGATGGCGAACACGAAAGTGAAGGACGAGAACGTCGTCAAGCCGCTCAAGGCGATCGTCAGGATCGCGAATTACAAAGACATCAAGCGCCACGAGGAGAACGAGGCGAAAAAAGACGAGGCGATGAAGCTCTGCGAGGAGAAGATCAAAAAGCACGGCCTCGAGATGAAGCTCATCAACGTGGAGTACACGTTCGACAACAACAAGATCGTGTTCTACTTCACGGCGGACGGAAGGGTCGACTTCCGCGAGCTCGTGAAGGATCTCGCGAGCGTGTTCAAGATGCGGATCGAGCTCAGGCAGGTCGGCGTCCGGGACGAAGCGAAGATGCTCGGCGGTGTCGGCTGCTGCGGACGGCCGCTCTGCTGCGCGTCGTGGCTCTCGGACTTCCAGCCGGTCTCCATCAAAATGGCGAAGACGCAGAATCTGTCGCTCAACCCGACGAAGATCTCGGGCGTCTGCGGCAGGCTCATGTGCTGCCTGAACTATGAAGACGAAGTCTACAAACTGCTGAAGAAGGGCATGCCGAACGTGAACGAGCGCGTGAAGACGCCCGACGGCGAAGCGAAAGTCGTCGAGACCGACATCCTCGGCGGAAAGGTCAAGGCCCGGCTGTACACCGGCGAAAAGAACGACGACGGCGAAGAAAAACTCGGCGACGACATCCTCGTCTACGAAAAGCGCGAAGTCAAGCGCCTCCGCCGCGACAAATAACCACGGGTGATTTGCTAAAAACTGGTAATAATGATATAATATGGAATCATTTCGGGAGGTAGAAAATGCTAACGATTGATCTGAAAGAAGGATTGATTTACATCATCCTCATCACGCTTCTGATCCTGATCATCATGGCGATCGTACTCGTGCGGAAGCTCTGGGACACGGTCGACAAACTGAACAAGATCGGCGACGACGTTTCGGACATGACCGGGATCGCGGACGACTGGACGGAAGGCCTGGACGGGATCGTCACGGACGTTACGGATACGGTGAGTAACATCACGTCGGAGGCCAACGACAATCCGGGCCTGATCAAAACCATCACCAACGCCGGCAAGACCGTCGCTTCGACCGCTTCATTCATCAAAGAGCGTCAAGAGAAGCAAGACGAAAAAGAAGAGAAGAAGGCCCAGAAGGAAGCAAAGAAGGCGGAAAGAGAAGCGAAGAAAGCCGAACGGGAAGCCAGAAAAGCGGAGAAAGAGGCCAAAAAAGCGAAAAAATAGGAGGAGTGACCGATGAAGGCAACCGGGATCGTAAGGCCGGTCGATTCGCTCGGGCGAGTCGTGATACCGGTCGAGCTCAGAAGGACGCTCAGCATCAAACAGGACGACGCGCTGGAGATCTACGTCGACGGACAGTACATCATGCTGAAGAAATACGAGCCTTCCTGCATATTCTGCGGCGAGGCCGAAGGCGTGAAAATGGTCCGCGGCAAGTACGTCTGCGAGAACTGTCTGAACGAGCTGCGGCAGCTCTAATATTAAGAAAAATTAACCTGCGCCATGCAGGTTTTTTTCGTGCTCCAATTGAAAGAAAAGGCCTTACCCTATATACTTATATAATGTAGAGACGGAGGCAGAATTGGCAAAATTCCTGGTACAAGAAAGCGGTCCTCTCAACGGCGAAGTGGAGATCAGCGGGGCCAAAAATGCGGTCCTTCCGCTGATGGCCGCGGCGCTTCTGACAGAGGACGAAGTGGTGATCTCCGACGTTCCGGACCTTCGCGACGTTTCGGTCATGAAGGACATTCTCCGCTTCCTGGGCGCTGAAATAGAAGAACCCGCGCGTTCGGTGCTGAGCATCCGGACCGCGGACATCAAAACGAACGAGGCGGACTACGATCTTGTCAGCAAGATGCGTGCGTCCTTTGTTGTCATGGGCCCGCTTCTCGCGAGAACGGGAAGCGCCAAGGTCTACATGCCGGGCGGCTGCAGCATCGGCGCGCGTCCGATCGACCTGCACCTGAAGGGCTTCAAATCCCTCGGCGCGGAGATCGTGATCGACGACACCGACGACTACATCAAAGCCGCGGCGCCGGCGGGCGGCCTCGTGGGAGATACCGTTTACCTCGACTTCCCGAGCGTGGGCGCGACCGAAAACATCATGATGGCGGCCGTCCTCGCGAACGGCGTCACTTACATCGAGAACGCGGCCGAAGAGCCCGAGATCATCGACCTCGCCAATCTGCTCAACAAGATGGGCGGCAGGATCAAAGGCGCCGGCACCGACACGATCAAGATCGAAGGCGTCGACCGGCTCCACGGCGCGGAGCACACGGTGATCCCCGACCGGATCGAAGCCGGGACCTACATGCTCGCGGCGGCGATCACGAAGGGCCAGGTGCTCGTCAAGAACGTGCTGCCGGACCACCTGAAGCCGATCATCGCGAAACTCAGGGAATGCGGCGTCACGGTCGAAATGGGAGACGACGGGCTGTACGTCCTCGCGGACGACCGGGAGCTCACGTCGACCGACATCAAGACGATGCCGTACCCCGGATTCCCGACCGACATCCAGTCGCCGTTCATGGCGTTCCTGACCTGCGTCTACGGCTCCAGCACGGTGATCGAGACCGTGTTCGAGAACCGCTTCATGCACGTCGCGGAACTCAACAGAATGGGCGCGAACATCGAGATCGAAGGCAACAAGGCTTTGATCAAAGGCGGCCGGAACCTTGAAGGCGCGCAGGTCATCGCGACCGACCTGAGAGCGGGCGCTGCGATGGTGCTTGCGGGACTCGCCGCAAAGGGGACGACGGAGATCTCAGAGATCTATCACATCGAACGCGGCTACGAAGACTTCATTCCGAAGTTCCGCGCGCTCGGCGCGAACATCCTGAAGATAGACGGTTAACACGGGGCGGCCTTTAGGTCGCCTTTTTTGATACGGAGGCGGATATGGCGGACAAGAAATTCCTTGCATTGTTGTCGAAAGACTTTCCGAACGTCCAGGCGGCTTCGGCGGAGATCATCAACCTGAACGCGATCCTCGCGCTGCCGAAGGGGACCGAATACTTTCTGAGCGACCTCCACGGCGAGCACGAGGCGTTCATTCACATGCTCAAAAGCGCGTCCGGCACGATCAAAGCGAAGATCGACGAACATTACGGAAACGCCCTGACGGATCAGGAGCGCGACGACCTCGCGGCTTTGATCTACAACGCGGACGCCGAGATCAAGAGAAGAAAAAAGTCCGAAGAGGACTTCGACAAATGGTGCGGCACCGTGATCTACCGGATGGTCACGATCTGCAAGTCGGTGTCGACGAAGTATACGCGGTCCAAGGTCAGAAAGCACATGCCGAAGTACCTCGCGTACGCCATGGACGAGCTGCTCCACGCGGACGACGAGGAGAACAAGGCGCATTACTATGAAGCGATCATCAACTCTGTCGTAAAGTGCGGGATCGCCGAGGCGTTCATCAAAGACCTCGCAGAGCTCATCAGCACGCTCGCGGTCGACCGGCTGCACATCCTCGGCGACATCTTCGACCGGGGCGCGCACCCCGACGACATCCTGGATTTCCTCATGAATTACCACGACGTCGACTTCGTTTGGGGGAACCACGACGTCGTATGGATGGGCGCGGCGTGCGGCAACTGGGCCTGCATCGCGAATCTCGTTCGGATGAACATCAGCTACAACAACTTCGACATGCTGGAGATCGGCTACGGGATCAATCTGCGGTCGCTCGCGACCCTCGCGCAGACCGTCTATAAGGACGACCCGTGCGAGTTCTTCCAGCCGCACATTTTCGATACGAACAAATACGATCCGGTCGGCTCTTCGATGACCGCCAAGATGCACAAGGCGATCAGCGTGATCCAGTTCAAGGTGGAAGGCCAGCGGATCAAAGAGCATCCGGAATACGAAATGGACAAACGGCTCCTGCTCGACAAGATCGACTTCAGGAAGGGGACGGTCACGATCGAGGGGAAGGAATACCCGATGCGCGACACGAACCTGCCGACCGTGGATCCGGACGATCCGTACAAACTGACGCCGGAAGAGAACTTCGTCATGAACGCGCTCGAGGCGTCGATGCTGAATTCGGAGAAGCTGCAGAAGCACATCCGGTTCCTGTTCAGCCACGGTTCGCTGTACAAAGTCGCGAACGGCAATCTGCTGTACCACGGCTGCCTCCCGATGACGGAAGACGGCGAGTTCCAGAACGTCAAACTCGCGGGAGAAGCGCACGCCGGAAAGGCTTTGATGCAGTATCTGGACGAGGAGCTCCGCGCGAGTTTCTTCACGCCGGCGAAGGCGCGCGAGCCCGGAAGGCCGGGCGACATCATGTGGTACCTCTGGGAGGGCAGCAAGTCGCCGCTCTTCGGGAAAGACAAAATGACGACGTTCGAGCGGCTGTTCGTCGAGGACAAGACGACGCACAAGGAGCACACGAGCGCGTACTATGCGCTGATCAAAGAGCGCGGCCCGTGCGAGAAGATCCTGCACGAGTTCGGGCTGGATCCGGACCGGTCGAAGATCCTGAACGGCCACGTTCCCGTCAAGCTGAAGGACGGAGAGAGCCCCGTGCGGGGCGAAGGCCTGCTGTTCGTGATCGACGGCGGGATCTCCAAGGCGTACCAGAAGCAGACGGGCATCGCGGGCTATACGTTCATCTTCAACTCCCGGTTCATGGCGCTCGCGGAGCACAAGCCGTACAGTCCGCTCAAAGAGGACGGCACGCAGGAGTTCCATTCGCCGGTCGTCCGTACGGTCGCGACGCTCCCGAAGCGGATGATGGTCGCCGACACGGACGAGGGGCAGGTCCTCAAGCAGCAGGTCCGGGACATGGAGGCGCTCGTGCAGGCCTACCGCGAAGGAGAACTCAAAGAAAAGTACTGACGCATCTCGTGACTATTGACGCAAAGCGGGTTTTTTGGTAAGATAACTCTTGCGTGACGAACGCAGAATGCGCCACTAGCTCAATTGGATAGAGTGCCTGACTACGAATCAGTAGGTTGGGGGTTCGAGTCCCCCGTGACGCACCAAGAAACGCCTGTGTCCTTTCGGACACAGGCGTTTTGCGTTCATTATGAAGAGGCGCAGGCCCGAAAGGGCGCCGGCGTAAGGGAGCGCTATTTGATCTTCTTGCTCCATTTCGGATCGCTGAACGATCCGTAATACCGGCCGCCCCGGGTGTCCGCCCAGACGCGGACCTTGACTTTATACCGTTTCCCCTTCGTCAGGTTCTTCAGGACGAGGAGGTCCCGTTTCCCGGATCTCTTGACGGCCGAAGTCTTGAATTCCTTCGTCTTCCAGGTCTTCTTCCCGCGCATGCGGTATTTCACCTGGAATCCGTCGATCCCGGCCCACAGGAGGTCGTCCACGTAAGCGGTCAGCTTTCTCTTTCCCACAGTCAGCTTCCGGAGCTCTGCCATGGTCGGCTGGATGTCGATCGGATAGACCAGCGTGCCGATCCCCTCCGCGGTGATGAGCAGCCGGGTCTTTCCGCATTTGATCGCCCGGAGATCCTTTCTGGCCGGATCGAGTCCGTCTGTCATTTCGACGATCTTGTCCCCGCCTTCTTCCAGCGTCCAGGAGAGGTTCAGGTCGTCCGGCGCGGCCGCGTCGAGATCCCCCTTCAGGCGGAGCGCCAGATGCAGGTACATCGGGCCCCAGTCCGGATCCGTGACGTCGAGAACGCCGTTCTGGGTCACGAGCATACTCAGGTTCGGCAGCTCCGTGCCGTACCCTTTGATCGGGAAGTTGTCCGCGACCAGGCCGTCGAAATCGTCCGTCGCCTTCCCCATCAGCGTCTTCTGCAGCTTCTTGCTGCTGTAGTCCTGCCACTTGCCGTCCATCATAAGGAAGCTTTCGCCTTTCCTGACGATGCCGACCAGGGACGGATTCTTCGCGTCGCCCGTATTCATGCCTGCCTGCACGTTGACCGCGTATTTGCCGTTCGCCGTCTTCTGCGTGACGACGATCGCGTACGGCTGCTCTTTCATGACGATGAACGGCCGGTCGAGATCGATCCGGTGATAGCCGCCGTACCGGTACGTCTTCGTTTCGGAATGCATGAGGACGCCGTCCGCGGGATTCTTGAATTCCTCGGGCAGCAGATATACTTTGACCGTGGCTTCCGTATTCGGATAACAGGTCTCGAAGGAGACCTGGCTGACCTCTTCGCAGACGTCCGGCCGGAAAACGTTGGCTGTGCACACCGTGCTTCCTACGGATGCGGCGTAGGGGTCGAGGATCGGCATGAAATCGTACTGATCGATCCTGCGCGGCGATTCGTCGGTGCCGGCGTCAAAGTCAAGCGCTTCCGGCGTGTCCATCGACTTGTCGTAATAGGAGAGCCAGAAATATCCGGTGTGTTTCCCCGTTTCGGGATCGACGACGCCCCATTTTCCGTCCCCGTGGTTCGGGAACGGCTCTTCTTCCGACCCCCAGCTGTTCTTGATCAGCCAGGCGCCGTCGCCGCCGTCGGTCGCGCCCTGGTGCCTTCCGTCCGGGAACATGTCGGCCGGCGGCCGCGCGCCCTCGAGAAAGTTCGATCTGTCGTAATGATCGTCCCACCCGACGATGCAGACCTGGTGGTTCGCCGAAGTCTGCATGTTCGAATACTGCGCCCAGTTGCCGCTCAGGATCTCGCCGTGCTCCTGGTAGTCGGGATCGAACGTGTCGAAGCGGTAACCGATCTCGACCGCCCGCTTGTTCAGCAGCTGCTCTTTGATCGCGGCCGTCCCCGCAGGATTATAGTTGTAGACATAAGATTTTCCTGATTTTTTCGTCCCCGCCGGCGTCGGGAGAACGAACGATTCGCGCAGCCGGTAGGACTGTTTGAAGCGAAGCTCCTCCGGGATCGACCAGTCGTCGGAGGCCAGATAGGAGATGTTCTGGTATTTGCCGTTCAGCCACGCTTTTTCCGTCCAGCTGTTCGCGCCTTTGTATTGGTAGACCTCGCCGCGGCTCTCCAGGACCGGGCCGATGCCCGACGCGAATATGCCGGTGGAAGTCCCCGTCATCCCGCCGAGATCCAGGCGTTCCTGCACAGATTTGATGTGCACGCCCTCGCCGTTCTGCGAGCTGGCCGGATCGTCCAGCGCCGTCGCGGCGAAATAGGCGAGATGCTTTTCCGAAAGGTCGAACGTATCGGGCGAGAGCCCTTCGTTCAGTTCCGGATCGGAAAGGATGCTCGTTTCCGCGGCGGCAATGGCCGAGAACCCCCAGCACGTCCCGAACGGCTGCTGCAATTTTACGGGCGTCACATAGGAGGTGTCGCCGATGGTGTCGCCGTCCGTGTCGACGTTTCTGAGATCAAAACGGTCGGGGTATTCTTCCGCGGCCGTCCGCACGGCCTTCTGCCTTTCCGCGTTCCCCGTATAATCGTACGGGTCGTTCGACGGGTCGCCGAACTGCCCGGCGATCTCTTTTTCCGTGGCCGTCCCGGCATTCTCCGTTCCGGCTGCAAAGATCTGTCCGCCCGGGAAGCACGCCGCCAGAACCATGTACGACGCGAGTACGAGCGACATCATCCGTGAAATCGTTTTTCTCATGGTCAGGATCCTCTTTCTTTATAACGATATCGTAGAAAAAACATTGTTCCATGCGTTATTATACCATCCCGCGCGCCCGGATGAAACGAGGCTGCGGAACGGTTTTGAGCATGCTCGCACGGGACGGCTCCGGAAAGCATATTTTATGCAATATATATGAATAGCAGCAGTATGCGATTATTTCAAGTAACCGCAACAGGGAGAGCGCGCGTGGAAAAAAACGGCTGCAGGGACGTAAAACAAATCACTTTTCTATGCTTTCCATTGCCTTTTGATTGTGCTATGATTGATGAAACGAAGTGCCCGCCCGCTATGACCGGCGGGCATTCGTACGCGAACTATTTCCGGTCGTTCTTATACGAGGAGTTGAAAGCAATGCGTGAAGACAGTGTTTGCGACTCTATCAGGAAGATCGAGGAGAAGAACCGGCACAAGGCCGTGTCCGTTTACGATTCTCTCGGGATCACGTATTCGCAGATCCGCATTCTTCTTGATATAAGAGGGAGCGAAGCAAAAGAATTCTCGATCAAAGAGGCCCAGGAGGCGCTCGGCGTTACGCAGCCGACCGCGACCGGGATCGTCGCCCGCCTGGAGCGCGGGGGATTCGTCAAGAGCCACCAGCCGAAAAGCGACAGGCGGGTAAAGCTGATCCGCCTCACCAAAAAAGGCGAGGAGGCCTGCAACGTCGTGGAAGATTATATGGACGGGCTCGAGAAGAAGATCGAGAAGGCGCTTACCGAAGAAGAAAACGAGATGTTCAAGCAGATGCTGAAGAAGATCTGCGAAGCCTGACGCCGGCGGACGGGAAACATCCGGACGGCCCGGGAAAGAACGACGGTGACGCCGCAGAGGTTTTGATACGCGGGAAGACACGCTTCAGGCGCGCCTTCTTTTTTACGGCCCCGGATCCGTCCGGAAAGATGAAAAAACGATGGTAGAAGCGGCGGCTTTGTGTTACCATTCAATAGTATGACTATTTACGCCGGCGGAGATCCGGCGCGCGGAAAAAGAAACGCGGCGGGGAAAGCGAAAGCGGGACGGCGCCGCAGGAGGAAGCATCGATGGCAGAAGAAACAAAAGACTTGAGAGGGGTGTTCTCCGGAAAACTGGGCTACGTTCTCGCGACCGCGGGGTCGGCCGTGGGGCTCGGGAACATCTGGAGATTTCCGTATCTCGCGGCAAAATACGGCGGCGGCATCTTCGTGCTCGTCTATGTGATACTCGCGCTGACGTTCGGGTACACGCTGATGATGACGGAAAGCACGCTGGGAAGGATGACGGGGAAGAGCCCCGTCGGCGCGTTCGCACACTTCGGGAACAGCGCGCTCGCGAGAGCGGGCGGCTGGATCAACGCGCTCATCCCGATGCTGATCCTCCCGTATTACAGCGTCATCGGCGGCTGGGTCTGCAAATACCTGTTCGAATACCTTACGGGGAGCTATCATGAAGTCGCGGGGGACGAGTTCTTCGGCGGATTCATCACGTCGGCGGCGGACGCGGAGATCTGGTTCATCGTATTCGCTGCGATGACGCTGTTCGTGATCGTCGCGGGCGTCGAAAACGGCGTCGAGAAAGTGTCGAAACTGATGATGCCGCTTCTCGTCGTGCTTGCGGTCGTCGTCGCGGTCTATTCGATGACGCGGCCGGGCGCGCTCGCGGGGGTGAAATACTTCCTCGTGCCCGAATTCAAGAATTTCTCGTGGATGACGGTGGTCGCGGCGCCCGGCCAGAAGTA
>Ga0256405_10011304_pt1 | contig 11447 bp, 9 predicted proteins | sample RumenRJG_02DNA_FD_189096 | JGI IMG/M metagenome (GOLD analysis project Ga0256405, IMG submission 189096) | Bovine rumen microbial communities from Lethbridge, Alberta, Canada - RJG_02 | ecosystem: Host-associated > Mammals > Digestive system > Stomach > Rumen | place: Canada: Alberta | collected...
CCTGTTCAGGGAGCCTCTCATTTCCTTCCGGTAAGAGACGTGCCTGATATAAGTATATTTTCTGGAAAATGCAAGAAACCTGTCATACCGTGCCCGAAGGAGCGGTCTCAGGCTCTCAGCATATTCAGCCGTCTCCTGCTTAAGATCCCACGGAACATAGGAGCTCCCGCCCAAAAATCGATGATAAACATTCTTCAGGTCCCCTGCGAGACTCCGCTCTCTCACGACCAGCGTGTCAGCCTCGATGCCGTGCCGACGGAGATAGTTGACCGTCGCGTAGTTCTGAAGCCGGTTCCCGTAATTTGTCAGATCGTAGATCGTAACGATGCCGACCTTCATGTCTTTTCCTTTCTCTCTGCATCAAATGCAGGTATGACGCTGTTTATATATGTCCTCACCTGTTCTGGCGCAATCAGAGGCGCCAGAGCATTTCCAATACAGACATACAGTTCATCTTCTCTTCAGGCGTCCCATAATGCGGTTATAGAGCAGCTTGTAGCCGTCCGTCCTCGAATAGACAAGAATGACAGTGATAAGAGAAAGCACCGCCACAATGATTGCCTTCACGAAAAGCATACCCCAGCTGTTTACGTGAATAAAGGACGTTATGAAATAAATCACCGCCGCCGCGCCGAGCGTCAGCAGGACATTCCGTATGAGCGGCAGATAAAAGATCTTTGTGCTCACGCCGAAATATTCCTTGAAGAGAATCTTCGGCTCATACCAGAAGTAGGTCGTGAGACGCGAAATCGCGGACGCAAAGAGGACACCGGCCATTCCCATGTAGATTCCCATAAGGATCGAGAGGCCGATATTCTCGATCGCGCAGATCAGCATAATATACTTCGTCTGCCTGTAGAGTCCGGTCGCCTCTCGGTAGGACCAGATCGGATGAAGCACACCGCTCAGGTAATAGTTGATCATGATGGATGTCAGAATGACGTTGTCAAGAACATAGCTGTCGCCCAGCCAGACATGCATCAAATCGCTGAACAGGAGCGTGAAGCAGATCGTCGTGAACGTCGTAATGATCAGACTGACTGCCTGCAGAGAACGGAAGACCTCTACGCGCTTCTTTTTATCACTTGTCACAACAAGATTGCCGATACTCGCCGTCGATGAGCTGTAGATAATATTTACGAAATTCCCGACACCGTTCGTAATCAGGTTGTAATTAGAATAATACCCTGTCCATACCGTTCCGACAAGAATAGAGATCAGCGTGTTGTCCGTTCCGTTCATGAGAACGCTCGACACCTTGTAAATGAAGACCGACTTGATATTTTCCCAGATGCTCTTCTTCTCCTCGTGCGAGAGCGGGGCCGCCTTCTCTGTAATATACGGATAAAGCTGCTGCGATTTCCGCGACGCAAAGTAGTTGATAGCGAAGCTTCCGACGATCTGGCAGATCAGGTATGTGAAGTAGTTGTGCGTCGTGATCAGCAGCACGACCTGGCAGATCATCTTCAGAATCGTGAAGATCGTCGTGTAGAAGGAAATATAGTAATTCTTCTGGTCCGCATTCAGGATACTCGTCTTATACACAAAGAGATAAGAAATGACCGTATCCGCGAGGAAGAACAGGTAGTAGAGCTTCAGGTACGGCATTCCCTGGTCCAGGTTGACAATGTACTGCAGGAACGGGACCAGCAGAAGACCGACGGCAGCGACAACGAATGCAATCCAGTTGTAGACCTTCTTGTAAAACTGCACAAGCGATGTGACCTTCGCGTGGTCATTTTCTGCGAGCGGCCGGTAGAAGCTATACACCATCGCGGTATTGAGGCCGAGGTCCGCGAGGCACAGCATCTGCAGCACATCCGAGAAGAGACCGTTAATACCGAGGTACGAGGCACCAAGCACCCGCACAAAGACGGTCCGGCTGATCAGATTCAGCAGAATGGACGCGATCTGATTGATCGTTCCGAATTTAATATTTTTCAGGACATTGCCTGTCCGGCTTCCCCCGGATGTATTCCGGGGCGTACTTTTTTCTTCAGACAAACTTGAATTTCCTTTCTCTCAGTGTGCCCTTTGCGCAAGGGCTGCGATGAGCCGCAGCGTCATTCCCTGCGCAAAGGGCATCTCCGCATACCGCTCGGACATGATGCCCGGAGCGATTGTGTCTCCCTGACACTCGTCGACAGCGCCGTCTCCGCGCGTCGCGAGGCGGAGACGCCCGAGGCACCGCTCCGCGACGTCCCGGTACTTTTTCTCTCCGGAAATATCCGCGAGATGCGCGTAGACATAGCCGAGCATGGCCGTTGCGGAGCTCTCATACTGCTCCATAGTCTGCAATGTCGCGGAAAATCCGCCGTCCTTCCGCTCAAAGGCCATCAGGCGGTCGGCCTCCTCGATGAGCCATCCGCGGACCTCATGTTTTTCATCCCCGTCAGGCAGCTCATCCATTGTATCGGAAAGGCCGAGCATATACCAGCCCGCGCCTCTTCCCCAGCCGATAATGCCGATCGGAAGACCGCTCTCCGCATCGTAGCAGTGCATGGGGAGTCCCTGCACGAGGCCCCTCTCCCGGTATGTTCCGAGTTCATGTACGGCAAGGGTCATATATTCCGGCTTTCCATACACCCGTCCGTACCTCGCGAGGAACGGGCAGGCAAGTCCGAGCGTGTCGACAAAACGCTTCTTCCCCGTCTTTCCGACGGAATAGCTGAGCATGCCGTCCGCGCAGAGATTATCGTCAAGACACTTCAGCATCGCGTCCATCGCCGGCTTTACGCGCGCAGGGTCCTTCTCTGCCCGGAGGACGGCGTACGCGAGCATCGCGTAGTCGATCCGATTCACCGGGAAAGACCATGTCCCGTTCTCCTTAAGACAGGCGGACATTGCCCGCTCCGCCGCATCTTCATTTTCCCGGCCGCCGGCATCAAGAAGCCCCAGGATACAGCCGGCCCGCTGCCAGCTCTGCACCATCGTCTTTCCGTATTTTCCGCGGATCCGATCGATAAGAAGATACCTGCACGGCTTCCGGATCCGGAGGACCGGCGTCCTCACGGCCCATTTCCGGCAGATACCGGCCACAGCCTGCGCATGCGCCTTCGGATCCTCAAGCCGTCCCATTGTGCTGTGCTTCTTTTTTTCATAAAGAGCGGTCGCCGCGTCATACCCGAAAAAAACGGTCAGCGCAGCCGCATATACATCGATTCCTATCATACAATTCCTTTATTCAGCGAGGAATCTCCTCAAGATTCCGCATGGTTTATATATTCCGCCTTTATTCAACGGTCGCGATGATCTGAGACAGATACCGCGCGTCACGGCACTCCTCTGTCGCGACGTTGTCCGGAACCTCATTGACGTACTTCCCGCGAATCAGCGTCTTGTCCTTCGCGCCGGACCGGTACCACTCATACTCGATGTCCATATGACCGACGTCGAGCGCCCGGATCCCCTGCCGGCACAGGTCGCAGGCAAGGACAGTGGCCGTCGGTCCCAGGGCCAGCAGCACAAGCTCGCCGTGCCAGTTTGACAGAACCGCCTGAAGCAGCCCGTCGTAGACGGAAAATGCATTTTTCCCCGGCCCCAGTATTCTCTTTACGCTCCTTGCGCCGTCGAGCAGATCATTGCCGATTCCCATCCGCGTCTCTTTTCCCTCGACGAGAAGGATGTCTCTGCCCTTCCAGAGCTCCTCCAGCATCGGGAAGACAGTCTTCGCATTGTCCGCGTTCCGGTAGTCGATGTACGGTCTCGTGACCAGTGTATCGCCGAACGTATAATTTCCGCAGAAATCCCGCAGCATTGCGGCCGTCTCCGGCAGGTGGAACCATCTCCAGTTTTTCCAGAACTCCTCCGCGCGGCTATTATAAGGCCGCACATGGTTCATACCGTAGGGCACACAAATGAGCAGGCCGTCCGGCCTGTTTTTCAGCACGTCCTCCATCCTCACCCTGAGTTCATCGCTGTAGGGCTGGAAGCGCAGGTCCTTGTGGTCGCACATGAGCTTGAACTCCCCGTCCCCGAACCGCGACACGGAGCAGTTCTTTGAGAGGACATACCGGATCGTCTCCGTGCTGCTCATGATATGGAGCCGGCTCATAAGCTCGACATCGATTTTTCTTTTCACCTTCTCAGAAAACTTCATGCGTGCCTCCTTAGCGCGTTCCTCACCGGATAGATTCCCGGAAAGATACGGACGATCATAAGCTTCAGTTTTTCCTTCCCGGCCGCAGCACCGCTCACTTCCCGAATGTACGGGGAGATGAGGCCGCGCGCCATGCGGATATACGGCTCGCCGGGACAGGAATAGCTAAAGACAAGCAGATAATAATGCGCCATCTGCGCAAGACATCTCTTTTCCAGCTGCCTGTAGTTTTCATGGCAGAACCGATAACGGTCAATCCACGCGAGCAGCATATTGTACTGGCTCTCCGCATTCAGTGCGTGCGAGATGGACGCCGGATTCTGAAAGTAGCCGTAATAAGGCGCGCTGACACACGCCACCGCGCGGCACCGGTTCACCAGGAGATGCGTCGTCGCGAGGTCCTCGAACGTCCTCCCCTCCGGAAAACGGATGCCCTGAAAGAGCTCTCTTCGATAGATCTTTCCCCACGCAAAGCTCGTGTCCTCCTCAAGAAACAGCCGCCGCATCGCCTCGTCTCTCGAAATGACCTCCGTCGCCGGAAAACGGACATCCCCGCGGATCGTATCATCCTCTGTCTTCTCAAATCCGCACGATGCAATGTCCGCACCGCTCGTCTCCGCTGCCGCAAGGAGTTTCCCGATGCAGTCCCTGTGGATGAAGTCATCAGAATCAATGAAGAAAAGCCACTGCCCGGACGAGGCATCGATTCCTGTGTTTCTCGCCGCAGACAGCCCCCCGTTCTTCTGATGGATTACCCGGATTCGTCTGTCCTCCGCCGCAAATGAATCGCACATCTCCCCGCACCGATCCGGCGAACCGTCATCAATGAGCAGAATCTCAAGATTGTCATAGGTCTGACTCGTGACGCTCCTTACGCAGCGCTCGAGATACTGCTCCACCTTGTAGACCGGAATAATGACACTGACCAGATCACCCATGGCTCTCTTCCTTTCCGGCAAGCGCGTCCGCGAGTGCCCCTTTTCCTTCTTTCCTGAGCTGCCCGATTGTCCGTTCCGTCTCCTCATAGTTCCTCGGAGTCTTCATTTTCCGGACGAAATCCCGATAACTGTCTTCTCTTTCGAACATTGCACTCTTCTGCCCGAGCGTATCCAGGATCTGCGTGACCTTGATTCCGGACGGCATGGAAATGAACTGCCGGTGATTTAGGATCGAGAAGATCGTCCCATGGAAGGTTGTCGTAAATACATAGGACGCTCCTGTCAGTGCCTCGCAGAATTCCATCGGCGAGCAGTTGAGAACATAGTCCGCCCACGGGAGGTAGAAGCACGCGGAAACGATGGAGAGGTGCTCCTCCTTCGCAAACTGACGGATATACGTCACCGCCTGCTCCGTGAAATATCCCGGATACGAATAGACCAGGATATATTTGTGCTCTTCGAGGTACAGGTCATGAAGCTCCGCCGTAAATTCACTGACCGGCAGCAGCAGCGTCGGATCGCAGACAATCTTCGTCTTCTGCCCCGTGATGCCTTCCACGACCTCAGCCGTATGGCGGTCTCTCACAAGAAGCGGGGTCGCGCCGCGCATCAGCTCCCGAAGCTCCGGAAATTGATCGAAGTCGCGTACCTCCGCGCGGCCCGCGCTGACTGCGTAGGTCATGCGCCGCGGCATGTCTTTGCCATAATAGAACGGGCTCGTAAAGCATCGCATGGTCACATTCCAGATCTCGTCGCTTCCGATAATGACACGGTCAAGGCTTTCGACGTCCTTCATGTCTATGAGAGGAAGACGCGCCACCTCCTTCTCGAATGCGCGGCAGCGGACCCTGCCATCCCTGTACTCGCGCAGAACATCGATCGGATGACGGAGACTTCTCCGGCTCACCGGATAATGATAGAACTGCCTGCGGTAGGGCACGTCGGGGTGCTCATTTATGATAAATCGCGCGTCGTGTCCCATCTCCGCAAGCGTCCGCCAGAGTGCAAACGCCTGCAGATATGAACCGAAATTTGCTGCCTCATAGACCGTCACAATACCGATCTTCATTTTTCCTGTCTCCTTCTTATACCTGCGGCATTCTTAAGCCCCGTCCTGATCTTCCGCTTCAGCTCCACGCATGGAACGGAAGGCGCAAACAGTGCCTTTCTGTGTCTGTTGCGGACAGCAAAGCTCTCGTCAGCGAGCAGATCGCCCATGCGGATTCCGAAGTACCTGTAAAATGAGAACCGCTGCCGATACGTCTTCTCCGTAATAAAGTCAAAGAACCGGTCTCCGTCCACCGCGGAGGCCGCGGCCGGAATCTCTCTGTATGGCACTCGCTTGTACTGGTCATGCATAAGTGCCGCATAAATATACTCGAAATTCCGGACAAGCCCGGAGTCCGGCAGATTCTTTTCATAAAACCGGTAAATTGTCCTGGCAAGCGCCGTGAATTTCACGATCTTCGGTGCCTCCATGCCGCGCGCGCCTCCCGTGAGCGATGTGCTCCGGACCCTGTAGTGATGGAGAACGTCTCCGATCGACACGACCCTGCTTGCGAAGGCAAGATAGTACGAGAAGAAGCAGATGTCCTCCGCGAAGATTTTCTTATTGTCCTCAAAGCGGAGGTGGTGCTCCCGGATCAGTGAGGTCCGGATGAGCTTGTTCCACACCTCGAAGCGGATGCCGCAGGTCATGTATTCGGTCGCGATATACCGAAGCCGCTCCTCATCAGAGGTAAGGCTTACATCGCCTTCATCAATGATCCAGTCCTCGGGCTCCCGTCCGTCCTCGTAGTGTGTCCGCAGGCTGAAGGCAACGAGGTCCGCCTGTTTCTCTTCCATGACCTGCACGGAACGGCTGACAAGCTCCGGCTCAACCCAGTCGTCGCTGTCAAGAAACAGCGTGTACAGGCCGTTCGCTGCCTCAATGCCTGCATTTCTCGCACCGGAGAGGCCCTTGTTCTCCTCGTCGATCACTTTAATCCGCTGATCGCGCGCGGCGTACTCACGGCAGATCTCGGGTGACCCGTCCGTCGAGCCGTCATTGACAAGGATAATTTCAAGATTCTGATAGGTCTGCCCGATCACACTGTCGAGGCAGGCCGTGAGATACTGCTCCACATTATAGACAGGAATGATAATCGATACGAGTTCCTCGTGCTTTAACGCACACATACGAATCTCCTTTCCTCAATTCAGATGCTGTATATCCGGGAATCTGTATTCTGCCAGCAGATGCCGGAAGACCTTTCAGCTCCGGTGCAGCTTCGCTCTGATCTTCTGCCGGACAAGCAGCTTGTCCGCGCTGTCCAGTATCACGAAGTAATTGACGATATAGCCGATGATGCCTGCGACAAGACACACGGCAATCAGCGAGAACCATCCGTTGATGTGCACTGCGCGGTAAATTCCCGCATAAATCGCGAGAACAGCAGCCGTCGCCGCCATGCCCCGCCGGAGCGGCTTATAAAAGGTACTCCATTTCACCTTCAGGTTCCATGCCGCATAGAGCGGAAGGAAAATGAGCGTCTGTGCCGTGAGCAGCACTGCCGTGACAATCTCAATCGCGTAGACGCCAAGATTTGTCGTATTGACGAGAATCAGCTCGACAATGACGTTTGCAATTCCTATGCCGAATGAAACGATCGCAGGAATTTTAATATTCCTCGTAATCGAGTTCACGTTGTTGAGCGGTGAGATGTAAACACCGAAGACATTCGGAAGCAGGATCAGACATGAGAGTATATTAATCTTTATGACTTCCGCATGCGTCAGTGTCGGCAGCCACAGATGGTAGAAATCCCGCCCGAATACGATAAAGCCCAGGATCGGAACAGATCCGAGGAACCCGCAGATCTTAATCGCCGACTCGACATCCTCGATAAACCGGTCGGTCTCGCCCTTCGCATAAGACTTGGTGAGGTCAGGAGCAAATGAGGACTGAATGGTAGTAAGGAGCGATACGATCTGAATCGGAACCGTCTGCGCGTAGGAGAGATAGCCCATTTCCAGCGCATTGAGTGCGATATTGGCGATCAGAAGGTCCAATCCGTTGTTCAGAACATAGTTCAGCTGCCCGACTGCATTCCAGATCCCGACAAGGAAAAGCTCCTTCACCGCCCTCCAGGAGATCTTCGCCCAATGAATCCGGATTTCCGGAACGAGCCGTCTGAACGTCGAGATGTTCATGATATTCAAAAAAATCCCTGAGACAAAGCTTGCAAAGCCGATGTACCAGACCTTCGCCGGCAGCAGGAAGTAAAGCGCCATGAGAAGCACTCCGCGCATGAGGTTTCCCTCAATCGACCAGATTCCCGTCAGGTCGAGCCTGTTTTTAATGTACGTTCCCGCCGAAAACGGACCGATCGCAAGGTTCAGCACGAATGTCCCGAAAATGAGTCCCCACAGGAACTTGATATCTCCGAGCGATCCGGCCGGCACGTCAAGAAGGAACTGCAGAAACACGACGACAAGTCCGAGACCGACAGACAGGATAGCCGCTGCAATGACATCAATCTCAAGGATCGAATTAAAGAGCTCCGCCGCGTCCTTCATTTTTCCCTGATGGTACTTCGTGCTCACGAAGATGTTCAGCATGCCGTTCAGGCTGATTGTAAAGATCGTGATGTAACTGGTGACCTGATAGGCCATGCCGACGAAGCCGTACACATCCTTGCCGAGCTTTGCCGTGATGTACGGCGTAATAAAGAAGCTGACGCCGATGCTGACCACATACGCAATGATCTGGGATATGAGGTTGATCGCCAGCTGTTTTTTTCTGCTGTATGTCTTGTCGATGATACTCATCTGTTCTTCAATCTCCAAAGCCTGTGATACAGTGCCGGCGTTCGGACACTGAGGGCAAGCTCAGCCTTCAGCCTTCCCCTGATCCATGGTCTCTGCTCCACTGCCGCAGCGGCGATCTTCCTTCTGTACCGCTCCGGCACGGATGCATCCATTCCGCTCTTCCGGGCAAGCGCAAGGTCCTGCTCGAACATATGAAGGGCGTGCAGTAGCGTCTTCCTCCAGAGCTCCTCCTCTCCATGCGCGGCGTAGAAACGCATGCGGGAGATATACGCGTCAAAGAGCTCAAACCGCCGCTCCGAAAATTCTCCCATGATACTCGTCTTCAGCTTGATCCGGTAGAGATATCCCGGATACGCTGTGAGCGCGATGCGCTTCGCCGGATAGAGAAGCCGGAGCGTCAGGTCCTCATCCTCATGAAGCTTCCCGACCGGGTAGCGCATTCTGTCAAAGAGCTCCGCGCGGTACAGCTTGTTCCAGACGACCATGCAGTAGATGGACGCCTCGTAGCTGTCAAAATACCGGAACTGAAGATCCCGTCCGGATATCGTCTCCGGAGAAGAGACAAGGCTCACGCTCTCCTGCTTTCTGCCGTCCTCCGAGATGTACCGGAAGCCGCAGACCGCCGCGTCTGCCTTATTCTTTACAAGCGCGTCCATGAGCCGCTCGATTTCATCCGGGCACAGCTCATCGTCCGGATCAGCAAATGCAAGAAATTCTCCCTGCGCGGCATCGATTCCTGTATTTCTGGCGCCGCCGGGCCCCATATTTTTCTGATGGATAACGCGGATCCTTGCATCCTTCCCCGCGAAGTCATCGCACAGCTTCCCGCAGCGATCCGGAGAGTCGTCATCCACGAGAATGATCTCCAGATTTGTATAGGTCTGTCCGAGAATGCTGTGGACACAGGCAGGCAGGTACTGCTCCACGTTATAGATGGGCACGATGACCGATACAAGTCCTTTCTTCATGTGCAAAGCCTCCTTCACTTTCCGGCCTCCGTGACCATCGCGTCCGCGATCTCTTTAAAATACCAGCCGCCGTCTCTGTTCAACAGGGCGTAATTGTTCACAGCGTCTGACGATGAAAATGAGCCTCCGTCGTCCCACCAGAAGCAGACGGCGCCAGCTTCCTTCATCGTATCAACGAGCGATTTGATATAGGTGACGCGCTCGTCCGTATTGGAGGAGCCCGCGGTGTTCTTCATGCCGCACTCGCCAATAATAACCGGAACCCCCTTCTTCGTGAAGAGCTTGTCAATCCGCTTCGCGACGCTCTTCATTTCCGAGGTGTCTGTTCCGTAGTAGTGAATGTCGACCATGAGACGGTCCTTTGCAGAGTCGTCCGGGAGCTCGAAATTCCCGAGAATGTCTGCGTTAAAGCCGCTCGCATAGGCGTCGCACAGGAGAACGCGCTCCGCGTTATTGCCGCCCGTCTTCCGGACCGCGTCGACAAATGCCTGATTTAATTCATTGACGGTGTCGTAGCAGGAGTTGTCCGGGTCCGTCCAGTGATTTCCCGAATCGAGAATTTCGTTGAAGCCCTCGAACACGAGATGGCTGTCGTAGTCACGGAACTCATCCGCGATCTGTGTCCACAGGCTCGTCAGCTTTTCCTTGTTTTCATCAAGGCTTGCGGAATCCGCGTTGATGCGGGCATTTTCTCCGGTGTCGTGGTGTGCGTCGAGAATGCAGTACATGCCGGAGTCGATGACGTAATCGACAACCTCGCGGACGCGTTCAAGCCAGGCCTCATCGATCGTTCCGTCGTCCCCGATGTGATCGGCCCAGGTGACCGGCACGCGGACAGCACCAAAGCCCTCATCCTTCAGCGCCTCGATACTGCTCAGTGTGACAGGCTTATTGCCCCACAGCGACTCGTAGTGCGCTGCGTCGCCGGACTTCTGGTTATCAATGCAATCGAGGTCATTGCCGAGGTTCCATCCGGCCTTCATACCCTCCTGCACATTCTCCGCCGTCATGGAAGAGGTTTCTCCGCTCTCCGCGGAAGAGACCGCGGAGGAGCTGTTTCCTCCCTGCGCCCCGCAGCCGGCAAGAAGCGCCGCCGCAAGGACAAGTCCGACAAACTTTCCCGTATTTTTCCTGAAGCTCTGAAATATCCGGTTATTCATGTCTCTGAAGCCTCCATTTTGCAAGCCATTCCAGATTTTCCTTCTCTGTCTCCGCCTCCGTGCGCCTTGCCGTATGGCCCGCGCCATCCGGAGACAGCTCCCTCCTTGAATCGTTCTTCATTTCCGCGCGAATCTCAGACCGGATGCGTCCGGCCTCCGCGCGCAGCTTCTCCGGGCTGATGTCCGGCTCCTTCTCCGGGAGAATGCCCGAAAGAGCGGCCGGAATAGGTTCTGTATGCTCATGTCTCCTCTCTCTCCCCGAAGCCGCGTATGCCCTGCTCTCCTCAGGGCGGAAAGCCGCGGTCTCCTGCGAAGGCGTCGCAGCCTCCGCATAAAGTGACTCTGCCCCGGCTCCGTCCATCCCGAAGATCAGGCGCGACACGAAGAGCATCGGGAAGCAGTACACGACATCGACCGTGTAATTTTCTGTGATCGCGAACAAGATATAGATCGTGACCAATATGCATTCCGT
>Ga0256405_10011307_pt1 | contig 11445 bp, 11 predicted proteins | sample RumenRJG_02DNA_FD_189096 | JGI IMG/M metagenome (GOLD analysis project Ga0256405, IMG submission 189096) | Bovine rumen microbial communities from Lethbridge, Alberta, Canada - RJG_02 | ecosystem: Host-associated > Mammals > Digestive system > Stomach > Rumen | place: Canada: Alberta...
TAGAGGGCCTCAAAAAGAGCCGCAATCTGCATCGTGTGCGACGCAAGGAATCCAGGATTCCTCTCGTCGCCCTGGTCGGTTATACCAATGCAGGCAAATCCACTTTGCTAAATAAGCTCACAGGTTCAGAAGTTTTTGCCGAGGATAAACTCTTTGCTACCCTCGACCCAACGACTCGTCATCTAGTATTGCCAGAAAAGCAGGAAATCCTGCTGACCGATACTGTTGGCTTTATCCAAAAGCTTCCCCACACATTGGTCACCGCCTTCCGGGCGACTTTGGAGGAGGTCCAGGAAGCGGATATGTTGCTGCATGTGGTGGACTGCAGCAACGAAAACTTCGAACAACAGATAGCGGCTGTAATCGAGGTATTGAAAGAACTAAAGGCGGAAACAAAGCCGACCCTTTACGTATTCAACAAAGCCGATCGCATCGATAACGACAATCTGCGACTGCAGATGTTGCACGACCGCGAGGGAATTTGTATCTCAGCCCGAACCGGTGAAAATCTCGCTGCCTTACAGGAAAAAATCGAAAGCTTTTTCCAAGAGAGTCAAATAAAACTCACGTTATTGATTCCCTATGATAAAGGCAGCATTATTACGGATCTTCACGCTTTAAATGCCGTCCGTTCTACTGAATATGTGGAGCAGGGGACGCTCTTAGAAGTTAGTTTGCCTGTTTCTGAAAAAGATAAATATTTACCATATAGTAAGGAGTAATTGTCGTGTCCTTTTCAAAAAAAATACTTGATCTCAAACAAGAAGTTCTCAAAGAAACCCAGCCACTGTTCCAGCATGTTGATGAAATCGCTGAGGCAAACACGTTGAAAATTCTCGATGCGATGCGGGAATGCAAAGTATCCGATGCACATTTCAATACCACTTCCGGTTATGCCTATGATGATATTGGCCGTGGAAAATTGGAAGAACTTTATGCGAAAATCTTTGGTGCTGAGCGCGCTCTCGTGCGCACGCAGTTCGTTTCGGGCACCCATGCCCTGGCTACGGTACTGTTTGGCATCCTGCGCCCCGGCGATGAGCTCGTCTCGCTGACGGGCAAACCATACGATACGATGCAGACGGTTATCGGTTACGACAATCCGAGCCCGGGCTCGCTCAAGGAATTTGGCGTGCTCTACAATGAATTGCCGATGATTGACGGCAAAGTCGACATGGAAGGCATCAAGAACATCATCACCGATAAGACCAAGATGGTTGAAATCCAGCGTTCGCGCGGCTACAGCATGCGCAATCCGCTCTCAATCGAAGACATCCGCGCCATCACGGCCGAGGTCCATCGCATCAAACCTGACTGCATCTGCTTTGTTGATAACTGCTATGGCGAGTTCGTTGACACGCTCGAACCGACGCAGGTTGGCGCTGACATCATGGCCGGCTCGCTCATCAAAAACCCGGGCGGCGGCATCGCTCCGACGGGCGGCTACATTGTCGGTAAGGACAAACTGGTTGAGCTCGCATCGTACCGCTTGACGGCACCGGGCATGGGGGATGAACTTGGCGCAAGTCTTGCCAACAATCGTTTATTGTTCCAAGGACTCTTCCTGGCTCCACATGTTGTCGATCAGGCCATTAAGGGAGCACTCTTTGCCGCTGGCATGTTTGCCAAACTCGGCTACAAGACGTTGCCACGACCGACCGATGTCCGCGGCGATATCATCCAGGCCATCGAGCTTGGCTCCGCTGAAAAACTTATCGCTTTCTGCGGCGGCATCCAGAAGTATTCGCCTGTTGATTCCTATGCGGCTCCTGAACCGTGGGATATGCCAGGCTACGCCGACCAGATCATCATGGCCGCTGGTACCTTCGTCCAAGGCGCATCGATTGAATTCAGCGCCGACGGCCCGATGCGGGCACCATACAACGTCTACCTGCAGGGCGGTTTGACTTTCGAACACGCGGTAATCGGCGTCATGGGCGCAGCACAGGCAGTGCTCGATGCTGACCACTAAAACGATTGCATGAAAATAACCGGTCACTACTGTAGTGACCGGTTATTTTATATCAAATGTTTCATGGAGTATTGTCGTTACATCTGACGATAGACGCCGATGACTTTGCCGAGAACGTTGACATTTTTCTCATAAAACGGTTCCATTGTATCATTTTCTGGCTGCAGACGGAAACAATCCTTTTCGTGATAAATGCGTTTTACCGTAGCACCTTCCTGGTCTACCAACGCAACGACGATTTCACCATCATTTGCAGAATCCTGCTGACGAACCATAACGTAGTCACCGTCATAGATGCCGGCATTAATCATGCTCTCACCCGAAACTTTCAGCATAAAGGTCTTGTCGGCGGTTCCCAAAAGCCCTTGTGGGAAAGAATAGACGTCCTGAATGTTCTGTTCGGCAAGAATAGGAGCACCAGCTGTAACCGTGCCAACGAGTGGTACGGCAACGTTTTTCCCCCATGGTTTCTCATCGAGAATATCAATGGCACGTGGCTTCGTCGGATCACGTTTAATCATGCCATTTTCTTCAAGGCGTGAAAGATAACCATGAACGGTGGAGCTGGATTTTAGGCCTACCGCCTTGCCAATTTCGCGGACGGAAGGGGGATAGCCCTTCTCCAACAGGAAAGATTTGATATATTTGAAAATTTCTTTCTGCCGTTCGCTCGAAGTCTGCGTTTTGCGCATGATTCTCTGCCTCCTCATAACGATTACTATAACTCTTATGTTCTATTGTAGCACATATATGTTCGATATGGAACTGATTTTCGTAAATTTACGGATATTTTTTTCAAAAACACTAAGATTACGATACAAGTACCTGCAAGATTTTTTTTACCAATGTGTGCTATAATGAAAAATATAAAACATAACTATGGACAGGAGAATGGAATGATTATAAAACTTTTCCCAATGGTTAAGAAAACACTGGCCTTGACTGCTGCTGGCAGTTTTTTCCTTTTGGGAACCACAATGAATGATGGTTATGCAGAAGCTTCGCCCATCCACCTTCGCGGAATTGTCGAAGGTTTTTATGGAACGCCTTGGCAGCAGGCTGACCGCCTCGATATCTTAAACTTCTGCAGCAAGCACGACCTCAATGCTTACATTTATGCTCCCAAAGATGATCCCTATCATCGGGCAAAATGGCGTGAACCTTATCCAGCGGATAAGCTTAAAGAACTTTCCTCTTTGATTGCAGCGTCCAAGCAGCAGAAAGTACGCTTTGTTTTTGCTGTTTCCCCAGGTCTTGATATTAAATTTACGGGTTTTAAGGGATTCCAAGACAGGATGTTCATGTATAAAAAACTGCAAGCGATGTATGATTTGGGCGTTCGGGATTTTGCGATATTCTTTGACGACATACAGGACAAAGATGGGGAGGGACAAGCCCTTTTCCTAAACTGGCTGTCTGAGAAATTCATAGGCACCCATTACGGAGTCAATCCACTGATTACCGTACCTACAGAATATTTCCGAGCGGACATGCATACGGATGGAGTGAAGAAACCTTACACCGAGGCTTTTACCAAGAATCTCAATCCAGAAATTCTGGTTCTCTATACTGGCGATGGCGTCGTTCCTGATGGACTATCGGACGAACAACTCGCCGCTGCCAATGCGATTTACAACCGTTCTCTCGGCATTTGGTGGAATTATCCGGTTACCGATTATATGGAAAACAAACTGGCGCTAGGGCCTGTAGAAAAACTTCCTGAGAATTCAACAATCCCTGCGATTTTCTTTAATCCCATGAAATACGAACAGTTATCGAAAATCACCTTAGCTACTGGTGCCGATTACGCCAAAGACCCGCATCACTATCGGGCACAAAAATCCTGGGAAAAAGCCATTGCTGAACAGTATGGGCCGCTAGCCAAAGACATGCAACGGATAGCCGGACAATCGCAGCACTTAGAGAATAACTGGGCAAAGATAGGGCGCCCTGATGGGCCGGAACTTCGCGCAGCAATCAACCATTATTGGGAATCCAATCGTTCACGTGCTGCGGAAACAGCCGTCCAGGAGCAATTACGGGATCTTCACCAATCGGCAGTCAATCTCATGGCACATCTGCCCAAGGAAATATTGGCCGAATGCGCTCCACAATTGCAGCAGCTAGTTCGCATTACCAATGCGGATATGACAGGACTCGAGGCAATAAAAAATCTCAAAGATACCACGCTGAAGGAAAAATTCATCCGTCAGCGTAAACTCGTAGAGGAGCATGATAAAGAGGCAATTATCGCCGAAACATCTGCCAGAGCTTTCATAAATGAGATTAGCGAATATCTAAATAGTCAGGAACAAATATCCAGCGAAGCAAATGAAGCCACAAAACCAATACAGCAGTCCCACTAAAAGAGGCTGAACGTTAAAAAAGCTCCGGCATGTCCGGAGCTTTTTAACTATCTATCTTTTTGGGGGTAGTTTTCTTTTACAAATACTCTGCGTCAGCGTTCCCATCGGACAAAACGCACACCAAGTTCGTGGACGGTAATAAAACATTGCTGCCAATGCGATGAATTCCGAGGTCAACATCAAACTATACAGGCCAAAGGCAAATTGAGCAACTGCTGGTGATACCAAAGTGGTTGCAGCCCAAGACCACGGAAATTCAATACACCAAAACAAGGTAATGACTTCCTTCAAAGAAGTAGTTTCAAGGTAGACCATCCAAGAAGTATAGAGAATGCCGCCAAACATGGCAAAGAAAAAAATCATGAACCCAAAACGAAAACCATTACTATGCATCCATTGGGGAATATCATGACGGCGGGAAAATCCTAACTGACTACCGAAAAAACGTAATAATTGCCCGCGATCGCAATAACGGTTGCAAAACAACTTGTTGCCACCGAAAATCGCAAATAACAACGGCAAACAGAAACTGATGAGTCCCAATAAAGCAAAAAAGATATTTACAAAACCAAGCGAAAAATAAATTACTGACCAAAGCCATAGGTTATGATACCAATGCTGCTGCGTTTTCATTTTGATACCTCAAACTGAATAATATCTGCTGGACATTCGCGGGCGCAGAGGCCGCAACCAATACAACGCGTAAAATCTACCTGGGCATAACTACCATGAAAAATAGAAAGGGCACCTTGTGGACATGTATCTAAACAAGTACCGCAAGCCACACACTGATCTGGATCAATTTTTGCTTGTCGTTTTCTTACTGGAATTGCCATATCAAACCTCTTACTTGATTAATATACTAAGTTGTTCATCGTACAATATATTAGGATATGGATAAATACAAGTCAAGAGACTGAGTCACAGAAGAGTGTAACGAATAACGACAAAAACGTTAAGAAAATACAGGAGATGCTAAAGGATCTAAAAATTTTGTCTCAAACGGACAATCGGCATTTATCACATCCAGAAAATAACAGTAAACCATAACTTCCGATAAATTATAGTTATCGGAAGTTATGGTGGAAAATATATGCCGACTGATGATACATAAATATTTACCACCATTAATAAGAATTTTAAGATTGAAATTCCTCCTTTTGCAATCATCCCTTCAGACACCTTTTCTGAGGCGTTTTTACTTTTAAGGTATATCATTATATACAAAACGTTTTACAACGGCCTTAGGCGCAATTCTACAAGGTCGTTTTCCGTTACTCGATTTTTATTTGTCATTTGACAGGTATGGAAGAAAAAATATACAATATGATAATGATTGATTTAAGAAACTTTATTAGGAGCATCATTTCATGTATTTTATTCATTACTTTCGTCATAATCCTGATTTGACTGTGGCAATGCTGTTTGCTATTATTGTCAGTTCCCTGGTACCGTTTTCTTCGGCGGCAATTCTAGCCAGTATCAATGTGCCTCTTTTGGGATTATTGTTTTGTCTGATGACTATTGTGGCCGGTCTTCGCCAAAGCGGATTGTTTACCTATGCATATCGATTGATTTTCAACGAGCATACATCCAGCCGGAAGTTGGGACGTTTTTTCATATTTAGTTGTTTTTTCAGTTCCATGCTGATTACCAATGATGTTTCGCTAATTATCTTTGTACCACTAGCAATCATGATCCTTACTGATGTACGTGCTATTCGTTTATTGATTCCGGTTGTAACCTGGCAAACGATTGCTGCCAACATGGGCAGTATGTTAACGCCTATCGGCAATCCGCAAAATCTCTTCATTTATTCTTACTATAATCTTTCACTTAGAGACTTCCTCTCGATTACCTTTCCCATTGTACTTATCAGCGGTATCGTCATTTACCTTGCTACGTTTCTGCTGCCCGACAAGGAAGTTATTTTACCGCCCAACGAACAAGACAAATTAAAATGGGGAGCTGTTGCTCCCCTGCTTGTCTTGTTTATTCTCTGCCTGATGAACGTACTGCGAATTTTGCCGTTTTCCTGGCTCATGCTCGTTGTCATCCCTGTTGTCACCCTGTTAAATCCCCGCCTGTTTCGGGAAGTAGACTATAAACTGTTACTGCTTTTTACCTTTCTTTTCATCGGTGTTGGCAGTTTGGCCCGCATTCCCCTTTTTCAAAGCTGGCCAGCGCAATTGTTAGCCGGTAATGAATTTATGGTTTCATTAGTGCTCAGTCAAATCCTAAGCAACGTTCCCACTACGGTCATGTTAGCCCAATACACCACGGCATCAGCACCACTGCTTTTAGGGGTCAACATCGGCGGCCTGGGAACAATTATTGCTTCGATGGCTAGTGTCATTTCGTTCAAGGCCTATATCGGAACCCGTTTCCCTTTTACTCGCGGATATTTGTTTAATTTCACCATCGCAAACCTTACCTTGTTGCTCATTCTGCTCTTGTATTACTATCTTGTTTCGTAACATCACTATGGGATCAACGCAATGGTATGTTGCTTTTGCTGACCAATCTGGCCGCATGTTTGATTCCAATTTCTTCAAGCATTTTTACGTATGCCGCGCGAATCACTTCCGCATATTGACTGGGTCCGATAATAATCTCTTCGAGTGCTTCCTGCAGAGGAAGCCCCGGATAATCGTCACCAGGACCACAAATCGGCAATTTGTAAATGATTTGCGGAATGCCATCCACCACCTCAATATCATAAGCCAATCGCCCTTGGGACGACTCGTTGTAGATAAAACGCCATTCCCTTTCTTCGATAAATCCTGGATTCTTGATGGAAAACAGCGAGGTCATTAACATATCAATAAAGTAGTTCAGCAGCATGGTTGGTTGATGCTGCTGAAGCAAAGATAAATTCCGTTCAATATTTTCCAGCATCCAGTCAAAACCGACGGTAAATTCCTCCTGCGTCAGATATTCTACCGGAGATAGCAGCAGTGGCAGCGGGGCCAGCGGGTGAAAGATAGCATTTGGATTGAGTACGAATGCCACGCCTGTTTTCCGCCCATAAGCACGCCACATGGATAGCCGTCCCCTGCCCTTTTCATCCGGTGTATGTTCTGAGACACAAGCCAAATAGGTATGAGTAATGTATTGCTGCTCATTCCGATTTAAATCACTGAGCATGGATTCCAGCATGTTGCTGCCCCAATGAAGCTGCTGGCTTATTTCCTGAATCCGCCGCCTGCGCTGCTCCGAATCATAGATGGTATGGTTTAATAGTTGAATCCCATAATCGATTTCGCGATAATCGTTCATACAGGCCGCCGCCCTCATCCAGAGGTGGCGGCCTTTTAGTATATTGATACCGGTACTGGCACTGGTATAATAGGCAAAATGCATATTTTCCAGCCTGGTTTCTTCCAGCCGACGCGCATAAATAGGCTGAAAGATCTTTAGATATTCCCCCAGCTTCCGATACTGATTGGTAACCATAAACAACCATCCCCAACTATTTTTTCCAAAATCATGTATTCTATTGTATAAAATACGGAAAAAAAACGAAATTTCCTGCTGTATCGAATTAAGGATTCCCTAGCAAAAAATTATCCATGGAGGGCGTTCTAGGAATCGTGGTAAGTTTGCAACGGAAGATTCGGTTTTGCTGGTACTGACTGATATAAACGATTTCAATCAGGCCTAGCGCATCTTGGGTACAAAACGACTGCGTAACTTCTTTGCCCGCTTTTATCGCTTGCATGCTGCCAAGTCGAATAGCAGATAGGCAATCCCGTGCCGCCGAACTCCCCTGTTGCGCCAAATCCTTTCGCGACGCAATGCCAAGCAGTCGAAGGGATGTATCGAAGGTTGCAGCCACTTTCAGATAACGAATCTTGCCATTGTTCAGTGCATAAAGCACCATGGGAGATTTATTATCGAACTCATAAATGCCCGCTGCATTGAGGCAGTCCTCTGCCTCAATAGGTTCGAGCAGAATGCCCTTTTGCGCACAATGATTGAGAACGTTATCCATTGGCATGGGCCGGCCATAATAAAAGCCCTGTATCTGTTCACAGCCGATAGCCGTTAGGAAATCTACTTGTTCTTGAGTTTCAACACCTTCGGCCAAAGGGTGAATCCCCATTTTCTTCGCCATACAAACCACAGACTCAATAATGTTTTTTGCCCGCGGCGAAAAGGGGGCTAAAAAACGCAAATCGATCTTGAGCGCTTCGAATTGATTGTTTTTTAGTACATTCAACGAGGAATTCCCCTGCCCAAAATCATCCAGCAATACGGAATAGCCAGCTTCCTGGAACCGTCGCAAGGAAGCTGCAATGCGCGTATCGGCTGCCAAAAGATTTTCCGTTACTTCAATTCGCAACAGGTTTCGTGCTACTTGATAGCGATTCACCGCAGTTTCCACAATATCAAAAAAATCACCGGCCAGAAAATCAATCCGCGATAGATTAAGCGAAACCGGGAACATGGGTAAGCCTTGCGATTGGCGATCTGACAGCATGCGGCAGACTTCTTCTACCACAGCTGCATCCAATTTATAAGTCTGCCGGGTAGTCTCCAGCACAGCGAGAAAAACACTGGGGGTGATCATGCCATATATTGGATCTTCCCAACGGGCTAAAGCCTCAAAAGCACAAATCTTGCCCGTGATTGTTCGGATGATCGGTTGATAGTGAACCGTGATGTCATGGTGGGCTACCGCAGTATCCACCCGATCTACAAGGTAGCGTTCCAATTCTGTCCGTCCTGCCAGCTTGTTATCGGTCATATTCATAAACAGCTTCTTTCCGAAATCCTAATTCGTCGAATCATTCGGGATAAAAGACAATCCCCTCTTTGCTCAGATTTTCACGTAGGCCACGCATAAACCACGTACCAGGATCTGCCTTTATTGAATAATATCCTGAGACATTTTCGCGATACAAACCACTAGCACGGGCTTCTACTTGCTGATAATGGCCAAATACATAGCCGATGGTAGGATATTTTCGATGCAAATAACGAATTAGTTGGATATTGGCAGTCAACTGTTCCTCCGTCAGATTTTCGGTATCCCCATTACCGCCCACGTTTTCAATGCCAATCGCACACCAGTTGTAACCGATTATATGACGGCAAAGAGAGGTTTCCGGTGCCAACCGATAAATAGTTCCATCGCGGCCAACCAAAAATTGCGAGGCGACATTAAGCGTCCCATCCGAATAGTTCGGTTTATAAAACCAGTTATACGTACTTTCGACAGTTGATGCTCCCGTCCAATGAACCACTACCGCTTGCGGCACAATTTCCGTCATAGCTTCGCCGTAATGACGAAGCGAGTATTCCCGTTGAAGCTGCGTGCGATATTCATTCTGTAAAATCGGTTTGTCGACAATAGCGGGAGTTTCGCTAACGGAATGATTTTCCGGACTGGCCACTACATCGCTGGCTGTAGCAGCATTGCCCGCCTGCCCATTACAGCCCGTAAATAACAACGATAGCGATAAGATATAAATTGCCCAGTGGTTCTTCTCCATAATGTTTCGCTTCCTTTCATCCTTCCACGCTTGTATTTCTTGTTTCCATTATAGCATAAGGCATATTTCTATGGTAAACTGAAACTATACGAAAAATAGAGGTGTTTGCTATGTACTATGTCGTTTCAGCCCTGTTAATCCTTTTGTGTCTTATCTTTTTGCTGGAAATGTACCATTCGATGAAGCGTTCTTCGAAAGCCTGGCATCTCATTGAGACCTATCGCGATGACTTACAAAACCAAAGACTTATCGACGAAATATATGACTATTGTCAAAACGATTGGAAGCTTAGGCGCATTATCAAAGCCAATAACGTCACGGCAGCAGATATTAACAAAATATATCAAAAACTCTTAGAATGGGGCAACTTCCACAAAGGGCATCGCTTCGTACCAATTACTGCCTTTTTCTATGTCAACACATTCGATTACCTCGTCAAGCACAAAAACGATGAAGCCAAAGCCTTGACGTTGCACTGTATGAATGTCCTGCATATTTAGTCTCCCGATTATTCCTTGCGCGTAGAAATCCCCCAGAGAATCATTAGGAATCGATTCTCTGGGGGATTTTCTATACCATCGATTTGTTCTGTTTTATAATTTGCCGACCGTGGCACCATAGATGGCAAATTCCTTTTGTCCGTCGAGTTCCAAGACTTCGTTGAGCTTATCATCATCGTAAGCGCCAAGGGCGCAGACGCCAATCTTGACGGTCTGTGCCGCCAGATACAGATTTTGGCAGACATGACCTGCATCGAGGAACAGATAGCGGTAGGCGCGGCTGCCGAAGAGATACGTCATACGTTCAGGCACGGCACTCCAAACAAAGGTTACCGCATTATTTTTGGCCATGTTCTGCGCCCGGAAACAGGAGCAGAAGGCCTCACTGATTTCCTCAGCTGGTTTGAGTGGCAGCATGGCATGCTCAAAGGCCAGATAGCGATAAAGCCCTGGCTTTATGCCCTTGACGTTCTGGATGAACAGATATGTCTCGAAGGCATGACGGGCACCAGCTGACGGCACGTTGCGCTTGCTGGCTCCCTTGGGCAGGCCCATCTTGACGCCTTGAGAGCACCAGAGCAGATACGAAAGCTCCTTGATGGTCAGCGGTACCTGGCTGTACTGGCGGACAGACGCCCGCAGCTCGATGACTTCGAGGAAATTGACGGGGATATCTGGCAAGAGTTCTGGCTCAGGCAAGGGAATAATCTTTGTACCAGGTGCCACAGTTTTTTCCGGAGCTGGCGGTTCGGCACCTTCCATCTTGGGGACGCTGGGATTTTGGGCCATGGTGGTAGCGGCCAAAAACTCCTGCGCTATCGTATATTCCTTCATGTTACTCCCTCACTTACATATCCGGACGGACACCAGTCTTGCCCGTGAACTGATGGTAGTTTCCACCCTTGCGGCGGCTCATGAGCTCATCTAAGAGCTGGTCTGGGGTGAGCTTATGATAAGCCAGCAGTACCAGGCAGTGATACCAGAGGTCGCCCATCTCGTAGAGAACTTCCTCAGGAGCTTGATTCTTCGAAGCAATGACCGTTTCGACGGCTTCCTCGCCGACTTTTTTGAGAATCTTATCCTGTCCTTTATCGAAAAGATAATTCGTA